>PPCM01000452.1_pt1 | contig 38814 bp, 37 predicted proteins | sample 1555541 | NCBI WGS metagenome assembly PPCM01 (sample SAMN05284479, study PRJNA326546) | Marine sediment metagenome, whole genome shotgun sequencing project. | isolation source: marine sediment | place: Germany: Wadden Sea | collected 2012-09-05
CTGTGCCTTGTCTGCTCGCTGCTGGTTTCGACTGCTGCGGTGGGACTGAAATCCATTCAGGAAGACAATAAGGTCAAGGAACGTAAGGAAAACATACTCAAAGCCGCGGGTATCTATAACGAAGATGAATCCGTGGATGAACTTTATAAACAGATTGTGCCCAAGGTGGTTGATCTGGCTACCGGTGAATATGTCGACATGGACGCCGCAGCATACGATCAGCGCAAGGCCGCCAAAGACCCGGCCTCAAGCGTTGCCATTTCGTCCGACAATGATCTGGCCGGAATCGGCAAGCGGGCCAAGCTCGCCAGCGTCTACCTGCTCAAGGAAGGCGATAAGCTCAAGCGCGTGGTCCTGCCCCTGCACGGTAAGGGACTCTGGTCCACCATGTACGGATTTATCGCTCTTGCCCCGGACTTCAACACCGTCAAGAACTTCGGTTTCTATGAACATGCTGAAACCCCCGGTCTCGGCGGCGAAGTGGATAACCCTAACTGGAAAATTCTCTGGGTGGACAAGAAAGTCTACAACGACAAGCATGAACCGGTCATCGACGTGATCAAAGGTAACGTCAGCACTACAGATCCGGCAGCGGAGTTTAAAGTGGACGGCATTGCCGGGGCCACGCTGACTGCCAACGGTGTAGAAAATCTGGTGCGTTACTGGCTTGGTAAGGGCGGCTTCGGTCTCTATCTCAAGCGTCTGGCAACAGAGGGAGGTGAGCATAATGGCTAAATTCAGGGAAGTTCTCTTAAAGCCGCTGGTGGAAGATAACCCCATCGCGGTCCAGATCTTAGGCATCTGCTCTGCTCTTGCGGTTACCACTAAGCTTGAGACCGCTTTTGTCATGAGTCTCGCGGTTGTTTTTGTTACCGCAGCCTCCAACGTCTCGGTCAGCTCCATCAGGCAGCACATTCCTTCGAGCATCCGCATCATCGTCATGATGACCATCATCGCGACGCTGGTAATTATCGTGGACCAGTTCCTGAAAGCTTTTGCCTACGGAATCAGCAAACAGCTTTCGGTTTTTGTCGGACTTATCATCACCAACTGCATCGTCATGGGCCGTGCTGAGGCTTTCGCCATGCAGAACACCCCGAAGATGAGTCTTGCCGACGGTATCGGTAACGGTTTGGGCTACGGTCTGGTTCTGGTGACTGTTGCATTCCTGCGTGAACTTTTCGGTTCAGGCAAGATCTTCGGGCTGACCATCTTCAAACTGGAATCAGCAGGTGGCTGGTACGAGCCGAACGGGCTCATGCTCCTGCCGCCCAGTGCCTTCTTTATCATCGGCCTGCTCATCTGGGGCGTTAATGTCTACGAAAAACGCAAGGCTAAACGCTAGGAGGATGCTGTGGAAAACTTAATCAATATATTCGTTAGATCTATCTTCATAGAAAACCTTGCTCTGGCCTTCTTCTTAGGCATGTGCACCTATCTTGCGGTGTCCAAGAAAGTCCAGACATCAATGGGTCTTGGCGTGGCTGTTATCGTGGTCATGACCATCACCGTTCCGGTGAACAACCTGCTCTACAACTACTTCCTGCGCGAAGGCGCGCTGGCCTGGGCCGGGTTCGGGGATACCGACCTGACCTTTGTCGGGCTAATCTCCTACATCGGCGTTATCGCGGCTATTGTCCAGATTCTGGAAATGGCACTCGATAAGTATGTGCCGTCGCTATACAACGCGCTGGGAATCTTCCTGCCGCTGATCACGGTTAACTGCGCCATCCTCGGGGCCTCCCTGTTTATGGTCGAGCGTGATTACAACTTCGTGGAATCGGTGACCTTCGGTTTCGGTTCCGGCGTGGGCTGGGCACTGGCTATCGTGCTGCTGGCCGGTATCCGCGAGAAGATGAAGTATTCTGATGTACCTGAAGAACTTGAGGGACTGGGGATCACTTTTATCGTGGTCGGACTCATGTCCTTCGGTTTCCTGTCATTTTCAGGAATTCAGATGTAGGCGGGCCGGGCGTGAATTTAGCCCGTTGTTTTAACCGTTAAACTATGGGGAAGAACCATGGTTGAAATAATACTCGGTGTGGTGATGTTTACCGGCGTGGTCCTTGCGCTGTGCGTGTTCATCCTTCTGGCCCGGGCCAAGCTGGTCCCGAGCGGAGAGGTGAACATTGAAATCAACGGTGATCCGGAAAAGACCGTCGTGGTCCGGCCCGGAAGCAAGCTTCTCGGTGCTCTTGCGGAGAAAGAAATATATGTTCCCTCGGCCTGCGGTGGCGGTGGTTCCTGCGGTCAGTGCAAGTGCCATGTCCATGAGGGCGGAGGCGATATCCTGCCTACTGAAACCTCGTTCATCACCAAGCGTGAGGCCCGTGAGGGAATGCGTCTGGCCTGTCAGGTCAACGTGAAGCAGGATATGAAGATCGAGGTCCCGGCTGAAATCTTCGATATCAAGAAATGGGAGTGCACAGTTAAATCCAACATCCCCCGCGCAACCTTTATCAAGGAACTTACCCTTGAGTTGCCTGCGGGTGAGAACGTTGATTTCCGTGCCGGCGGTTACATCCAGATTGAAGCCCCGGCCCATACTGTCAACTACAAGGATTTTGAAGTTGGCGATAAGTTCCGCGAGGATTGGGACAAGTTCGATCTCTGGCGTTACACCTCAGTGGTTAAGGAACCCATTGTCCGGGCTTATTCCATGGCCAACTATCCTGAGGAAGAGGGCATTATCATGCTTAACGTGCGTGTCTGCCCGCCGCCTCCGTTTGCTCCTGATGCCCCTCCGGGCCAGATGTCTTCTTTCATCTACAGCCTCAAGCCCGGCGACAAGGTGACCATCTCCGGTCCTTACGGCGAGTTCTTTGCCCGCGATACCGATGCCGAGATGATCTTTATCGGCGGTGGTGCGGGTATGGCTCCCATGCGTTCACACATCTTCGATCAGCTCCGCCGTCTCGCATCGACCCGCAAGATCAGCTACTGGTACGGTGCGCGAAGTCTGCGTGAGATGTTCTATGTGGAAGAGTTCGACAAGCTGGCTGAAGACTGCCCGAACTTCACATGGCATGTGGCCCTTTCCGATCCGCTGCCTGAAGATAACTGGACCGGATATACCGGATTCATCCATCAGGTGCTTTATGAAAACTATATCAAGGAACATCCCGCTCCCGAAGATTGCGAATTCTACATGTGTGGACCGCCGATGATGGCTTCTGCTGTGGAGAAAATGCTCATGGATCAGGGCGTGGAAAAAGAAAATATAATGTACGACGATTTCGGCGGCTAAGAAGCCTCCGGCGGGCCTCCCGGCGGGCGCTTTCAGCGGGACCAGAAGGCCGAGGGCCCTCTGGACTCCCCGGTAAGGCTTCGCCGCTGGAGGCTCCGCGCCGTACCGTAAAATTGCAAACCGTTTACCCGCGTTCGGGTGGGATAAGAAGGAATTGGAATGAGAAAAGTTTCGGGGTTGCCGCGATGGGCCGTTTTAGCAGGCCTTTTGTTCATGCTTGCCGGATGCGGCAGTGATTCAGCCCCTGTGAAATTGCAGGGTAGAGCCATCGGCACGACTTATTCCATCGTGGCGTACAATCTGCCGGACAGTCTTGATGCGCAGCAGATGCAGAAAGGCGTGGAGCAGGTTGTGGCCGGTGTGAATTCTGTTATGTCCCTCTTTAATCCCGGTTCCGAGCTGTCCCGTTTTAATGCGTACAAAGGTGAAGACTGGTTTCAGGTTTCAAAGGAACTTGCTGTGGTGGTCAGGACCGCCAAGACCATAAGTCTGCTCACTGGTGGGGCTTTCGATATCACCGTGGCTCCGCTGGTCAATCTCTGGGGCTTCGGTCCGGATGCCCGACCTGAGAGAATTCCGTCAGCTGAACAGATTGCTGCTGCGCAGGGCGGAATCGGATTTGATTTCGTTCATGTGCGTACTGATCCTCCGGCTTTGAAGAAAGTAAAGCCGGGCATCACCATTGATCTGGCGGCTATCGCCAAAGGTTATTGCGTTGATGCCGTGGCTGATTGGCTGGAGCAGAGCGGAGTCTCTGATTTCATGGTTGAAATCGGCGGTGAAATCAGGACCGGAGGATCAAAACCGGGCAAGACTCCGTGGTTGATAGGTGTTGAAAAGCCGACTTCCGGCGGTCGTGCCGTGCAGGCCGTGATTGAACTCAGTGGGCGGGCCATGGCTACTTCCGGTGATTACCGCAACTATTTTGAGGCGGACGGGAAACGTTATTCCCATATCATCGATCCGGTCAGCGGCAAGCCTGTTTCACATAGCCTTGTTTCGGTCAGCGTGGTGGAGGATTCCTGTACCATGGCCGATGCCTTAGCCACCGGGCTGATGGTACTGGGGCCGGAACAAGGTATAAAACTGGCGGAAAAGCATAAGCTTTCAGCATTTTTTATTGTGAAAACTGCTGATGGTTTTGCTGAAACAGCCACAGGCAATTTCCCTGAACACAAAACATTGAAGTGAGGATAGATTCCATGGAAAATATAATCTTGGCTGCCGTTGTTTTCGGGCTGGTGTTTCTGGCTCTGGCTATCGGGGTCATTTTCAAACGCAATTGCATCCGCGGTTCCTGCCAGGGGTCTATTCAGGCCGGGGACGGATCTGGCTGCCGTTGCGGTAAATATGATTTCGAAAAGAAACTTATCGACAAGAACCATTCGTCACTCAAGCCGCTGTAAAAGCGACCGGGAGAAAATGTTATGATGACAACAATTCAGACTGCAAAGGATGTAATTGAGCAGACTCGAGCTTTTCACAACAGGCTGGTTTCGTTTTACAAAGATCTCTCCTATCAGGTCGATAAGGAAAGGGCGAAACTTCTTCTGGAATACATGAGCCGTCACCACGAAAATCTTGTGGAAATCATGGATGAATACGGTTCAGGTGTTTCCCAACATATTCTGGATACATGGTTCATGTACGTGCATAAGGAGTGCGACTTGTCTCCGTTTTTCAGTGCCGATCTGGGGCCGGATATGACTGCCCAGCAGGTCATGAAGCTTGCCGTTGATCTGGACAAGTGCCTGCTCGAAACATATGAAGCCATGCTCCAGAACGATATTCCTGATGATGTCAGCGAAGTCTTTCAGGGGCTTCTTGATCTGGAAAAGCGGGAAAAAATCAAGATGGCCAAGAGTGCCCTCAAGATCGAAACATTGTAATTAAAACTTAATCCTTCCAAGAAATATGAAAGTGGAAAGCCTCACATTGCGCTGGTGCAATGTGAGGCTTTTTGTTTCTCTTTTTCGCGTCTGGCGGATCAGAGGCTGTATAAATTCATGTTCGGAGTGATGCTGAGTTCCATGTCCGGCCTGATGTGTTCCTTCGCCTTGGAGCGAACATCGTTCATGTCCTTGGCGGTGGAAAAGGTGGCCTGCAGGCTGTGTCCGTACCTGAAGTTGGCTGCGAAATAGATCATGAACAGCCTGAACCGTTTAAGGGCCCGGATGGGATCGAAGTCTTCTTCAAGGGCATCGGCCAGACGGATGACATAATCCTGAAAAATACTCTCTTCCGGCGTGAAGCCTGCGGTCCATTCCGCAAACAGCCACGGACGGGCCATAGCCATGCGGCCTATGGAAATTCCGTCACATCCGGTCCGGTCCAGCATGCTTCGGCAGTGCTGCGGTGTTGTTACATCTCCATTACCGAAAACTGGTATTGAGACAGCTTCTTTTATGTAGCGGATATGATCAATTCTGGGTGGGCGGGTACGTTTGTCCGGGGCCACACGGGGGTGGAAAACCAGACATCCGGCTCCTGCCGATTCGAAACTTTTTGCCAGATCAACAGCCGGGCCGATATCGGTGGACCATCCGGTGCGGTATTTGACGAAAACCGGGATGGATACGGCTTCCCGCACCGCTTCCACAATTTTCAGAGCCATGTCCGGTGTCTTGAGCAGGGCGGCTCCGGCTTCGCGTTTGATCATGCCCCGTGCCGAGCAACCCATGTTGATATCAACTCCGAAGAAACCTTCATCTTCAACTCGCTTGGCTGCGATGACCATTTCTTCCGGGGTTGCACCGACCAGCTGGCAGACCAGATTAGGCAGTTCATATTCATGCCAATTGAAAACCGGGGAAACTCCGGGTTTTTCTGTGGGTACAGCTTTGGCGCTGCACATTTCAGTAAACATCAATCCGCAGGAGCCGTAATGGGCAAGAACCTTACGGAATGCACTGTGGGTCAATCCGGCCATAGGGGCCAGCCACAAGCGGTTGGAAACAGTCTTTCCGCCGATGGTGACGGGGGCCGCAAGTTTGCTTAAATCCGGAGCAGTGGAATTGTTCATAGAAGCCGTGAAACAGGTTGCTGGTTAATTGATTGCAGCATTGCGTATACTGTTGCGGCCCGTGGGGCAAGTCCTGTTAGTGTGATAACGGATTTTGCGGTCATACCTGTTTGTTTTTGAAGGTAGCGGGGTCCAGATTAAATCTGGTCAGCATCTTCTGCACTGCGACCCGCGAAAGTCCGGAGTTGCGGGCCGCTTCTGAAATATTGCCGTTGGTCCGCGTAAGAATGTCACTGATATAGCTTCTGCTGAAGCTGTCCACCAATTGCTGCTTGGCGTCTTTAAAAGGCAGGGTGGCAGTGGAATCGGCAGCTGTTTCCAAAGGCATTTTTCCTGCGGCCATGTCTACAGCCAGCATGGTGATGGATTTACCGGCACTGAAGACAGCCAGCTTGCGCATGGTATTTTGCAGTTCACGCACATTTCCGGTCCATTTCTGGGCACTCAAATGTCCTACAACAGCAGGGTCCAGCTCTTTTTCCGGCAGGCCGAGTTCAAAGCAGGCCTTGCGGGCAAAATAGCGGGCCAGCAGCGGGATATCGCCGGGACGGTCTTTCAGTGGCGGCAAAGTCAGCGGGAGAACATTCAAACGGTGATAGAGGTCTTCGCGGAATGTTTTTTCCGCAACACGCCGGGGCAGGTCCTGATTGGTTGAGGCCAGCACGCGTACGTCGATATTCTTAGAGCGGTCCGAGCCGACCGGCCTGATTTCGCCTTCCTGCAACACGCGTAACAGCTTGGCTTGCGTTTCTAAGGGAATATCGCCGATTTCATCGAGCAGTATCGTGCCGCCGTCGGCGCGCATGAATAAACCTTCGCGGTCACTGTCCGCGCCGCTGAAGGCTCCTTTGATGTGTCCGAAAAGTTCGCTTTCAAGAAGATTGTCCGGGATAGCCGTGCAGTTGACTGTTACGTATGGTTTTTCGGCTCGGGAACTAAGGTCGCGGACCATCTTGGCTACCAGTTCTTTACCTGTACCGGATTCGCCCATGATCAGCACATTGTAGTCGGTGCGTGCTACAGCCCCGATGGACTGTTTTAGCTGCTGCATGACTGGGCTCTGTCCCAGCAACCGGTCTTTGCGCTGTTCGATTTGATCCCGAAGCAGACGGTTTTCCTCAAGCAGACGGCTTCTTTCCAGCCCTTTGTTGATGACCCGGAAAAGGTTTGCCTGTTCAATGGGCTTGGTCACAAAGTCATATGCACCAACCTTGAGTGCTTCGACTGCGGTCTCCACTGTACCGTGGGCAGTAAGCATGACCACGGACAGGGCGTCATTTTTCGCCAGTGCAGTATCCAAAAGTTGCAGTCCGCTCATGCCCGGCATCTGGAGGTCGCTGACCATCAGGTTGATCGGCTGGGCTTTGAGAATGGCGAGTGCTTTTGGGCCGTCATAAGCCACAAAGACTTCGTGTTCGGGGAAAGCTCCTTCAATCAGCCTTTTTATGCCCCGCGCAAAGTCCTCCTGATCATCGACAATAAGTATTTTCTGCTGCTGGATTTCAGCCATTAATCATCCTTTTCATTCAGGGGAAATTTCAGGGTGAAAACAGCCCCGTTCATTTCTCCGTCAATATTGCTGCCGTTTTCCACTGCAATGGAGCCGCCGATATCACTCATGAAGCCGAATACCACGGCCAGTCCCAATCCTGAACCCTTGTTTATTTCTTTGGTGGTGTAGAAGGGATCGAAAATATATTGCAGGTCTTCTTCGGCGATGCCGGGACCGTTGTCCATTACTTTGAGCACCGCCTGTCCCGTGGGATCGTTTTCAAGGGAGATTTTAAGCTTGCCCACATTTTCCGGCACAGCGTCAAGGCCGTTCAAAAGCAGGTTGGCTACAATGTGTTCAAGTGCTTGCGGGGCAACGTTGAGACCCGGAGTAGAGTCATCCAGCTCAAGCGTTATCTCCGCACCCTGCTTATCGGCTTGAATACGGAAAACGTCGGCCACATCTTTGATGATTTTAGCAAAATCAGTTCCCGTTGCAGCCAGAACTTTCGGGCGGGCAAAATTGAGCAGGTCTTTCAGAACCGATTGGGCCTGCCGGGTATGCTTGAGGATTACATCTATATCTTCGCTGCTCTGTCCGCTGGCATCTTTCTTGAGCAGTTCGGCATAGCAGAGGATGACTCCCAGCGGGTTGTTAATCTCATGGGCCAGTCCTGCAGAGAGCTTGCCGACTGTGGCCATTTTTTCGGCCTGAGTCATCTGGGCCAGCATCTGTTTCTGTGCGGTTGTCTCGTGGACGTAGACAACAACCCTGCGCTCTACAGGACTTTCCGCATCGTGAATGGGGTAAATGTTTATGGCAAAGGAACGTCCTTCCGGCAGTGACACTTCCCGCGAAATTGCTTCGTTCAGGGATAGGGATTTTGAAATTCCGCAGTTGCCTGAATCTCCGGGGCCGTGGCAGAGCAGGGTCACAACTCCGCCGTCGGTGATGGCTCCGCCGGAAAGCTCCGCACCCAGTTTTCGCGCTGATTCATTGGCGACAACAGGTGTTCCGGTCCCGTCCGCCAGCAGCAGCGGATCACTGATACCTTCGAAAATTGATTGCAGGTTTGTGTTGTGGCGCACGATGCTGTCCAGTGCGGAAATATTATCGGCAGCAATACCCAGCTGACGCCCGATGGCCCGCAGAACGGTCTGGTCTTTTTTGCTGAACGGTTCGTTTTCGCCGCAGAAGAGGCAAAGCAGCCCTTCGGCACTTCCCGGAGAGGATTCCACCGGAAGATAGGCCCGGTCATTTTCAACCAGAGGCATTGATTCGGTGAGCAGTTCAACCCAGTTTTCGGGCAGTTCCGGTCTTTGCTGATTGTCGGGGTAGGAATAAAAGTTCCTGCTGGAAAATGTGCATACGTAAGCTGCCCGTTCAAGATTGAATCTCTTGCGGATCAGGGGCAGGGTCGCTCTCCACAACTCCTCGCGTGAGTGGCTGCGGCTGGACCCGGCCAGAAGCTGGACAAAAAGCTCCACGTCAGACTGGCGCGCATGGGCGGCCTTTTCGAGGTCCCCGGTGCGTTCTTCAACCATTTTTTCCAGATTGGCGGCATAATCCTGTAGCTGTTGGCGGGCGTCAAACATGTAATCGCTCAGCTTTTCGATTCCGCCGATCATTTCGCCGATTTCGTCTTCCTGCTCCACCTCGCGGAACAGGGCCACGCCTTTTTCATCACTGAAATTGCGCCTGAAATTGGTCGTCAGGATGCGGATGTTGTTGGCGACAATCCGCTTGAAAAGGATGTTGGTGGCTCCGAGATAAAGCAGTACAGCCAGCAGGAACACCCCGATATAGGTCATGATGGTGTCCTGAATGCGGGCCACGGAGGCACTGACCGGAAGGCCGACAAAATCGACTCCGGCGATGCTGTCCACCGGATGTCCGAAACCGCGGTTGCCGTAAAGCTCGACCAGCTCTACCGGGGCGGATTCTATTTTACCGTGGCAACGCAGGCAGCTTTTTTTGAATATTGCCGGACGGGCCATGATGAAATGTTTTTCCCCGTGGATGTTCTTGTAGCCTTCCCAGAAATTTTGTCCGGGATTTTTCCGGAAATGGTTGATCAGCTCCAGTTCTATTCCTTTAGCTTCATAATCGGGATTACGCGCTCCTTCGGCAACTCGGCGATAGGTGAATCCTGCTGAGCCGTCTTCTTTCCGGGCCATGATGTTGCGGGTGACAAATGAGGAAGACATGGCCTGAATAACGAATTTGTCCGGCAGTTCTTCATACATCTGGGGCCGTAGCACGCCGCGCACGTAGTTCTGCACCGAATCAACCTGACCGAAAACCATGCGTGCTTTTTCGCGTACCACGTTTTCAAGCACATTGCTCATGTGCATGGAAAAGCCGGCGAACAGAACGCCCCCGATGATCAGGGAGGTCAGGATCAGGCTTAAAAGAAATTTACTTTGAATCGAGTATGGTCTGGGGAGTTTCATACTTTGCCGCATCCTCACAGTTTATAACCGACCTTTGTGATGTCAAGCTGTTAGTCTTGACCGTTAAAGCATGGGCAGGGTATCCTTGTGCAAAACAGGCAATCTATCTTTTGAACTGATTATACGCAGGGGGAGCCATGAACAGTGTTTTTCTTTTTATTGCAGCGGTTCTGGCAGGTATAGTCAGTGCGGATATGTTTGTCCGTGCCTGGAACGGTTTCCTTGAATGCGCGGCCTGCGTAGTTCTTTTGGTTCAGAAAAAAATCCCGTCCCAAGTGTTTTTCTCCCGTCTGGGAAGATCAATCCCGCTGACAATTCTTTGTTTCCTGCTGCTGATTCTTTGCTTCAAGGTCTACTTTTCCGTGCTTGGATACGGACGGGCAGAGCTTGAGCAGTTGGGCTATTTCCTTGGAGCCGTGCCCCGCACCGGGTTCTATCTTGTTTCAGCAGGCAGAATGATCGACGCCATGTTCAAGCCTTGATTCAGAGGCGGCGAAGCCCAGATAAAAGTTTTAGGAGAGTCCAGAGAACCCTTTTTCAAAAGGGGTTCTTTGGCCCCCGGAGGGACTCGCGGTAGTGCCGCCGGAGGCCAACTATTCCGGTCCTGGACCGTGGGGCAGATATTCCATGGAGCTGCGGGCGTTGTGGTCCGCGTGTCCGACGATTTCCACGTCCGTATAGTAAAATTCACCGGTTTCAATATCCGATTCGACAACGAAATCTGCCAGTGTGCGGAAGGCAGGGGTTGTGTCTATGAGCATTGGCCCTGCCACAAAAACCATGGCCCAGATTACGGCACAGGTGGCGAAGAAAGATGTGATTCTAAAATAGATGCTTTTGTTTTCCATTGTTTTATTCCTCTTTCCTCTGTTCGGGAGGGAGGCGGATGGGGCCTCCCTCCTTAACAGGGGTGAATCAAAATCCGTGGTTAGATTTTGGAAGTAATATCAGGGAAGACTACGTAGAACATGAGGTAAGCCATGACGAGGGTCAGGCACAGGTTGAGGGACTGACCGCATACGTAGAGGATGAGCGGCTTGCCGCCTTTGAAGTAGTGCTTGAGCTCGCGGAAGTTGGTAGCCAGTCCGATTGCAGCAAAGGACAGGCAGAAGAACCAGCCGCGGAAGATGCGGGAGAAGCCGCGCAGCACACCCTGGTCGATCATGGTGAAACCGGCATCGGAACCGAGGGATGAGTATACGATGGAGAAGATTACGGACGCGGTCAGGAAGCCGAGTACGAATTTGGGAAAGCGGTGCCAGATTTCCATGGCGTGTACTTTCTGGCCTTCGACAGCTTCAACCTTGGTGGCCCAGAAGATGGCGATACCGAAAGCGGTTACACCGATGAGTACGTTCTGGATCATCTTAATGGTGGCTGCTACGTAGAGTGCTTTCTCGGAAAGGAATGCACCTGCTGCTGCAACAGCACCGGTGGCGTCAATGGTTCCGCCCATCCATGCTCCGCCGAGGATGAAAGGCATTCCGGTTCCCTTAATGATTGCGGGCATTACAATCATCATGATGGATGTGAATACGAGGGAAAGGCCGATTGCTAGAGTCAGCTCTTCTTTTTTCGCTTTACAGGCTGCCGCCGCTGCAATTGCTGCAGAAGTACCGCAAACGGACATGTCGGCGGAGATAACCATGTTCAAAGTTTTCGAAGGCATCTTGATTACTTTCTGACCGAAAATGAAGGTAGTGATCAGAACTACCGGGGTAACAACCCACGCTACGAAGATACCGGGAATACCGATAGCAACAACCTTGTTGAACAGAACTTCAGCACCGAGAAGAACCAGACCGGTCTTAATGAAGAATTCGACCTGAAGTGCTTTTTTAGCCCATTCCGGTGTACCGATAGTGTTGGAGATGACCAGCCCGATGGCGATTGCCCATGCAGCGTAACCGATACCGTACTGCTTCATGGTTGCCTGGTTGGCCATGAGGTAGGATGCGATTGCAACAGCGAAGACCAGGCCGAAACCTTTGAGGAAGGTCTTGGCGTCGCCGTCGATGAAACGCATACCGATTGCGAAGAACAGTCCGAAGCCGATCATCAGGGCGAGCAGCGAGGGAATCAGGTTAAAAGGCTTGTTTTTGATTTTCTTTTTGGCGGAAGACTCTTTGGCGCGCAGTTTCAGCCATGATTCAATAGAGGCGGAAGTTGCTGTGTTGAGCTCAGCATTTTTAAAACCGGCCTGTTCCGCTTTCAGCTGTGCAGCTAGAGCGGCAGTCTTGGCGGCAGTAGCAGCGGCTTTTGCTTTTTCATACTTAGGCATGGCTGCAGCATTTTTCGCATCAGCCTGTTCCTGAGTCTGGATAAAAGCGTCCAGCGGGTTGGTGGTCCACTTTTAGGTTTAGCCATAAATCCTTTGATGGCTTTACCTATGGGCTGGTTCTTGGCCTTGATTTTTTCCTTGGCGGTCTGGGCGTCGTACCACGCTACGGTTTTAAAGGGAGCCCGTGCGGCCTCCTCGGTCATGATAGCGTTCTGCTTGGCGAACTTGGCTTCCATGTCCGCAGGTTTGTTATTGAAGAAGATTATTGCGCCGACGGTCAGGATCAGGAATCCCAGCCAGATGGCCCAGTAATCTTCTTTTTTCCAGAGGTCGGACCATGAGCTGGTTGCCTTGTCGACCACAACATTGTTGTCTTGCTGAACTGCATTTTCTGCCATTTCTAAACATTCCTCCAAATTTTATTTGAAAACAGGCCGAAACCTGTCTGTCTCTTTGCAGGCTCATATAGGCAAAACGCGGGCCAGAATTTAGCAACTCTCAACATGTTGTAATTTAATGATAAGTTAATAGGGATATGCTTACTGCTGATTGCAGTGGCAGGGTGTGGGGTGTAAAGTCAGGTTTGCAGTTTGCGGTAGGCAGACTATAGTTTTCCGGAATCTAATCATCGAAATAGTCGCGATTTGCGTTTATCATATGTGTGGACATGAAAAGCACAAGAAACCGCACAGCCGCCTGAATTGTATTCAGTATAATAAATAAACAAATTGGATGGAGAAAATTATGGATATTAATACACATGAGCAGATTGACCGTTCGCTGTGTGGTGAACCGGTAGCACTGGCGGAAGGAAGCAGTGAAGTTCGTCTTATATGTACCCAGAAAATGGCTGCGGATAAGAGCGGGCTGGTTCACGGCGGCTTTATCTTCGGCATGGCCGATTACGCAGCGATGCTTTCTGTGAACCATCCCAACGTGGTACTGGCCGGAGCGGAAAGCCGTTTTCTGAAGCCCTCCAAGGTCGGTGATGTTCTGGTTGCCAAGGCAGAGGTGCAGGAAAAAGACGGTCGCAAGCATATCGTTAAAGTAGATGTGTCCTGCGGTTTCGAAGTGGTTTTCAGCGCTACTTTCACCTGCTTCGTGACTAAAGAGCACGTTCTCGCCGGTGCGTAACGTTTTTTTTATTAAATGAAAAAGCCGAAGCCCGTTTACGGACTTCGGCTTTTTTGCTGTTTGCCTCTGTTAGCCACCCACTGAAACATTAGCACAGTGAGGAACTACAAGTTCTTTCAGAGCAAGAACATGCTCCCGTTCGGGAGGCTTCACCCCGCTTAATAAATATTCGCGGTCCAGCTGTTCCCATTTGGGTTCGCCAAGGCGGTGGTAGGGCAGGATATCCAGACCCTCTACGCTGTCACCCAGCGACTCAACAAATTTCGCAGTGGCTTTGATGTTCTCTGCCGAGTCATTGCAACCGGGGATAAGCGGAATTCTGATCCTCAGTTTTTTGCGCATCCGGGCCGCCATGCTGATGTTTTCAAGAATCTGCTTGTTAGGCATCCCGGTCAATTCTTCATGTTTACCGGAATTCATGTGCTTGATGTCGGTCAGAACAAGGTCGGTGTGTTTCAGCACTTCCCGAAAAGTTGCCGGGGCGCACATGCAGCAGGATTCAATGGCTGTGTGCAATCCGCGCTCTTGGGCGTCCTGCAAGGCTTCGATCAAAAATGCGGACTGCATGGTCGGTTCGCCGCCTGAAAAAGTAACCCCGCCCTGCGAAGTGTTATAGAAAGGACGGTCCCGTTCAACCTCTTCCATCAGCTCATCAACTGTCAGGTAACGGCCCACGATAGTCATGGACCCGGCGTAGCATTTTTCCACGCATTCGCCGCAAAGGTTGCATTTATCGCGATCAATGAAGACCCCGTCTTCCCGGTATTCAATGGCTTGTTCCGGGCAGAGGGATGCACATTTCACGCAGCTGATACAGTGGTGCGGAATACGCATGATCTCGGGCCTGATGCTCATGGATTCAGGGTTCTGGCACCATTTGCAGCTCAAAGGGCAGCCTTTCAAAAAGACCAGTGTCCGAATACCGCCGCCGTCATGCACCGCAAACCGCTGAATATCAAAAACCAAACCCGTAAGATCAGCCTTGTTTTTGTCGTCCAAACTAAATTTATGCTGCCGCTCTTTCCATCTCATAGATATACTCACTGTTGAATGCCTCCGGCGGCCCTTCGGGGACCAAAGAACCCTTTTGTAAAAGGGTTCTCTGGACTCTCCTAAAACTTTTATTAGGCTTCGCGTCCGTTGCTCGTTAAGTTGTGACGATTTTCAACTCAAAATTTATATTGGGGAAAATTTTTCTCCACCCCTGTACAAAACCTCCGTCCCCAGCGGCGAAGCCCTATTAAAAGGTTCTGAAGGGGATGGGGTCTGGGGAAGGGGAAAATCTTGCAAGAGTTTCCCCTTCCCCAGCCGCCGGAGGCATCTTCTTTAGAAGTTCTGTTCAGTTCTTGCCAGGATGTCATCCTGCAGGGATTTATCGAGCGCGGTGAAGAATGCGCTGTATCCTGCTACACGGACAACGAGTCCTTTGTGTTTTTCGGGATTGGCCTGTGCATCGAGCAGGGTGTCCCGGCTGATGACGTTGTACTGAACGTGGAACCCGCCGTTCTGGAAGTATGCTTCAGTCACGGCCTTGAGGTTTTCCAGTCCCTTTTCGCCTTCGATTGCGGAGGGGTGGAATTTCTGGTTCAGCAGAGTTCCGTTGGATGCGATTTCGTGGTCCAGTTTGGCAACCGAGAGAACGGAAGCGGTGGGACCGCAGGAATCGTAACCGGAGATCGGGGATACGCCGTCTGCCAGAGGAGACCATGCTTTACGTCCGTCGGGGGTAGCCATAACCACGGAACCCAGAGGTACGTTTGCGGATGCGGGATACAGACCGGGCTGGAATTTACCGCCACGGGGGTTGGTGTATTTGTTAACTTCTTCGCAGTAGATGAGTGCTGCGTCTTTGGCGATTTCATCAGCGTAGTCGTCATCGTTGCCGTATTTGGGAGCGCGGTTGACGAGCATCATGCGCAGGTCTTCCTGACCTTCAAAGTCATTGGCCAGTGCTGCGTGCAGGTCTTTAAGGGTGATTGCTTCTTCATCGAAAACGAGCTTCTTGATAGCGGTCAGGGAGTCACCGGCGTTGGCAACACCTACGCCCTGAGGTCCGGTGAAGTTGTAGTGCGCTCCGCCTTCCTGCAATGATTTTGCATCGGCGATGCAGTCGTCGACGAGAGAGGAGAGGAAAGGCAGCGGGCAGTGCTTGCCGTGGGTCATGTCCACAGCGTTGTCGGCGGCAGCCATGAGCTTGACGAAGTAGGAAGTCTGCTGGGTGTACGCCTCCATGACGTCATCAAAGGATTTGAACTTATCCATCTTACCGGACTTGGGACCGATCTGCTTACCTGTGCGTTGGTCAACGCCGTCGTTAAGAGCCAGTTCGATGATTTTGGACATGTTGTAGAAAGCTGCATCATGCCAGCCTTCGGTCTTGCCGCCCACCTGAGGCTCAACACAACCGATGATACCGTAGTCGCGGGCATCTTCACGCTCAAGGCCACGGGCCAGCAGCGCGGGGACGATCACGCGGTCATTGTAGTATGCGGGGTAACCCATACCCATGCGGCTGAGTTCTGCTGCTTTTTTGTACAGCGGATCAGGGGTGCCTTCGTGAATGCGGATGGACAGTGAAGGAGCGTAAAGCTTGGTGTTCGCACCAGCCTGCAGAACGAGGTAGGACATGGCGTTGGTGGCATCTGAACCGTCACGTTTCTGTCCGCCAACGATCAGGTTCATGAACATGGGGTAACCAGCGAAGGCCATGGTGGAGTTTTCGTCGCGGACCTTGTTCAGTTCTGCGAATTTGATCCAGAGCATATCCAGCATTTCCTGAGCCTGTTCGATGGAGATATTGTCTTTCTGCAGGAAGGGGTTCATGTATTGGTCAAAGCGCATGGGGGAGATGGAGTGACCGTTGGATTCGATCTGGATAACCAGATGTACGAACCAGAAAGCCTGCAATGCTTCCTGAAAGTTCTCGGCAGGCTGTGCCGGAACCTTGCGGCAGATGCGTGCTATTTCATTCAGTTCAAGTTTGCGGGTCGGCTCTTCGCATGCGGAGGCCATCTTTTCAGCCAGCTCGGCAAAACGTTCTGCGAAAGCAACGACCGCTTTGTTGGCGGTGATGACAGAGTTGAGGAAATGCATCTGGTTCAGCTGTTCGCCGTCTGCGAAATCAAGTGTCGCCAGTTTGTCTTCAGCCTGCTTGATGATGGCATCGATACCGACATTGAGAACTTTTTCGTAGTTGGCGGAAATATGGCCGACGCCGTTGTAGAAGTAGTTACCCACGGTGTAGACAACGTCGTTGTGGGCTTCGAGAGATTCAGCGGGCATGAGCTGGGAAGCAATTTCGTTAACAGTCTTGCCGTCCCAGTAAGTGAAAGCTTCGCGCAGCTTGCTTTTTACGTCTTTGGAGATGAGGAATACGTCAGCGGTTCTTTTTTCGAGGCGGTCCAGTTCGTCTTCAACCCATTTGCAGGAAAATTCAGGGAAAATGGGCGCGGAGCGGGGCATGGAGCACTGGTTACCGACGATGAGTTCATCGTCCTGAATGAAGATGGACATGCCGGAAAGGATCTTTTCCAGAGCCTTGGCACGGCGGATGGGCATGGGTTGGCCTTCGGTTTCCTTGTATGATTCGGTGATCAGCACCGCGCGTTCTGCGCATACTGCCGGTGCGGTATTCAGGAAACGGTCAAGGGTTTTGGTAACTCTGCCGGATGCGCCTACTGTTTTGGGGATTTCAACACTGGGTTTGTTCTTAGTCATTTTTCCATTCCTTATAATTGATAAAATTTATTTAAAAGCCGCAAGACCTGCTTCCGCACAGGCTGTGTCTTGGGCCACACTTCCACCACTGACACCGATTCCACCGATGACTTTTCCGTTTTTTTCAATGGGCAGTCCGCCGCCGAAAATGACAATGCGTCCATTGTCTGCGTTGTGGATGCCGTATAGTTCTCCGCCGGGTTGACTCACCGAGCATAGGGTTTCGGTGCTCATCTTGGCGGCTACGGCGGTGTAAGCCTTGTTTATGGACAGGTCGATGCTAACCAGAAGGGCATCATCCATGCGCACATGGGCTAAAAGATTTCCGCCCTGATCAACCACGGCAATGACCATGGGCACACCGATTTCTTCCGCTTTGTTTTGTGCTGCTGCGATCATGCGCAGGGCAATTTCTGTTGTTACCGGCATCGGTTTTCCTTCGTTAAAAATTTGAGTTGTCTCCGTACACCTTCCATCACGTTACGGTCTCCCTAAAGAGAAAAACATGCCATGCATGGTTCTGGCTTGTATTGCGGACAGTTAGCGGTGTTTGGTTACTGGCGGGGCATAATTAATGGAAATGCGGGCTGTCATCTCTGGTTGACAGGTGGGGTGGCGTGTAAAGCTGTTTCGTGATGTTGTGATTGATATTCAGGGTGTTTATGATTCGATTGTTAGTTTGGTTGACAGTAGGTTTACCGTGGTTGTCATGCGGGCGCTGTTCGGGGGCATGAAAGCATGGATTGCGCAGTGCGGGCGGATATGTTTACCTTGTTTAAAGGCTTGTGCGGGACTGGCATTGAAAGTGCTGTGCTTTGTAGAACAAGGTGGAATTGTAATGGCAGAAGATAAAGATATGGATAGCGGCGTGCATGAGGATTTTATCGAGGAGCTGAATACCCTGCGTGGACGGGTTGCAGAGCTTGAGGAATCCCATTTCAGGTGTGAAAATTTCGGTACCAACCAGCGGTTGAAACCCCTAGTGCCTGATTCGCAGGATGAGAGCAGGCAGCACCGTTTTGAAGATTATTTTGATGTGGAAGCCATTCAGCGCATTCAGGATGCCTTTTCCGAGGCTACCCGTGTTGCTTCAGTCATTACTGATCTGGACGGTCGTCCCATTACCAAACCCAGCCGCTTCTGCCGCTTTTGCGATCTGATCCGGGCGACGGACATGGGTCTTAAAAACTGTATGCGCTCCGATGCCTCCTTTGGGACCAAAAGCCCGCTGGAACCAATCATGCGTCCCTGTTTGAGCGGAGGTCTCTGGGACGGCGGGACCAGTTTTTATGTCGGGGACCGCCATATCGCCAACTGGATCATCGGGCAGGTGCGCTGCCCTCCTACGAATGATGACCGCATCAAACGTTATGCCCGTGAGATTGGCGCGGACGAGAATCAGCTAATGGAGGCTCTCTCTGAAGTTCCGGCCATGACCCGCGAGCAGTTTTTGAGCGTCTGCAACGCGCTTTGCCTTATCGCCAACCAGATGTCTATTCTGGCGCGCAAGAATTTCCTGCAAGCGCAGGCAATTGCCCGGCGCAGGGCTGTGGAGATTGCACTGCGTGAAAGTGAAGAACGTTTCCGCCAGCTTTCGCAATCCACCTTTGAAGCCATTTTCATCCATCATCAGGGCGAAATCCTGACCGCCAACCGTGCCGGATTGAACATGTTCGGCTACTCGCAGGAGGAATTGGCCGGACTCAATATTGATGATCTGGCTGACCCCGATTACCGGGAAATAGTGCAGCAGCACACTTCCCGGACGCGTAAAAGCCGTTTCGATGCCAATTTCCGTTGCCGGGACGGACGCATGCTGATCTGTGAAATTCAGCAGCGCGAAATTATTTTTCAAGGTGAAAAGGTCGGGGTTTGCGCTATCCGCGATATTACCGAGCGGGTCGAATCCGAGCGTCAGGCCAAGGAAAAAGAGCAACAGCTCATTCAGGCCGACAAAATGGTTTCACTGGGTGTGCTTGTTTCCGGCATGGCCCACGAGATCAACAATCCCAACAGCTTCATGACTCTAAACCTGCCGTTGCTGGAGGAAATCTGGCGCGACATTACTCCTATTCTCGAAGACTACTATCATGAAAACGGGGACTTTCTGGCCGGGGGGCTGGAGTACAATGAACTGCGTGATTTTATGCCCGACCTGCTGGCGAGGATGCAGGAAGGTTCCAGCCGGATCAGCGGAATCGTGAACAGCCTAAAGGATTATTCCCGCTTGCAGCCCGGAGAGTTGATGTGGGAGGTTGATCTGGTAGATGTTATTAATAATTCATTGCGCCTGCTGGAGAATTTGATCAGTCAGAAGACCACAAGCTTCGAGCTGGACCTTACCGCCGAGCTGCCGCAGGTTCGCGGAAATTCGCAACGTCTCTCGCAAGTGCTGATCAACCTGCTGGTTAACTCCTGCGAGGCCCTCACTGATCGCAATCAGGGAATCCACCTGTCTTCTAAATTCGTGAAAGAGGAGAATCTGGTTGAGATTATCGTCCGCGACCAAGGGGTGGGCATAGCCGAAGAACATTTGAAGAAGATCACCGATCCGTTCTTTACCACCAAGCGAACCTGCGGCGGAACCGGGCTGGGCTTGTCGGTGTCGTCTACCATCGTGCAGGAGCATGGCGGCAAATTGGAATTTTCAGCCAACCCCGGAGGAGGGACCGTTGCCCGGTTCTCAATTCCGGTAATTAACGACGGGGATGACAATGAATAAAAGCACGGGTTTGACCCCAAGATTTCCATTGTTGCTGGTAGATGATGAGGATTCATGGCTGCAAAGTTTCCGGGCCACCCTGCGCTCACAGGGGATTGACAATGTGGTCCTGCTTAATGACGGAACCAGGGTCATGGAAACATTGGCAGAGCGTAAGTTCTGCGCCGTGGCAGTGGATCTTATGATGCCCCATGTTTCGGGCGAGGACTTGATCCCGCAGATTGTGGAAGAGTACCCGGAACTCCCGGTGCTGGTTATCTCCGGCCTGAATGAGATCAAGGCTGTGGTTAACTGTATCCGTAAAGGTGCTTTTGATTTTATTGTCAAAACCGAGGACCGCAATACACTCATTGCCGGGGTGCGTCATGCCATTGAGATTTTCGAACTCCGGCAGGAAAACAAATCCTTGCAAAAGCGTTTTTTCAAGGATTCCCCGGACCGTCCGGAATTGTTCGCGGAGATTGTGACCGCGCACAAGGATATGATCTCTATCTTTAAGTATATTGAAGCCATCGCCGAAACTTCCCGTCCGGTGCTTATTACCGGGGAATCCGGTGTGGGCAAGGAGCTTATCGCCCGTGCGGTTCACAATGCCAGCGGGCGTAAGGGTGATTTTGTTGCCGTGAATATCGCCGGGCTGGATGATAATGTTTTTTCCGACACTCTTTTCGGGCACAAGAAGGGAGCTTTTACCGGGGCCACTGAAGCGCGTATCGGCTTGGTGGAGAAAGCCAAGAACGGGACCCTGTTTCTGGATGAAATTGGAGATCTCAGTCCGGCTTCACAGACCAAGCTGCTGCGACTGTTGCAGGAGCACGAATTCATGCCTCTTGGATCAGATATGTCCAAGCGGTCCAGCGCAAGGATCATAACCGCCACCCATCAGTCCATCACCGGGATGCAGGAGCAGGGTAAATTCCGCAAGGATCTATTTTTCAGGTTGCGCGGGCATATGCTTAACATCCCGCCGCTTAAGGAACGCAGGGGAGACCTGCCGCTTTTGATTTCGCATTTTCTTGATGAAGTGCGTCTTGATTCCGGCAACGAGGTTGAAGCGGATGTACATGAAATATCGGCTTTTCTGGAGAGCTATCCCTTTCCGGGAAATGTGCGGGAGTTACAGCATCTGGTCCATGATGCGGCCAGCATCTGCGGCTACAAGGAATTGAAAACCGAACACTTCAGGAAGCTGCTGGTGGTTCCGGGAGAAAATGTTGAATATGTGGATGTGCTGGCGGACCCCGGCGAAAGTGTAACTTTTGGGACCCGGCTGCCCACATTGCAGGAGGTGCGCGCCCGGCTCATTGATGAAGCCTTGCGGCGTACTAAAGGGAATCAATCCTCAGCTGCGCAGCTTATCGGGGTCACCCGGCAGGCGGTGAGTAAATATTTGAAAAAGAACGGGTAGGGTCTCTACCCGTTCTTTTAATTTGGTTTTTTATGAAAACGCGCGAACTGCGTCGGCGTAAAAATCGGTGAAGATTCCATCCACGCCCATATCATCAAGTTCTTTCCATTCTTCTGGCTGGTTGGCGGTGTAAACAAATACTGCCAGATCGCGCGTATGGGCTTTCTCAATGAATTCGCGGGAGATGGTCCGGTACCAGAGGTTCACCGAAGTCGCTTTCATGGCAGTTGCGCTATCCAGCAGCTCGTCAGTGTAATATTTACCGTTCAGGCAATCGGCCAGTTCTCCGGCAAGCTGGGAATGGATTTTGGCGTCCATGCAGATTTTATCAAGCAGTTCCATGTTCTCCGGCAGGGTCGGAAATTTCGGGAGCATGTAATCTTCATTGCCGTAAGCAAAAAACTCCGCAAAATATTTTTCCGCTTCAGGTCCTGTTTTTTTGAGCAGCAGGTCACGTCTGATTGCCCCGTCCAGCAGGGCTATCTTTGCTTCAGGACAGATTTCCCGCAGTGCTTCCAGTTCCGCCCAGTTGAACGAACTGGCCAGCATGTCTGCAGTGGCGAGTCTTCCGGCTGCAACGTACTCATTAAAAAGTACCCCGGCCTTTCTACCCGTGTTGTTGCCCTTCAATTCCATGTGAATCGACGGACGTTTGTCCTCAGCACAGGATGCAAAGAAGTCAAATACATCCGCAAGAAAAGGAATACGGTCTTTTCCCTGATTCGGGTCCCCGGCGAAAAGCTCTTTCAGCGCAGCTGAATCAGTGCTTGAAACTTCTCCTTTGCCGGTAGAAACCTCTTCCAGATCAAGGTTGTGCACAACCACCAGTTCGCCATCAGCACTGAGCTGAACGTCAAATTCAATAGCCGGGACACCCTCGGAAGTTACCTTCTCAAATGACCGGATAGTATTCTGGTTAAAGCCGGGATATTTGCAGCCCCGATGCCCAATGAGAATCATATATTTACTCCAAATTACAATAAATTAGGCAGGAACATTACTACTGCGGGCATGTAGGTGACGATGACCAGCACCACGAGCAGGGCGAGGATGAAGGGCCAGATTTCTTTGCAGAACTGCCCGACTGTCGATCCGGTGATGGCACAGGTGGTGAACATCATTGACCCGAACGGAGGGGTGATGCCGCCGATCATGATGTTTACGATCATAATCAGCCCGAAGTGGATGAGGTCGATGCCCATTGTCTTCATCAGCGGCACCAGCAGCGGTGCTACGATAATCAGCAGCGCGCCGCCCTCAAGGAACATTCCTAAGAAAAGCAGCAGGAAGTTGATGACTATCAGAATGATCCACGGGGAATCGGAGATTGCCAGAATCGCACCGGTCAGCTGATGCGGAATGCGTTCCCAGCTCATGTACTGCCCGAAAACAGATGCCGCAATGATGATCAGCATGACTGAGCTTGTGCCCAAAATGGTGTTCTTCATGATAATGGGAAAATGTTCCCAGCGCAGTTTTTTGTAGAAGAACACACCGATGATAATGCAGAAAAGAACGGCCATGGCTCCGGCTTCAGTGGGGGTGAATACACCGAAGCGGATACCGGCAATGATTCCCAGCGGCAGCAGCAGTCCCCATATTGATTCACGGGCCTGCTTGAGGATTTCCTTGCCGGAAGCCATTTTTTCGCGGGAAGGTTTGTAGTTCCTTTTTTTAGCGATGAAATGCACGGTCAGCATCAGGCCGAAGCACATGAGGATACCCGGTGTGTAACCGCCGATGAACATCTTGGCTACGGAGACCTGTGCGATGAGGGCGTAGATGATCAGGTTGATGCCCGGCGGAATGACCGGGGCAATGGCAGATGATGCTGCGGTGATGGCAGTAGCGAAAGACGTACTGTAACCGCGCTTGGTCATCTGTGGTACAAGGATCTTGGACTGCATGGCGGCGTCCGCGTTGGCGGAACCGGATATTCCACCCATGAGGGTGGAAAGCAGCACGTTGACCTGTGCCAGACCGCCGCGCAGGTGTCCGGTCAGGACATCAGCCATTTTCATAAGGCTTGAGCTGATTCCTGAGAAGTTCATGATTTCCCCGGCCATGATAAAAAAAGGAATGGCCAGAAGTGGAAAGGAAGCGGTGGAAGTGATGAACTTCTGCAGGATCAGATCCGGCGGTGTGCCCACATCGCCGAAAGTGAAATATGCCAGCCCGGCGGCGAGCAGGGCGAAGGCGATGGGAATGCTGGTAAAATACAGCGCCATTACGATGGTAACCGGAAAGGTAAGCATCTTTTATTCTCCTTCTGCCTTAGAGCCGACAAGTTTCCGCAGGTCTCCGTACAGGAATCCAAGGGCGTAGATGGCCATGAGTGAAAAGCCCACAGTGAGGGCGAGGTTTACATAGATGGCCGGAATATCCAGAACCGGGGTCCGCTTCAGCTTGTTGGCCTGAATGTAGAGCACACTGAGGTAGACGATGTAACCGTTGATGATGAACATCAGCAGGTCGATTACTACCGCAATGAAATTACGCCACAGCTTGGGGCCGATCTGGCTGATCATGTCGATGCCGATATGCATTTTGTAGCGGTAGGCTGCTGCTGATCCAACGAATACAGACCAGATGAAAGCCGTGGTGGAGACTTCCTCAGCCCAGAAAAGACCGCCCTGAAAAAGATAGCGCAGCCCGACATTGACGATGACCACTGCAACGGTGATGCAGAGAAAAAAACCGCTGACGAAAAGGTCGAAATTTTTGAACAGAAATTTTGATGCTTCAGACATTGTTACCACCCAAAACGGCGCATGGAAGCAGTACTTCCATGCGCCGTAAGGTTTTTATTTTCTCATTGCGTCGAGTTCTTTGAAGATGGACTGGAAAACGCCGGGGGTCATGCCTTTCTGCTCCTTATAAAGGGGCTTCAGGGCTGCGCGGAAAGCGTCACCGTCAACTTCGTTGAATTTTACGCCGTAGGATTCGAGTTCTTCAACCACGCCGCCGTGCTGGGACTTGAGCAGGTTGACCATGTGGTCTGCACCATTGGTGAATTCATCCTGAATGATCTTCTGGTACTTTGCAGGAATGTCGTTCCAGACCTTGGTGGAGATGTATACACCACAGGTACCGAGGATGTGGCGGGTATTCGCTACGTTCTTGGTGGGGCCTTCGTATACTTTGGTACCGATGTTGGTGAATTCGGAACCTTCGAGGCCGTCAACTACGCCCTGCTGGACTGCGGAAAGGGTTTCACCCCAGGGCAGGGGAGTTGCAACAGCGCCCATGGCGTTGAGGGTGTCGATGTAGGATTTGGAACCGGGGGTACGGATTTTCATACCTTTGAGATCAGCAGGAGTCTTGATGACTTTCTGGGTGATCAGGTTACGGAAACCATAGATGAAATCGAGAGCAAGAATTTTGATTCCCTGCTTTTCAGCTTCGGCCTGCATTTTTTTAACGAGGTCGGACTGGGTCAGCTTAACGTATTCGTCAAAGCTGCGGTAAAGCATGGGAGCGTAGAGTGCCTTGAAATCGGGAACGTAGTCGCCGATGAAAGAGGGGTCTTCAACAGAGATAAAGCGTGCGCCGCGAACAACCTGCTCAACACCTTCCTTATACGCGGGAAGCTGTGCCTGCGGAAAAGTCTGGATGTTGATTGCGCCGTCGGTTTTCTTGTAGATGGAATCTGCAACAGCATCCATGGATTTGGAAAGCTGTTCAGCCGGACTGAATACGTGGCTCAGTTTCAGGGTCAGTTTGTAGTCGTCGCCGGCTATACATACGGCGGACATGGACAGAAGCAGGATAGCTCCTGCACAAAGCACGGAAAGGGTTTTCTTGAAGCTCATTTCAATCTTCCTCCTAAAGGTTCCTCACTTATTAAGAATTACGGCAACTGTTGCTGCAATTCTTTAGCTACTGCCTGTCCATATTGTCCCCGGCAGCGGCATTTTCTGCTATGGCTGCGGTGGATTCGCGGACAACCAGTTTGGTCTCCATCATGTGCTGCATGACCAATGTAGGGTCCTCCATGATCTGCAGCAAAATTTCACAGGCTGTTCTACCCATTTCATAGGCAGGCTGGTTGATAGTGGTCAGTGCCGGGATCATGTATGAGGCGGTGGGCATATCATCAAAACCCACAATGGAAAGGTCTTCGGGCAGGGTTAGTCCCGCCTGCATCGCACCTTTGATTGCTCCCAAAGCTAGGTAGTCATTGGAACAGAAAACTGCGCTGGGCGGTGCGTCCAGTTGCAGCAGTTTCCCAATGGAATCCCGGCCTCCCTCAAGGGAGTATTCGGTCTGGATCAGCAATTGACTGTCGTAGGGAATGTTGTTGTCCTTGAGGCATTGCCTGTATCCGTGCCAGCGGTGGTGGGCCCTATCGCTGATGGCGAAGTTTCCAGAAACCATACCGATTCTGCGGTGTCCCAGCGAGATGAGATGTTCGGTTGCTTCATAACCGCCCCGGTAGTTATCGACTCCGACGGCGGAAATAGGGCCGGGTTTGATTGTGCTGAAAAGCAGCACGATGGGAACGTTTTCTTCGGTGAGTGATTTGATCAGTTTTCCTTTGGGATCGGTGGAAGTGATAATCAGCCCGTCGACCTGACTTTCGCGCAGGGCCTTGATAACACTTTGTTCCTGCTCGGCATCGTATGAAGTATTACCGAGAATGACCTTGATGTTCTTGCTGTTGGCGTATTCCTGAACTCCGAGGGTGGATTCGGCAAAAACGGGGTTGTTGATATTGGGAATGATCAGGCCGATGGTGTTTGATTTTTTGGTGACAAACCCACGGGCCAAGGCGTTATACTTATAGTTGCACATCTTCATCGCCCGGAGGACTTTCTTCCGGGTGGATTCACGCACTGTCTCAGGGGAATTGATTACCCTCGACACCGTGGCGGTGGAAACTTGTGCCAGTCTGGCAACGTCAAGAATTGTGCTCACTGCAACCTCTGATGTAAACGTTTACATTCTGGTATCAGTTGGCGTTTTTCAGTGTCAACAACTTTATGGATAAACATTTTAATGCCTTGTAATAATTTAATTTTTATATTCTATATGTTTCGGCTTTGCACGGCTTGATGTGACGTTTTTCTTTCGCTAGGGTTACAGCAATGTAAACATATACATTCGGATGGAATTATTGATGACCAGAAGCAGCTTAAGAGAATTGACCGGAGGTGTCCGGCGCATTGAATATTGCTCTATGAGTGTTGATCTTGTGAGTACAGGTAAAGGGACTGTGCGCGTTGGCAGCATGCCGGATGTGGTCAAGTTTCTGAACGAACACGGTTTCCGGGAGGAGATCGTGGTGGTTCTGCCGTGGGAAGTTTCCATGTCCGGGGATAGCCGCACCGGTGAAGAGTTTGTTCTCTGGCAGGCCCAGATCAGGGGCGGTATTTTAAAGGAATATGTCGGGCTTAAGCAGAATGTCGGGCAGCTGGAGCATAATCTTGAGCGCATCTTCCCTTACTTCTTTGATGAGCAGAACCTTTCTGTGGTGCGCAAGGACTGGCTTGGAAAATGGTTTCATTCCAATGTTGCCGACCCCTGTTGCAAATTCGGCACGCTGGAAATATGTTGCGCTGACGATGACGTGGTCATCACCGAAGATGGGAAGGTTGTATACCGGCGCAGTGATTTCCCTCCGGCGGGCAATCCTGACAAAGAAGTGGAAGCCGTGCTGGAGACCGTTGCCCGTGACGGCAAAGAGCGTGAACATCTTGAAGTTGTTCCCGTCGGTTGCGGTAACGGGGTGATCGGAACTGTTGCCAATTCCATTGTCCGTTTCGGGGAATATGTGATCTGGATCGACCCCTGCGGTTATCCGGCGCAGACTCTGGCGCGACATGGAATCCACTGGGACGATGTCACTCATTATCTGTTTACCCACAACCATGAAGACCATGTACAGGGCTTTACTGCCTGCATTGAGCGGGCGCGTAAACACGGCCGCAAATTGAACCTTATCCTTGCCGACAATGTTTTCCGGGTGATGGAAGATTTGTACTCACCGCTTTTTCCTGATCTGGAAGACCATGTGCAGCGCTTTTCATTGCAGCCGGGAACCCCTTTGACTCTTGGGCCTGTCAGTATTGAAAGCCGCTGGAACCACCATATCCTGCCTTACGGTTCCATCGGGCTGAAGATCTGTGCTGGCGGGAAAAGTTTCGGCTACTCCGGTGACACCAAGTATGATGAAGAGATCAATAAAATCCTCAACCGTCCTGAACTCGAAGCCGAGTGGTTCGCTGATTGTGATCTTGTTTTTCACGAAATAGAATTTGATAACCCTGACAGTGTTCATTCCCACTGGAAACAGGTGGAGGCTCTGCAAAGCAAGATCAACGGAAAGGTGCTTGGTTACCATTGCTCCCGATTGGAAAATTCTCCTTTTCCGCTGGCAGAGGAAGGGCTTTGGTATGTGCTGAGTGACCTTTTGTAAGGTTCTGTACCTTTTGTAAGGTTCTGTACCTTTTGTGATGTTGCATTGTTGCATCTCTACCCATTTGATTTTTCCCGAAAATCAGCCTTGTACAGCTTTATTTTGCAGTTTTGAGCATGCTTGTGCATGGAATGTAACTTGCTTGGCTCAAGCTGTTCATTTGTGTCGATTTTACGTTTTACATACAAGGTGTTGTTTTATGGGTGATAGCAGGGAAGTTGCTGTTGTGAGTGGATGCAAATCAGCAACCGGTGTTGCAAAGTGGAATCATTTTTTGAGTATATCACCATTGTTGTTTGTTGTTCTTGGTGCGGTTTGCATCAGCTTTTCTGCTGTTTTCGCTAAACTTTCGACTACTCATGCCGATGTTTCGGCATTTTACCGGGTCTTCATAGGCGGTTTCTGTCTGCTGGCTATCGCGGCGAAATTCGATAGGGCATCGCTTTTGAAAGTTCTGCAACGGCATTTTATGCTGATTATTAGCGGCGGTGTCTGCCTTACACTGGATCTGATGTGCTGGCACAGGTCGATAAATATTCTAGGTCCGGGTGTTGCAACAATCCTGATCAATTTTCAGGTCTTCATTTTGGCACTTGCCGGATGGCTGTTCTTTAACGAAAGGCTTTCCATGCGTTTTGCGCTGGCTATCCCGCTTGCCCTGATAGGCCTTTGCCTGCTCATAGGCATTACGCCTGCCACGCTTTTAAATAGTGACATGGGCGGGGCCGGGCTGGGTCTCAGTGCGGCGTTCTGGCTGGCAATGTACACTCTCGCTATCCGCTATATTCAAATGCTGTCACCCGATATCCCGGCGGTTTGTGTTGTGGCTCTGGTCACATTGGCTTCTGCTGCCAGCATGGGGATTTTCTTTCTTTGGGAATCCACATCCATCGCTATTCCGACATCAGATGATATTCTCTGGCTGGTTCTATACGGCATTGTCTCGCAGGCTTTGGGCTGGTTCATGATTTCCAAAGGTCTGCCGGGAATCAGCAGCGCGCAGGCAGGGTTGACCATTCTGATTATGCCGGCTCTCTCTTACGTCTGGGATATGCTCATTTTCGGTAAGCCTGCAGGGTTTATTGAGTTGAGCGGGGCGGTGATTGCTCTTGCGGCCATCTGGATGGGAACTGCTACAAGAAAGTAAAGTTTATTTGTGAACAGCAATAAGCTCCTTGTGCTGGTTTGTACGGCTGGGGGCTTGGATAAAAAAGAAATCCGCTGGTAAATTAAGTGGAATTTTCTTCTAAACTCACTTATTCAGCTGAGGCACGGAATTCATTTTGCATTATCGGCGATTGAATTTCGTTAGAATCACAAAAAGACTACTATTCTTCAGCCTGCTTAAGGGAGTTTGCATGAAACGTTCGGATTATATTGTTTTAAGCGTAATTGCGCTGCTATTTGTATGGATTGCCTGCCAGCCGCATCCTATTGATACTTTTCAGCTATACACCAAAGAACATGGCTATATTTTAAGCTTCATCAAATTTGCCGTGCTCGCCACCTTCGGGGAATGCGTTGCTTTGCGTATCGTGGATGGCCGTTACTGGCGTCCCGGCTTCGGACTGATTGCGAGGGCGGTCATGTGGGGATTTATCGGGCTGTTTCTCAAGGCCTGCTTTTCCGTTTTTGCGGTCGGCTCCCCGGCAGTACTGACTTCTTTCGGCTGGAATGTTAGCGCGGAAGATGGATTCTTTGCCCGCTTGTTGATTTCCTTTACCACCAGCGTAATGCTCAACACGGTTTTTGCCCCGGTACTGATGATCCTGCATAAGATTTATGACGATCATATTCAGGTCCATAATGGGAGCGTGCGGGCCTTGATTGCTCCGGTGGATGTCGCGGCCCGTCTGGCGGCCATTAACTGGGATAACATGTGGGGTTTTGTACTTAAGAAGACAGTGCCTGTTTTCTGGATTCCGGCCCAGACTGTGACTTTCATGCTTCCGCCTGATATGCGCATTATCTTTGCAGCTTTCCTCGGCGGTGTGCTCGGTGTCATTCTGGCCTTTGCAAGCCTTAAGAGCCGGGCAGCGCAATAGCCCGCAAAGTATTTTAAACACAAAACCCCGCAATGCTGGTGTATTGCGGGGTTTTGTGTTTTGAGCAGGCACGATGTTTTGGCAGTTTGGAAACTTCCTGAATATTAAATTTTGAAAGGGCTTGACATGTGTGTGAAAATGGATTTCATTTTCACCATGTCAGAAGAAGCAAGAAAAATATTTGTGGATTACCTAGCACGAAACGGGTTGAGCATGACTCCCCAGCGTAAGGTGATAGTCGAGACTTTCCTTGATACCGAAGGACATTTTTCAGCTGAGGATCTTTTGAATCTGGTGCAGCAGAATGTTCCGGAAGTAGGCTTGGCAACAGTATACAGGACGCTGAAACTACTTGTTGATAGCGGTCTGGCCGACAGCCTTGATTTTGGTTGCGGTGTTGCTCTTTATGAGCATTCTTTCGGCCATGCACACCACGACCATCTCATCTGCACCCGTTGCGATAGAAAAGTGGAAGTCCTTGATGAAACCATTGAACGCAAGCAGGAAGAGTTGGCCCGGAAAAATGGTTATATCCTGACCCGCCATCGTATGATTCTGTTCGGTTTGTGTCCTGAATGCCAGAACCTTGAAGAAGAATAGGGTTCTGGCATATTTTTGAAATTGGTAGTCAACGTCTCGGTTTTACAGATAAATTTTCAAAGTATAAATATACTCATATCAAATTGATAAAAATTGACCGGAGTCGGAATTTTAAACCGCTACGCCATGTGCCCGGCGTGCAGGAGGAGTATATTATATGAGTCTTGGAAGAATTGCGCTTGTTGCGGCAGGTTCTGTTGTCGGTGGACTGGTTTGTTATGCTGCTTATAAGTCTGAAACTGTGAGATCTGTAACCAAATCAGCTGTCCGGACCGGAGTGAAAGCCAAGGACTGGGTAGTGGATTCCTACCAGAAAAGCACCGAAGAATTCAAAGAAATAGTTAGGGACGCCAAAGCTGAAGCTGAACTTGAGGCTGAAACATAGTTGAATTGGTCTCGTAATAGAAGAATCCCCGGAAATATTTATTTCCGGGGATTTCTTATTCCTGTTTCAGATTGAGCCAATTACCCTTGGTAAGCTCTTCCAGCGAAGTCGGGGTCAGTTGGAACACTGAATGGGGAGTTCCCGCTGCGGCCCAGATTTCAACGTACTGCTGCAGGTCTTCATCAAGTATGGTCTGCAATTGTTCTGTGTGAGCTATCGGTGGAATGCCGCCGATGGCAAACCCGGTTTTTTCTTTAACCAGATCAGCCTTTGCCTGTTTGAGCTTGAAGCCGACGGACTTGCTGATTTTTTTGGTATCCACGCGGTTGCTGCCGGAAGCTATGATCAGCACTAATTCGTCGGTCTTTTTGTCTTGAAAAATAAGAGACTTTGCTATCTGCCCCACTTCGCAGCCAATGCTATCCGCAGCATCGGCGGCTGTTCTGGTGGAGCTGGAGAATTCCCTGACTTCAAAATCGTTGCCGGATCTTGAAAGATACTCCTGTACCCGGAGCAAGCTGCTGCTTGAATTATCTGCCATGATTTACTCCTCTATGAAAATTTAGATCACGTAATCCAAACCGCTTTTAATGACCGCGAGCTGTCCGTCAATGCAGGCCTGCCGGGTCATCCAATCGCCGTCGGGGTAGATTTCGGTGGTGGTGTGGTAGGGGGCATTGGTCAACATGCCGCTTAATCCAAGTTCTTGCATGGGGTAATATATCACCCCGTGGGCCTTGGCAGGTTTGCCGAGAATCTTCCCTTCTTCAGCTTCAGGAGCGATTGGTGTTACCGCTTCAACAGCTTTAATTATTGCTTTCTGGAAATCAAGTTCCGGTCTTTCTTCGTCTGCCACAAGGTAGAAGCCCTGCGGGATAGTATCGTTATCGCATTCCACACCGTCTCTTGCTGCCAGTGCGGGCCGGAATACGGTTTTGTCGCGGTCAGTTGTTTCATGCAGGTCGATGTGGATCAGAATCTCGCCCGGTATGTTGGTTACGAATTTCTTGAGCAGAGTGGATTCTTCGGCTTCCCCGTTGGCGAAGGAGCGGTTCGGGTCCACGGTGTAAGGATTCCAGCGGTTGTTGGTTTCATAACCCCAAGGGCTTACGCAGGGTACAACCGCCAGATTGAATTTCCCGGCATAATCCTGAGCCATGCTTTCCAGAAATTCCAGTGCTGAATAAATGCCCCCGGTTTCATAACCATGTACCCCGGCAGTAATAAGTGCGGTGGGTAGCTCTGCAGACCAGTCTGCGGATAAAATTCCGTAAATCGGGTAGCGTTCAGGGTCGTATGAGAGCTGGCCGTATTTCTCCATGCGCAGTGTCTCCGGCAGGGCGAAGATCCTGTCCAGCACGTCTTTTTTATAGTCTTTTTCAAAAACGGCTTGCTTCAGCCACTTGCTTTTTTCTTCAGTTCCCCATTTGCTTTTACTCATGACAATCCTTTTATTCAAAAAAATAAGGTGGTATGCGCAGTGCATATCACCTTATTTCATCTATTAAAAGAGGACTGAAGAGTAGAAAAATCAGGTTTGAATCTCTTTTCCGGGCCTTGCCCGGTTTCGTGGCTTCTTTGGAAATCTGCAACGACTTAATCGCGCAGATGACCGATATCGCGCCAGTTCAGGCCGAGGAGCTCCGCCGCCCTGCGGTCAAGTGCAAAGGGATCGAAGCTGGCAAGTATCAGTTCCGGGGCCGGATCGCAGAGTGCGCCGCCCAGATGGTAGTCGGCAAGTCCGACACTGGCGTCCATTACTGAAAGCCAAGGGGGGATTACCATGTTCAGTTCTTTCACTGATTGCTGCATCTGCCGGTGGAAAAATGATTTCTTCCAGCTTCCGGTGTCGTAGTGGGCCGGGGGCGCATAGCCCATCATGTTTTTCATGGCTCCGGTAATCCCGGCCAGCGAGTGCGCTTTCAGGTTGGGCAGGGAGATTGTCTTATGGGTGAAAGCTATTTCCGGCAGGTATATTTTTGGAAAGACCTTGGCTCCTTCAATCTCTTTTTTGCAGAGCGGGGCGTGGTTCAAATCAAGCAGTTCAACCCCGCATTCTTGAGCCATGCGTTCATAACCGAGGATCTTGAAAATTTCACCTGTTTCATATCCCTTGTCCCCGCACCCTTCGCCGATAATGATCTGTGCTTGCGGGTTGGCCGCCTGTACATATTCTATTACCGCACGAAAGAACTCCGGGTTAGTAGTTACCGGGGGCGGGGAGCTGTTGACCAGATTGGGTTTGAGCAGAATCTTGTCTTCGGCTGCGATCAGCCCGGCTGCTCCGATTTTATCCAATGCTTCTTTAACAGAACAACGATAGTCGGTGTATTTTACTTCTGCTACGGACTGCATGTCTTTCCTTGTTATATGGGAACGTATTGCTGCTGAATTGCCATGAGTGGGTGTTTGCTTAAGTTTAAAATCTATTCAGTCAAAAGTGAAGTACATTAAAAAAGGCCCGCTTCCAAAAGGAAACAGGCCATAGTTGTATGCGTGGTTGGTTTGCAGTTAAATATCCTGATCTCCGTGGCGCGAGCATTTGATCAGGATTTCAGTCACGAATTTCTCGCTGTTGCTGGTGGTCCAGTAGTCAGTCACGTAGCGCTCAAATGATTCTTCCCCAAGCAGGTAACCGCTGTTGGCTGCCCAGCGTTCCATCTTCATATAAGTCTTATGGATGTCTTCGTGGGCGCCGAGATGGTAGCAGGAGAGCATCATGTCCCCGCCGAATTCATAAGTGTTCTCTTCGCTGCAGGGGATGACCGTTTTCTGCAGCATCCTGATGTTCTGGTTTTCACCTTCGATGCGGTCTTTGCGGGATGAAAAATTGATAATCACAGGTCCGGTGATTTCGTTGTTCACATCTTCCACATGCTGGGTGAATTCAAGGTTGATGATTGACCATTGCAGGTCGTTTTCAAACAGCTGGTCCTGAAAGAGCAGGTCACTGCTCTCGATGTATTTGACCGAAACCTGATTGATGTTGTTATCAATTGCCATTTCCGCTTCGCGAACCAGTTCGTACCAGTCTTTGACGGATACGTGTCTGCGCCGGATTTTTTCCTGTTCCTCTTCAAGTTCCCTGATCTTGGCCCGGAACGAGTGCTGTATGGACTTAAAAACATGTTGCGCACTACCCTCGATGAATTCTTTCATTTCTTCGAGGGTGAAACCCATCTGTTTGTAGTATTTGATTACCGGGACAGATAGCAGGGACTCCCGGGTATAATACCTGTAGTTGTTATAGTCGTGCCGCTGCGAGGGGATGAGATTGATCTGATCGTAGTAACGTAGTGCTTTCTTGGATATGTTGCAAATCTTGCTCATGTCCCCGATGAAATAACGTTCCTTGTACTTCACTGGTCCTCTCCTCCAGTCTTTATGGTCCGGTATTTGGGAGATTAATTCAACTGAATTTTTACCTGCGGTCATGCACGTTGTATTCCATATGAAAGCGGGGAGTGCCTTTGTGAGACACTCCCCTTGCTTCGGTGAGGTATAGATTAACCTTTAATGTATTTATTGATTGTTTCGGCTCCTTCCTCGTGGGCGCGGTAGTATACGCGCAACTCCTGATTGGAGTCGAGGTCGAAGCGGGACTCTTCGAGGAGTCCGTTTGCTTCGGCAGTCATCAGGGCGTTGATGATTGAAGGCTTCTTAAAAGCCTTGAAGGAACCGTATTCATTTTTAAGGGCGTCCATGACGCAGTCTGCGCAGGCTTCTTCAACTTTAGTGAAGTGCTTCAGGATAGCGTAGTTAAGTGGGATCATTATGCATTCTCCTCGTTATTCTTGAACAGGTCCATGGGGTTCATGGAGATGATGAAGATACCGATGACCATGATTACAGCTGCTGCCCATGCGATGGGAGGCATATCCCAGCCTTCCATACCCATGGCAACACCAAGGATGATCCAGCAGCAGAAGGGACCCCAGAAGGAGAAGGTTCCGTTGCAGGACATACCCAGAGCTGCGCCGCACATTGCGTTTCCTTTATACCAGTACATGAAGGTCAGGTATGCGGAAAGACCTGCGAGAACGAACCAGATCATTGCTTCGCTGTCGGTGAAAGACTGTACAACCATGCCGAAAGCATCAACGTGAGCGATGAAGCCGAACAGGGGTACGAGGATGAAAAGGTTGGAGAAGCCGGCGGTAACCTGACGGATGGTGATGCCGATTTCAGGGTCGATCATGGAAGTGCCGTAACCGCAGACACAACCTTCGATACCCCAGCATACAGCCGCGAGGAAACCGAAGAAGAGTCCGAGCATCATGTTGGGGCCGCCTGAGCCGTCGAGGCTGGTGGAGCCGATCATGAAGCTTGCGCCGAAGCAGATGGCGATACCGAACAGCATACGGGCGTTAAGTTCCTGTTTGAAGAGGAAACGGCCGAGGATTGCACCGACTGCAGGGCAGAGGGCTGCAATGGGAACTACCAGGGAGCCGGCAAGCTGAAGACCTACTACGTAAGCGGTACTTGCAAGAGGTCCGCCGATAATTGCAGCGGCGACCATTACCATGCCGGGTTTGGTTTTGATGCAGCGAACAAAGTCTGCGAAACGCCCGCGGAAGCCAGCAATACCTACAGCCCAGAGAGCGCTGCATGTGTCGGTGGTTGCCGCGCCGATTGCGCTCAAGAGATACATAACTGTAAAAGCGGAAAGGCCGGAGTTTTCACCGTACCAGTCAATCCAAATCCCTTTAGACATTCCGAGAGTCATAAAGGCAGTGTAAAAACCATACAGCAGTCCGGAAAGAAGGGCGATTACGATTCCCTTTCTTTTAAAGCTGCTAGCCAGCTTGTGCTTTGCAGCGACGGCTGCCGGGTTGGTTGCAACAGTTGCTTCCCCCATGGTCGTCTCCTTATTCATTAAAAGTTAATCAAAAATTCACACCCTGATCCCTGCTTCCTAATTGAATGCATATGAACTTACTGCCACATCGCAGGGAGAGAACATCCTTACCCTAACGGGAAGGTCCTAGTTCTTAAATTTATATCCTTTCCCTTAAGGGGAAGGTCAACGCGGTTTTTTTGATTATCTGATGAAATAGCCTGATATCGGAGATGGGGCTGTAGGTAAAATTCTAAAATAGTCCCTAAATACGGTGGTTTATGCTAAGTCAATTGAAAATAGAAAAAAATTATCCAAATTACCTCCCAGTCTACTATGCAAATGATAAAAAGCAAGCGCTCAGCGTTACATTTAAGTGACATATTGGTTTTGCTGTTCAGTTTGGTGAGAACACATCTAAACCGACAAATTTGGCGCTTTTGACGATACTGACATATGAAACTGAATTCTGGTTCAAGCCAGAAACCATTGATTGAGAACTAAACTCAGGGGAGAGTATTGCCTCTATAAGTCTGTTGATTCTGAGAATCATGCACTTTTTGTCGTGACGGAATTGTCATATCCAAAACATCAATGTCTTCAGCTGTTTATGAAAAAAGTTGCTAAAATTGTGAAAAGCTTATTGACCTTCCCCCTTAGGTCAGGGGCTAGGCTGTGTGAAGGATGTGGAAAAGGTGGATTCTTAAGACAAGCATCCGTCAAAAGTCATAAGTCATGGTTTTGAACTGAAATACCAGCTCAATGGAGATTACATGAGGTATCAAGGCGAAGAGGCTCTCGGGCTTATCGAAACTCTCGGAATGGTTCCGTCCATCGGTGGCGCGGACCAGATGTTGAAAACAGCAGATGTTAAGCTCGTCGGTTATGAAAACATCGGTTCAACCCTCGTGGCCGTAATGGTCAAGGGTGATGTTGCGGCGGTTAAGGCTTCTGTTGAAGCAGGTGCTGCAACCGCAGCAGAAATTGGCGAACTTACCGCTCAGAACGTAATGCCCCGCCCCATTCGTGGCGTCGGCGACATCGTGTCAGTCCACGGTGTGGAGACCGCAGACTCCGATGCATCCGGCCCCCGTCCGCGGGCAATGGGTCTGATTGAAACATTCGGTATTGTTTTTATCCTTGAAGCAGCAGACGCGATGATGAAAGCCGCTGATGTAGAACTCATCGGCTATGAAAACGTTGCTTCCGGATACATTTCTGTTCTGGTTCAAGGTGATGTGGCAGCCTGTCAGGCCGCTGTTGAAGCCGGAGTGAAGGCTGTGGAACAGATGGACGCGAAAGTATACGCATCCCTGGTTATCCCAACTCCTCACCACGACCTGGAGCAGATCACTAAGATTTACGCAATCGACAACCTGCTTCCCTAGTGGCAGCCGCTTTTAGATTCAGTTCCTGAATTTAAAAAAACGGACACAAGACGCAGGCAAATGCCGGGTAGTTAAATAACGTTTCAGTCACAGGTAAAGGGGTAAGCGATGATTGTTGACAACGATTTACTCTCCATCCAGCAGGCCAGAATTCTGGCCGAAAACGGGTTCGAAGCCCAGAAAAAGCTGGCAACCTTTCCGCAGGAAAAGCTTGATGAAATAGTCGAGCACATTGCGGATGCGGTTGAGGAGCATGCCGAAGAGCTGGCGCTCATGTCTCACGAAGAGACTGACGGCGGCAGATGGCAGGACAAACTGGTTAAGAACCGTTTTGTCTGTAATCAGGTTCGCAAGGAGCTGCGCGGTATGCGTTGTGTGGGGGTCATTAATGAAGACCCGCAGAAACAGATTACCGACATTGGCGTTCCCGTTGGGGTTATCGCCGCCCTTTGTCCGGTGACAGGACCGGTTTCTACTACGGTCTACAATACTCTGATTGCGTTAAAATCCGGAAACGGTGTTATTTTTTCCCCCCATCCCGCTGCTGTAAAAAGCATTGGCCGGGTTCTGGATATTATGATCGAAGCCGGAGAAGCCTGTGGGCTTCCCGAGGGCTGTATTTCCTATCTGGAAACAGTCACCAAGAGCGGAACCTGTGAGCTTATGAACCACAGGAACGTTTCACTGGTCATGGTTACCGGAGTCCCCGGGATGATTGAGTATGCTCAGCAAACAGGTAAACCGGTCATTTACGGGGGAACCGGCAACGGTCCGGCTTTCATCGAACGAACTGCCGACATTGGGCAGGCTGTTCAAGACATCATTGCAAGCAAGACTTTTGATAACGGGATTGCTCCTTCAGCGGAGCAATCCATCGTTGTCGATTCCTGCGTTGCCAATGATGTGCGTCGTTCCCTGATTTCCTGCGGGGCATACTTCATGTCTGAAAGTGAGGCCGATTCCCTGGCTGAACTGTTCATTGCGCCCGACGGGCAGCGCAGAAAGGGGATGGCCGGACAATCAGCGCAGGTGCTGGCCCGTAGAGCCGGTTTCAGCATCCCCGAAAATACCACCGTTCTGGTGGCGGAACGCAAATACGTATCCGACACCGACCCCTACTATAGAGAATTTCTTTCTCCGGTACTGGCCCTCTACGTGGAAGACGACTGGATGCATGCCTGTGAAAAGTGCATCGAACTTCTTCTTCATGAAAGGAACGCCCACACTCTGGTTATTCACTCCGCAGATGAGGACGTGATTCTCCAGTTCGCACTTAAGAAGCCTGTCGGCCGTCTTCTGGTCAACACTCCGGCTGCTTTCGGCGGCATGGGCGCAACCACCAATCTGTTCCCCTCAATGACTCTGGGCAGTTCTTCTGCCGGTTTCGGCATCACTTCCGATAACGTCTCTCCCAAAAACCTGATCTACGTTAGAAAGGTCGGCCGTGGGGTTAAGAGCGCGGGTGATGTGCTGGGACAGTCCGGCCAGAGCATCGGTCTAAATAAAATAAATGTAAACGATTCCAATGTCGTGCAGGCCATCCAACAGATCCTGCAACAGGCCATTGAAGCCATAGATGATCCTGCGGATCGCTAAAGAATCAAATCCCTTAAACGGAGGAAATACAGTGGATCTTCAAAGTTTTTCCAACAAGCTTGCTGAAGC
>PPCM01000453.1_pt1 | contig 38745 bp, 24 predicted proteins | sample 1555541 | NCBI WGS metagenome assembly PPCM01 (sample SAMN05284479, study PRJNA326546) | Marine sediment metagenome, whole genome shotgun sequencing project. | isolation source: marine sediment | place: Germany: Wadden Sea | collected 2012-09-05
ACAGGGGGCATTTGGTGGGGCGAGAGTATTTTTTCCGGTCCTTGAAGCGAAAGTTGCAGGAGATACACCGGGGCGGGGTGAGGCGCAGTTTCTGTTTCCGTGATTTCAGCGATCTTGCGATATGGGCGAGGTGGTCGTGGACCTCCTTTTCCCTTATGCCCACCATCTGTGAAATGTCTCTTATGCCGTACTCGCCCGTTGTGAGAAGTTCGGTGATCTCCTGACGCTTTGTAATCATATACCTCCCGGTTGCCCCGACCGGCTGAGCCTGTCCGTGTACTTCAGCAGGAAGGGGATGCGATGGTTTCCACTCATCTTCCGGATATGCTCCCTTGCGGCGGGGTCCTCAATGCCGGCGGCGGTTACATGCAGCGGATTACAGGCTCCCCGGTATACTTCCCGGGAACCTGCGGCTTTCCCGAAGGGTGGCTTTGCAACGCCGATCACTGGAACTTTCCGGTCCAGGGCTTCAAAAAGAAAGGCACCGAGCCCCGGCCTGCCGCTTTCGTCAAGCCACACATGTCCGTCGATCACGACGGTATCCGGAAGGGTTTCGATCTTTTCAAGAAGGGCGAGAATCCAGGGCAGCTCCCTTCTGTAAAACTCACCGGGGATATATTCCGCGACATTTCTTATAAAGGCAAGGACCTCTCCCGAGGGAAGGGTTGCATCCCATTCACGAAACAGGACACCCGCCGCAGTTGCTCCCCGCGCGCGATAGCAAACATCCACACAGATCTTCACGGCACGGATAATGGGGGGGGGACGTTGGGCGTGTCGATGGATTCACTGGACCACCGACGCGCCGGGAGTACGAGCATCGTTATGAACCTCATTCGAGGCTAACTCCCGTGTAACCGGATAATAACAGAAAGCGGGACTGTTTTCAAAGGGAAACACTCGGGAATCCCCCGCAAAACGAGACATCCGTTAACTCGGTGAACCTGTTCGGCGGCAGGTAAACCCCTTGAAAACAGAAGGCGGTTTAAACCGATGCATGTGAACCGGTTGGTCGTATCCTGTACGAAAATCCTCTGCCGTTGTCGGTGACCGGCGCTTGATCCCAAGGGGGGCACCATCGAATGGGCATGGAGAGCGATCGAGCGCCTTCCCAAATATTACCAGGCATGTTTTCCGGGGGGTGGCGGGAGGTGAACGAAAATGTGTCCGGCATACTGCTCTGGAGTGCCGGTTGAGGAAGCGGGCAAAGTGATAAAAGCACAGGGGGGATTTCGTCGTGGAAAGCCTGATCCTCGGGGGGCGGTTACTTCCCGCTTGTGCGGCCCCTTGCGAGGGGGCCGCACAAACACCGGGAAACAAGATCGCCCATTTTTGAATTAGAGGAAACCCATCAGCCTGGGAAACCAGAGCACGGCGCTTTCACAGTAAGTGAGGAGGAGCAGCACCCCGATCTGGATCACCAGAAAGGGCATCACCGCCTTGGAGACATATACGATATCCCTTTTGGCGATGGAGCCGGTGATAAAGAGGCTCACCCCCATGGGCGGGGTGCAGTAGCCGATGGCAAGGTTCACGGTCATGATCAGGCCGAAATGCAGGGGATCGATGCCGAAGGGCTCCAGCATGGGCAGGATCACGGGGCCGAGGATCAGGGTGGCGGAGATGATGTCCATGAACATGCCGATCATGAGAAGAAGGATGTTCATCACCAGGAGAAACATGACGGGAGAGCTGATGCTCATCAACACCACCTCGGTGATCCTGCCGGGCACGTCCTCCAGGGTGAGGTAGCGGCCGAAGCAGGTGGCCCCGGAGACGATGATCAGAAGGGTCGCGCTGGTCACCGCCGAGTTCACCGTGACCTCCTTGATATCCATGAACTTCATGGATTTATGGATAAAGATCTCCACGAAAAAGGCGTAAACGCATGCCACCACGGCCGCCTCGTTGGCCGTGAAGACCCCCGAGAAGATCCCTCCGAAGATAATGACCGGAAGCATCAGGGCCCAGAACCCCTCCTTGAAGGCGGCGGCCACGTCCCCAACGCCGGGAACGGGCAGCCTCTGGATCATCGTATCCTTCCTGAACAGAAAATAGGTGTAGACGCAGACGCCGAGCATGATGAGGACGCCGGGAAGAAATCCGGTGAGAAAAAGCCCCTCCAGGGAGACGTTGCTGATCATGCTGTAGAGGATCATGCCGATGCTGGGGGGGATGATCACCCCGAGGTTCGGGGAGGTGGCCATGAGGCCCAGGGCGTATTTCTCGTTGTACCCGTTGTCCCCCAGCGCGGGGATCATGAAGCCGCCGATGGCGACCACCGTTGCCACGGTCGATCCCGAGATGGCCCCGAACAGGCCGCAGGCAAGAACACCGGCCATGCCGAGGCCCCCGGGAAGCCAGCTCACCAGCACGTTGGCGAAGTTGATCAGCTTTTCCACGATGGAGCCCCGGGTCATGATGTTGCCGCAGAGGATAAAGAAGAGCACCACCACCAGGGCGAAGTTGTCCAGGCTCCTGAACAGGGTCTGCACCAGGAGCAGGACCGGCATGTCCGTGAACAGGAGGAAACTTGCCGTTGCCGTGAAGAAGAGGCACATGAACACCGGAATATAGGAGGACATGCATCCAAGTAATATGAGTAAAACGATCAGATCGCTGAGTTCCATAATTATTAATCCCTAATCGAAAAAGGTTTCACCGGGGCCCCGGATTCATTCGGACCGGGGCCGTTACAGGGGCCGCATGGAAGATGCTCAGCTCTTTTTCAGGTCTTCGCAAAAGGCCTGGAACGCCCTGAAGAACATGAGGACTCCCATGAGGGGCAGAACCGAGTAGAGGTAGACCAGGGGGATCTTCATGATGATGGTTTTCTGGTGGGTTCTTGCCATCATGTCCGCCATCTGGATGCCGTAGTAAAACACCATGCCCGAGAAGAGCATCACCGTGAGGTTGCTGAACAGGGTAAGCGGGGTCTTGAGGCGCGGGAAGATCTGGACCACGGCGTCGATCTTGATCATGGACCGGTTCTTCACGGCCACGCTGCACCCGATGAAGGTGGTGTAGATGATCACGTCCCGGACCAGCTCCTCGGACCATGCCAGGGAGTAATTGAACCCGTATCTCAACACCACGTTGGCGAAAAGGGAGAGGAGGGCGACGATAACGGTGATAAACAGGGTCCACTCTTCGAAGGTCGAGAACACCCTGTCGATGGTTTTCATGATTTTACCAAACATCTCTATGCAACTCCGTTAGAAAAAATTGAAAAGGGGGCCCGATAAACCGGGCCCCCCGGGTTGAAACCTGTTTCGATGGAACCTCGGCTAGTTGTTGAAGCCCATGTAGTCCTGGACCTCCTTGAGAAAATTATCAGGCCGGTAGGTGTCGCCGTCCCTGAGGGTGTTGATCTCTCCGGCGAACTTTTCGTGAACCTTTCCGCCCTTTGCCTTGAGCGCTTCCATCTCCTTGTTCGAAAGGGCGTGGAAGGCGATGCCCGCCTTTTTGGCCTTTTCGATCTCTTCGAGTTCCTGGGCCTTGGTCTGCTTGCGGATCTTCGCGCAGACCTCGTGAACAACGGATTTAAAGGTCTCTCTCAGGTCCTCGGGCAGCCGGTTCAGCCATGCCTTGTTGAAGACCCAGATGTAAAGGCCCTGGGCATAGCCGATCTCCGTGTAATGCTTGGCCACCTCGAACTTCTTGGAGATGCCGCAGACCATGGGGGTGTGGTCAAGGCCGGTGATGACCCCCTGCTTCAGGGAAACGGGAACGTCGGGCCAGGGCATGACCACCGGGTTCATTCCCCACTCCTTGTAGAGCATCTGGTTCACTGCGGCCTCGGCGATGCGGAACTTCACCTTGCCGGCTTCGTCGATGGTGGTAACCGGGGTCTTGGTGGCCCAGCCGTAGCTGCCGTAACCCGTGAAGTCGAGCCCCGTGATCCCCTGGTGGTCCATGGCCCGCATGAAGTGGTCGAAGAGCTTGCCGCTTTCCGCGAACTTGTCCAGCTTGTCAAAGCTGTTGATGAGAAAAGGAAGGTTGATGAGGCCGAAGCGGGGGCCGAGGTTCGTGGAGGCCACCGAGCTCACGGCCATTCCCTGGATGGCGCCCATCTGGAGCTGGTTCAGTACCTCCACCTCGCCGCCGAGCATGCCGAAGGGTTTGAAGTCGAGGTAGATCTGTCCGTTCGTGCGTTTCCACAGCTCGTCCCGGATGGCGAAACCGGCATAGACCCCCTTGATCACGGGGTGCCCCACGCAGGATACGATGGCCCGGTACTTTGCCCCCCTGGGATTGAAATCCGGTTTCCATTTATCGAGGGAGGCCCTTTTGGCCGATGCGGGAAGGGAGATGAGGAGAACGGCGGCCGTGGCCGCAAGAACTGTGAAGAGGGTCTTTAACTTCATTGTCTGGCTCCTTTGATCTTGGGAAAAATGTAAAAACGGTAAATACGGCACAAACCGAAAACCGCCGGCAAGCCAAGGGGGGCTCCATGGGGAGCCCGCCGCCCTTGGGCGACCGGGGAATCGGGAGTTACTTGTTTTTAAGGGAGGCGCTACTCCCGATCTGCTCCTTCTCATCGGCCAGGGCCACGGTGAGGATCGCCTTTCTCATGTCCTCCTTGGTGAGCACCCCGGTACCCAGGATGTTGTGGATGAGAAATCCCTCGAATATCGCCGTGGACAGGGCCCCGATCTTCTGAGCCGTGTAGGCGCTGGTCTTGTAAGGCTCGATGAGCTCGGCAAAGAGATCGTTGGAAAGGCGGTACTCGCCCTTGGCCAGCTCCGCCTTGAGCTCCTCGCTCCTGGAGGCGTGGATGGTGAACTCGAGGAAAATCTTGGACCAGTTCTCGTCGTCGATGATCGATTCGAGAAAATCGAGGATCACGCAGATCACCTCCTCCATGGTTTCCACGCCTTCGAGGGCCTTTTTCCTTGCAGTGCGGTAGCCGTGGAGGCGCTCTCTCATGATGGAGAGGAAAATATCGTCCTTGCTCTTCCAGTATCTGTAAAAATTGCCCTTTGCGTACCCCGCCTCCTTGGTGATCTCCGAGATGGAGGTGGCGATAAATCCCTTTTTTCCAAAAAGGGAAACCGCCGAGGACATGAGTTCCTCCCGGGTCTGAAGGGATTTTTCCTGCTGCTTTCTTGCCATGTTGCCGGCCTTTTTCCGGGAGCATGGAGCCTGCTTCCCGGGGAAATCGAGTTATGGGTATCCTTCAAAATCAAGAAAAATTGACCACCCGGCAGATAATGACCAATGGTCAATTTTGGGATTTTAATACCCTTGATTGTTTTTTTAGTCAACAATTTTTAGCCAGTGATTGAGAAGACGGTTTCCAATGTCCGCAAAATTCAATTTAAACGGATAGGTTGTCTTACGGTTGGTTGGCGTGTTTGACTGCCGGAAAAAAAATACCGGAAAGCCCCCCGTTTTCACGGTGGGCTTTTCTTGGAAATATCGATGGAGTAATTGATCCGATGGGAATTTGCTGCTGGAGGAAAATCGTTCGAAGTATCGCGGGGTGCTCTCCGGTTGAAACGGCGACGGCTTTAAACCCGAAGCGTGATGCTTCGGGGTCGGCGGTCACGGGCGGCGCCATTTAATCCGACGCCCCGGTGCGCGGCCGGCGCAAAAAATTGTGCTGTCCTGCATGTTCCGGTGAATATCCCACTCTGCCCGGAACTCTCTGGAAAAAGATCGCAAAGGGCGATCGGTTTGGATATGGGAAACCCGGTTGATCGGGCTGAGTCGGGTAAGGTGCTTTGTCTGGTGGATACCCTTACCCGATGCCGGTCTGTTTTGTTATTATTAACCCGGCAATTACGAACCGCGGTATTTAGTCCATGGAATCACCTTGGCAACGAATAGATAATTCCGCGCTGGATTCGCGTTGCCGGTTTAATATTGAAAAAATGCTCGTCAATTACGGTGAAACAGCCCATGACCCGCCGGGATTCTGTTGCCCCAGGGCCCGGCGGGCTTCCTTCAAAGTTCAATACGAACAGCGGGGAGGTGTTCGTGGGCGGCGGGTCGTTCGCCGTTCAGGATGAAATCCGGGTTATTTCCCGTATTCGATGTACTCCTGAACCTCCTTGAGAAAGTTCTCGGGCCTGTAGGTATCCCCGTCGTGCAGTTCGTTGATCTCGCCGGCGAACTTGGCATGGACGGCATCCCCCTTTTCCCTGAGGAGGTCCATCTCGGCAGGCGGCAGCTTGAAGAACTGGATGCCGTTGGCCTTTGCCTTTGCGATCTGATCCATCTCCTGCTTCATGGTTTCCTTGCGGATCTTCGCGCAGACATCGTGAACCGTCTCAACGAATGTGGCCCGCAGCTCCTCGGGAAGCCTGTTCAACCATGCCTTGTTGAAAACCCAGATAAAAAGCCCCTGTGCATACCCGATCTCGGTATAGTTCTTGGCCACCTCGAATTTCCGGGTGATGTTGCAGACCATGGGGGTATGGTCCAGGCCGGTGATGACCCCCTGCTTCAGGGATACGGGCACATCGGGCCAGGGCATGACTACGGGGTTCATCCCCCAGTTCTTGTAGAGCATCTGGTTGACCTGGGCCTCGGCGATCCTGAACTTGATCTTCTCGGCTTCGGCAAGGTTTCTTACCGGGGAGGTGGTGGCCCAGCCGTAGCTGCCGTAACCGGTGATGTCGAGCCCCGTGATCCCCTGGTGATCCATGGCCCTCATAAAATGGTCGAAAAGCTTGCCGCTTGCCACGAACTTGTCCAGCTTCTCGAAGCTGTTGATTAAAAAGGGCAGGTTGATCAGGCCGAACCGGGGGCCCAGGTTCGTGGAAGCAACGGAGCTTACGGCCATTCCCTGAATCGCGCCCATCTGAAGCTGGTTCAGGACCTCGACCTCGCCGCCGAGCATGCTGAACGGCTTGTAATCAAAGTAGATCTTGCCGCCGGTGCGCTTCCAGAGCTCGTCGCGAATGGCGAACCCCGCATAAACGCCCTTGATCACCGGGTGGGATACGTTGGAAACGATGCACCGGTACTCTGCCCCCTTGGGGTTAAAGGACGGTTTCCACTTGTCCAGGGAGGGTTTCTTTTTTGCCGATGCCGGAGTTGCCGATACGGCAAGAACCAGGGAGACGGCCAATAGACCGATGATCTTACGCAGTTTCATGATGTGCTCCTTTATATTGTTAAATTAGTTGTTTATCGTTTGTTTGAGTGTTTTTGGCTCGCTCAGCGCAACCGTCAGGATCGCCTTTCTCATATCCGCCTTTGTGAGCACCCCGGTGCCCAGGATGTTGTGGATGAGAAACCCCTCGAAGATGGCCGTGGACAGGGCACCGATCTTGCGGGGGGTGTGGGCGGAGCCGATGTGAGGCGCAATGATCTCGGCAAAGAGATCGTTGGAAAGCCGGTACTGTTCCTTGGTTAGTTCCTCCTTGAGGGTTTTGCTTCTCGAGGCGTGGATGGTGAACTCCAGGAAAATTTTCGACCAGTTTTCGTCGTCGATGATCGACTCCAGGAAATCGAGGATCACCGAGATCGCCTCCTCGAGGGTTTCGGTCTTTCCCAATGCCTCCTCCCTTGCCCCGCGGTAGGCCGAAAGGCGGTCCTTCATGATGGAGAGGAAGATGTCGTCCTTGCTTTTCCAGTACCTGTAAAAATTACCCTTTGCGTAACCCGCGTTTTTCGTGACCCCGGAAATCGAGGTCTGAAAGAACCCCTTTTTCCCGAAAAGGGATACCGCCGAAGCCATGAGTTCTTCGCGGGTCTGTCGTGATTTTTCCTGCTGTCTTCGTGCCATCAACCTGCCCTGTGTGAGAAAGGGGAACCGGAATGCTCCCTGCCGCCCGAACGATTGCGAGGTCGGACTCCCGCTTCTGGAGAAATAAAATTGACCGGTGGCCAGATAGTGACCGGGGGTCAGTTTTTGTCGGTAAGTAACGAAGTTTTCCTTGCAAGTCAACAGCTTTTTTCCTGGGCCGGGGTTTAACCGTGCTCCCGTTTCCGACCCCGGGGGAGGGGCGACAAGCCCCTCCGTTCACATTACGGGCGGACTGTTCCGATCTTTTTGAGGCCTCACGGAAAGACGGTTCCCATGCGACGCCCGTAAAGCTTCGGCGGCTGCTTGCAGGCATTGCGATGGGGGCGCGATGCAAAGGGCAAGGCGGCTTCCCGGTGTCCCAAGCGCGTTGATCCGGCGGGCAAATCGGGGCTAAGGGAGTCGGCGGTACGAATGCGTCCGGACCGCCGCCTCCCCTCACTCTACTCAACAGGGACCTTTAGAAATGATATACGTACCTGAAATTAAATCGATTACCCTTTGTCCTGTTTTCCGCTTCCGTCTCGAAGTAGGCGTTGAAAAACAGGTGGGCGTCCCTGGAAAAATGCCAGACGGCCCCGGGACCGATGCCGAACACCATCTCTTTTCTGTCCTCAACGTCGTGTCCGTCCGCTTCCGTATCGGTGATCTGCTTGAGGTAATATCCGTTGATTCCAAGCCTCAAGGTCTTGGGGATCACCTCGTAGGCGGTGCTGAAGTTCAGGTGGATCGCCTGGCCGGCCTGGGTGTCGCTTACATTGCCGAAACCCCTGTTGGGATCGTCGTTCTCGGCGTTCCAGAGCCAGTGGATACGGGTGGTTGCGGTCCAGCGGGGGGTGATGAACAGGGTTCCCGACCAGTAGGGGTTGAAGGAGAAAAAGTTGCTGCCGGGGTTGATCTCCCTCTGGTCGTCGTACTTTCCGGTGGGAAAGATCATCTGGAGTTCGATGCGGTGCATGAAGATGGGGCCGTTCTTGCCCATGTAAGGACCCCACTGGACAAAGGGCCCCACGAGGATGTCACCGATGCCGTCGTTGTTGTCCTGGGGAAAGGGACCGGGGACCGCATAATCCGCGTCCAACCCCACCACCGGAATGATGGTGTTCAGGCCCCATTTGCCACCGAGGAGATTGCCGTCGGATTGGTAAATGAACTGGGTGAGGCTGACATTGACGTCCAGGTCGGGATCGGGAAGCCCCAGCTTGTTTCCGTTGTGGTCGTTGAATCGGTCGGCGGTGTAATACTGGAAGTACTGTGAGAAATAGAGGCCCGGCCCGGAAGGCGGGCCGCCGTCCAGAAACGTGGTAAATCCGAGGTTCACCGAGGGTAGATCGTATGCCGTGGCCGAAAGCGGCATGAGCAATACCGTTAAAAGAGCGGCGAAAAGATAATGGCGAACAGCTTTTTTGTGGACAAACATACTCTTTATTTTCCTCCTTAAATGTGTTTGCGCGGATTTTGGATTATTTTGATACAAACCCGCGAATAATTATAAATATTTAAAATTAAATTAAATATCATCAAAAAATAGTATGGCCCAAATGTTTCTATGGATAGAAACATACAGGATGGGAGGAAAATATCAAGTATTTTCCTTATCAACATCGATGGTCCCGTAAAAAGCCGGCGGCCGCACTCCCGGCTCACGCCTGATGTATACAACATGCTTTGCGCAGGGTTCACGGCGTGCTTTAAAAGTCCGGTTCGGACTTCCAGGGAACTCTCCTACCAACATGTTGATTTTATGAGATCAGGCCCTAAAGCGGTGTCGATCCGACCACGAGATAAAAGATCGGGTTCCTTTTCGGATATTTGGCCACTCGTTGTCTGAAACCTGACGCGAAGCTGTAGCGGTTCGGAAGCGGGGTGGGCTCGAAACAGCTGGGAAGCGGGAGAATGGGTTTGAATAGGCACCCGGCGGGGTTGTTCGAAGGGAGATTGCGCTGAGCGGGCGCCTTATAAAAGGCTTGAAATTATTCCGGTGATGGGCTATTCACCTAAGCTTTGGCGATATCGGTGCAACCCCTGAAGATGAGTGCGGATGTCGAAATTTTTTAATTCCAATTTGGATATCCGGTTTTTATGAAGAAGAAGGATGCTGTTTTCATTGCTTGTCTGGTGGTGATGTTTTCGCCGTTTTTCCTGTCCGGCGATCTGTTCGCCTCCTACAAGGCCTTTAACAGGGATCACGGTCTTATCATGAGTTTTCTCAAGTTTGCACTCCTGGCCACCACCGGCGAGGTGATCGGATTGAGAATAAAAGAGGGCGTCTACACCAGGGCGGGATTCGGCCTCCTGCCCCGCGCGGTTGTGTGGGGATTTCTCGGGTTGGCCATCAAGGCGGCGTTCGTAATCTTTGCCAAGGGGACGCCCGTGTTTCTGGGGTACCTTGGGCTTTCCGGGTTTGCCGGCGCCATGGCGGGGGGATTGTCCGTCACCAAGGTGATTGTCGCCATGGGAATCAGCATTGCCATGAACACGATTTTCGCGCCCGTGCTCATGACCCTGCACAAGGTCACCGATATCCATATCGAGAACAACGGCGGCACCTTGTCCGGTTTACTCAAGCCCATTCGCTTTGGGGAGATTCTCTCATCCATGGACTGGAACGTGCAATGGAACTTTGTCTTTAAGAAGACGATCCCGTTTTTCTGGATTCCGGCCCATACAGTGACCTTTCTCCTCCCGAGCGACTACCAGGTGCTCTTTGCCGCGCTTCTGGGAATCGTTCTGGGCCTGCTCCTTGCCGTTGCCGGACTGAAATCCGGCCCCCGGGATAAAAAGGAGGCCGGAGAAATCGCCATGCCGGGAATTAAAATATCCACTTCAGTACAGAATTGATAAGCGAGATCAGGAACGCCGCCGCGAGGGTGGACCCGAATCCCGAAATCTCGAAATCCTCCACGATCTTGTCGGTAATCCAGAGCAGTGCCGCGTTCACCACGAATATGAAGAGACCGAAGGTGATGAAGATGGCGGGAAGGGAAAGAAAGACAAGAAACCACCCCACCAGAAAGTTGATGACGCTGTAGACAACGGCAACCACGATCGCGGTACCGAAGCTCTTGATCCTGATGGTGGGCATAATGGTGGCCACGATAAAGACCGCCACGCTCATCAGAAGTAGATTCCAGATGATCTGCATTTTTATTACATTCTCCTGTAAATAAATCCCCGGCGTTCCCCCCGGAGAGCCTCATTTGTTGACATAAAAAAGCCGGTTACCCCCTCGGGGTAACGTTCATAAGCCGGTCTCCACGGATGGTTTAAACCGGTTCGAGCATCGCAAGCAAAAAATCCCGACGGCATTGTCGTGACCAATGACGCGGAAGTTTCCTGGAAGCACGAGGTACTGCCCCGGGTTTGCCGATAAAGGTATTGGGGGAATCCGTCGGCTCGCTCCGGTTTTGGGCCGGAATTATCCGGGTGAGCTTTCCGGGATTGGTCCGCATATCGGGTTGAAACCCCGGACATTTCACCTACGGGCTGCCCCAACCAAGCCGTGACGGCTTCCCAGGAATAATGCACTTGTAAAAAAAAGTCCGACCTTGATTTTTTGATCGCGCGATGAAGTTTGGAAAAATCGTGTGAACACATTCGATTGCGGTCAAAATTCCGGTTTCCCGCTTTTTACAGGAGCATCAAGATTACTGCTGAATATTATTACTTTTATTCGAGGTCGGCGTCAAGGTAAAGAACGGTATTGTTATCCGGGATTCCATATCCGACCCGGGCGCCGGTTTGTTGAAAGGTTTCCAATGCATCTGGACGGCGCTGAAAGCCGTGTTCCCCGGACCTCGCCATGGGGCCGGCCTCGCCTGAATCGTGCGCGCCGGGTATGTGGAACCATAAAAATCCCCCCCTTCGATTTACCGGCATAAAGTTAAAACGTCGCGTCTCGCAAAATCTCCCACGGCATGGGCTATTTGGAGGGTGAGAATGTCGATGTCGTTGGGGATGCGCATCATCTGTCAAGGTATTTTCCCGAGGATAAATTTGATTTCATTTTTTCGGTTTCCACTTCCGAGCATCTCCTGATGCCCTGGAAAGGTGGTGATCGAGATGAACAAGGTAATGAAAACCGGCGGCATGGTGATGAATTATGAGTTCACGGTATGGTTGAAGGGGGCGCGGATCGCCCCCGCAAATGGGCTAAAAGACAGGGCGAAGCGGTTCGCCCTGTCGATCACGTTGAACTCTCCCCTTGTCACCGGGGCCCCGATTTGTCCGACGCTATATTCCTGGTCTCCCTACTGGAAAATCCAATTCATTTCCACCCCCCTCCGTTCCCATCCACCCCATGCTGAATCCCAAGAGGCTGTTATAAAGGAAAGGAAGATACCGCTTAACTATCGCCTCAGGTTCCGATCACCGGGATCTTCGGGGGGCTTCCCGTCCGGCGGACCATACGCAAGGTATTTGTGTGATATCGCTTGGTAGCGCGAGTCCCGCAGATGGATAGTTGATTTGTGGGGGGGTAGGGCTGAGTATGTGGTAAAAAAACGTTGACACAAAAGGGAATCGGTGTAAGCATTATTTAATACGGTACCCCGGTAGGGTATCATAAGCTTGGAGGTTCTATGATTAATGAGGCGGTAAAAAAGGATTCCCTGACAAGATTGAAAAAGATCGAGGGGCAGATCCGTGGTATCATGCGGATGATCGAGGATGAAAAGTACTGTATCGACATCATCAATCAGATTTCGGCGGCGGAAAAGGCATTGAGCGGTGTGTCCAAAATCGTGATGAAGCGCCATGTGGAAAGTTGCGTGACGGGTGCGATCCTCAAGGGTGAAGGGGAGGAGATGATCGAGGAGCTGATGGATACGGTGTTCAAGTTCGCGGGCATCGGTAAAAAATAGTTCGGCGGGGCTTCCGGCTTGCCTTGGGGCGTGCCCCTTGATCTGGGCAGGGATTCGTCGGGGAAGTTTCCCGTGTGATTCTGGATTTCAAGGCGGCCCGTGAAGCTGCCGGCATGGGTGGAGATGGATTCGCTTCCGGTCCGGAAAGTTGGCCGGAACAAGTAAAGAGAAAGGAGTTGCCGGAATGGAGAAGAAGATAGGTATCGAGGGAATGAGCTGCATGCATTGCGTGGGACGGGTAACCCGTTTTCTGGAGGGAACAGAAGGGGTGTCCGGCGTTTTGGTGAGCCTCGGGGAGAAAAATGCCGTGTTTACTTGTGATTCGTCGCGGGTGAACGTCGCCGACCTCATCAAGGGGATCAACGAATTTGGGTTTACAGCCTCGGAATAGGTTTTTCCCGGCACTTATTTACAAGCCCACCGACCATTCTTAACCCGGTAATTAATAATCGCACCTTTAAAATCGAAATGATTCATGAAAACAAACGCATGGTTCAGCGTGAGGTTCGCGTATTTAGTTGCCGGTTAAATATGGGAAATGTACTCGATGCGTTTTTGAACGACGGTGCAAAGGTGTTGATGAACCGATTCCGGAGTTCTCTATAACTGTTGATTGTTTCCAGGTTTCGGCCCTCCCGATCTGTTTGCAGTAAGCATTGGGCGGAGGGGGCCCGGAGATTTTGTACCCGTTAAAAAAAAGTCGCCCATTGATGTTCGGACCGCCTGGATAGGAATGTGATCGAAGTCGCCTTGTGATCAACCTTTAAGAGGTTGGAATCGGTTTGATCGGGGCGCGAATAACGAGGTTGAATGAGGTGAAAACGGCTCCGCGTCTCCCGTTGAAAGAATGGGGCGAACGGGAAAACGGGGCAACAGGATGGGAAAACAACATGGAACATAAAGAGACTATACCGGTGCACGGCATGATGTGCGGACATTGCGAAAATGCCGTGAAAAAGGCCCTGGAAAGCGTCGAAGGGGTGCGTGAATCGATCGTATCCCATGAAAAAGCCGTCGCGGAGGTGGTTTTCGATGCAAAAAAGGTGAACATGGAGGCGCTGGTCGCGGCCGTGATCAAGGAGGGGTACACGGTGACTCCGCCCGCGCCCGAGGCCCCGGAGATATTCGTGCCCCTGGAAATAAAGAGCGATACGCCTTCCCCCGCCGCGGGGGCGGAGATAAGGTCGGGGGCTGTTTCGCGCTTTACCCTCCAGGGGATGCACTGCGCCAACTGCGCGGCGGCCGTTGAAAAGGTCTTCGCGGATGCCCCGGGCGTGGGGAGCGCGGTGGTGAACTTTGCCATGGAGCGGCTTATCGTTGCCCACGAACCTTCGGTGACCCAGAAGGATATCGCGGAAAGGGTGGAAAAGGCGGGCTATCGCATCGTTCCCATCGATTCGGGGGAGACCGGCACCGTGAGTTTCAGGATCGAGGGGATGAACTCGTACCGCTGCTCAAGGGCCATGGAGAGCGCCTTTACCAATGTGCCGGGGATCATCAAGGCGGAGGTGGTGTTTCCCGGTCAGGTCTGCACCGTGGAATACGACGTGTCCATCATCCGGAAGGAGGAACTCTTCAGCCTGGTGGACGAGGCCGGCTACAGGGCGATCCCCTTTGCCGAACCCGTCGAGGATACCTCAAGCGTCCTGGTGGAACGGTTCCGCTTCCTGTTTGCCGCGGTGGTGACCCTGCCCATCGTGGTGCTCATGTACACCATGCCCTTCGGCCATGTGAAGACCAACTGGATCATGTTCGTGCTGGCCACCCTGGTTCAGGTGGTGTCCGGAAAGGTGTTCTATGCCGGCGCATACCACTCCCTGAAAAACAGGTCCGCCAACATGGATGTGCTCATCGCCATGGGGATCTCGGCGGCCTACGGGTACAGTGTTTTCTCCCTGGTTTTCCTGGACCCCGCCGCCCATACCTTTTTCGACAGCTCGGCCATGCTCATCACCTTTATCATGGTGGGGAAGATGCTGGAGGCCCGGGCCAAGGGCAAAACCTCCGATGCCCTCTCCAAGATCGTCTCCCTGGCCGCGGACAGCGCAACCCTTCTGAAACACGGCAGGGAAACGGTGGTTCCGGCTTCCTCGGTCAGGCCCGGAGACCGGGTCCTGGTGCGCCCCGGCGAGAAGATCCCCGTTGACGGCCGCATCAAATCCGGCGAAACCGCCGTGGACGAGTCCATGATCACCGGTGAATCGATCCCCGTGGAGAAAAGGGCCGGGGACCCGGTTACCGGGGCCACCATCAACAGCTCCGGGGTGATCACCGTTGAAACAACAAGGGTGGGCAGCGAGACCGTTCTTTCCACCATCGTCCGGATGGTGGAGGACGCCCAGGCGGACAAGGCGCCCATACAGCGCTTTGCCGACATGATCTCCAACTGGTTTGTTCCGGCCGTGGTGGGGGTTGCCCTGCTCACCTTCTTTGTCTGGTATTTTGTGGTGGATTTTGTTCCCCCGGCGGGAATGACCCGGGCGCTCTTCTCGTTTCAGCTCATGATCGCCGTGCTGGTGATCGCCTGCCCCTGCGCCCTGGGCCTTGCCACCCCCACGGCCATCATGGTGGGCAGCGGCGTGGGACTGAACAGCGGAATTCTCTTCAAGAGGGGCTCCATCCTCGAGAATATCGCGAAACTCGATGTGGTGCTGCTGGACAAGACCGGCACCCTGACCACGGGGAAACCGGAAGTCTCGGGGATATACCCCTTTTCCGGGTGGGATGAAGGGGCGCTGTTGAGGACTGCTGCGGCCGTTGAACACAATTCCGTCCATCCCCTGGCGTCCGCCGTGGTGGAAAGGGCGAAAAGGGAAGGACTTTCCCTTCCGCCCGCTGAAAAGGGGAGCGAAATGGGCGGCCGGGGAGTCGAAGGGGTGGTGGACGGGGACACGGTTCGGGCCGGGACCCTTGACTTCGTGTCCGGCACGGGAGCGACTCCACCCGAGATCCTGGAAAAGGGAGAGGAACTCTCCGGTTTGGGCAAGAGCCTGATTTACGTTTCGGTGAACCATGAGGTGGTGGGCATCCTGGCCCTCTCCGACACCGTCAAGCCCGATTCCAGGGAGGCGGTGGCAAGACTTCACGACATGGGGATCAAGACCGCTCTCCTTTCCGGGGACAACAGGAGGACCGCCATGGCCGTTGCAAAGGAGGTGGGGATCCGGGATGTGGAGGCAGAGGTCCTGCCGGACCAGAAGAGCGCCTGCGTCATGAAGTACCGGAACAGGGGCCTCCGGGTGGGCATGGTGGGGGACGGCATCAACGATGCGCCGGCCCTGGCCTGTGCCGATATCGGCATCTCCATCGGTTCCGGGACGGACATCGCCAGGGAAACAGGGGACGTTGTCCTCATGAAGGACAGCATCATGGATGTGGAGAGGGCGATCCGCCTGGGCAGGAAAACCCTTTCCGTAATCAAGATGAACTTCTTCTGGGCCCTTGTTTACAATACCCTCATGATTCCCGTAGCGGCCGGCGCCCTGTGGTTTTCCATGGGGCTGACCCTCAAGCCCGAGTGGGCCTGTGTGGCCATGTGGCTCTCCTCCCTCACCGTGGTGCTCAACTCCCTTCACCTCAGAACCTTTGAGCGCAAGCTTTCGAAGTGATCCGCATATATCCCCGCCCGGCCCCGCGCCGGGTGGGGAACGGTACATGAGTCGAGGCTTTGGAATCCCTTCCCGAAGTATCCCGTGGTCTCCACGTCATTCTCCCTTTCCGCAAACACCCCCCAATCATCTCTCCTTTTGAAGGCGCCTTTTTCCGCAGGTTTTGGGTTTCTACAGCAAGGAAATGTCAATTTATACGGCAGGGTGCTCTTGAATATCCGATGCGGTATGCCCGTCGTTTGTATTTCGGTTTGATTGAACGACATAGCCCTGGTTGTTCACCGACGTTTTAATGGGATCGTTTCCACGGCAATGAGATCCTGAGTACTCGAGTTTGTTGATTGTTTGTATCCCGGTAAGATCGAGCGGCATATACCGGGGCGCTCACCGGCGCATGGGTGGTAGGGGGCCTTAATCGGACGCTTTCGTGAGTTGGCGGGAGAAAGGCGGCATCCATGGCAAAAATAGCGGTACGAACATGTGTGTTGACCCCTGAGCCGGTTTGCGTGTTCCGCATGCATGATATATGGATCATTGCCTGCCCGGGGCGGCGGGTATGAGCCGGACAGGGGAAGAATGCCCAATCCCGTGGATTTCAGTGTTTAAATCATTATTACATTATTCGGCTTTTATCTTGTTTAACCTACAAAAATGTAATAAGGGGTTGCAAAAATGTAACTCGAAGCTTCAAAAATGTAATGTGGAAAAATTGGTGGAATGGATAAACCCGGGAAATCGACCCGGCTAACAGATCTGTAAGGTTCTCTATATATAAGGTGTAAGGCGAATTTACTGAAATAAAATTTATATTACCGGCAGTTGTGGCACATGCATTGCAGCTACATTAGGACAAAAATGATTTCGAAACAGTTTATGTTTTATTAATAACGATAGATTAAGGAAACGGTGAAAAAATGAGTGGAAGCAAATCACGTTTAGATGCAATCGCAACAATCACCAACTACGCTCCCCTGGCAAGTACCCTCAAGTACCAGGAGAAGCCTTCCAGCGAAGTTTTCGGCGATAACGTTTTCGGGCTTCCGATCATGAAGAAGAGACTGCCCAGGGAAGTTTTCAAATCCGTTAAGAAAACCATCAACACCGGTTCCGATCTGGACATCACCGTTGCGGACGTTGTTGCGACCGCCATGAAGGACTGGTCCCTTGAAAAGGGTGCCACCCATTACGCTCACGTGTTTTTCCCCCTGACGGGTTCCACGGCTGAAAAACACGACAGCTTCCTTTCTCCCGACGGCGAAGGCAATGCGATCGCCGAGTTCACCGGCGACACCCTTATCAAGGGCGAACCCGACGCATCGAGCTTTCCCAACGGCGGCATCCGCCAGACCTTCGAGGCCAGGGGCTATACGGCATGGGACGTGACCAGCCCGGCCTACATTATCGAGAACCCCAACGGCAAAACCCTCTGTATTCCCACGGCGTTCGTGTCCTGGACCGGTGAGGCCCTGGACAAGAAGACCCCGGTCATCCGGTCCGGTCAGGCCGTGGATGTCCAGGCACAGCGTATTCTCAGGCTCTTTGGAGATGATACGAACAGCATGGTCACCGTTTCCTGCGGCGCGGAGCAGGAGTACTTTCTCGTGGACGAAAACCTGCTTTCCCTCCGCCCGGACCTTATGATGACCGGACGTACCCTGTTCGGCGCGGCTTCACCCAAGGGTCAGGAGTTCGATGATCATTACTTTGGGGCGATTCAGGAGAGGGTGCTGGCCTATATGTTCGAGGTGGAGCGTGAACTTTTCAAGCTCGGCATCCCCGCCAAGACCCGCCACAACGAGGTGGCCCCCGGCCAGTTCGAGCTCGCTCCCGTGTTCGAGGCGGCCAACATCGCAACGGACCATCAGCAGCTGATCATGGTGACACTGAAGAAGCTTGCCAAGAAGTACGGCATGAAATGCCTGCTCCATGAAAAACCCTTTGCGGGTATCAACGGTTCCGGAAAGCACGTGAACTTCTCCATCGGCAACGCCACCCAGGGCAACCTCCTGGATCCGGGTGAAACACCCCATAAGAACGCACAGTTCCTGCTCTTCTGCGCGGCCATCATCCGCGCGGTTCACAATAACCCCGGGCTTCTGCGCGCGGTGGTGGCAACCGCCGGCAACGATCACAGGCTGGGTGCCAACGAAGCGCCCCCCGCGATCCTCTCCATCTTCTTAGGGGACGAGCTCACCAAGGTGTTCGAGGAGATCTGCAGCAACGGAAAGGCAAGCGCGTCAACAGCGGACGGCACCCTTGACCTGGGCGTGGGCATCATCCCCAACCTTCCCAAGGATTCCGGGGACAGGAACAGGACCAGCCCCTTTGCCTTTACCGGAAACCGTTTCGAGTTCCGCGCGGTGGGTTCGGCCCAGTCCGTTTCCGGCCCCCTGACCGCCATCGGTACCATTATTGCCGAGTCCCTTGACTATATTGCAACCGAGCTCGAAAATGAGACTGCGGGGGACCTCTCAAAACTCAGCGGCGCCGTGAACAAGGTTCTCAAGTCAATATACGAAGAGCATTCGGCCATCGTGTTCAACGGCGACGGCTATGCGGACGCATGGCAGGAGGAGGCCGCAAGAAGGGGACTTCTCAACCTCAAGACAACACCCGAGGCCCTTCCCGAGCTCATCTCCGAAGAGAACATCGCGCTCTTCGAAAAATACAATGTTCTCTCATCGGTGGAGATGCACAGCCGTTACGAGATCTACACCGAGCAGTACATCATGAAGGTCGCCGTGGAGGCCAAGTCCGCGGTTGAAATTGCCGACACCATTATCTATCCTTCGGCCGTTCGCTATCAGACCGAACTTGCGGACAACTGCCTGAAGCTTAAGGAACTCGGCCTGGATTACGACACCGCGCTGCTTTCCGAGGTGGTCGCCCTTACAAAGGGACTTCTGGACACCTCCTCTTCGATCAAGCAGATGATCGCGGACGAAAAGGAAACGCCCCAGGCAGAGGCGGAGTTCAGCTGCAAGGAGATTCTCCCCGCAATGCTGAAGCTTCGCGGATACGCGGATAAACTCGAGGGCCTTGTCTCCGATGATCTCTGGGCTCTTCCCACCTACCAGGAAATGCTGTTCATCAAGTAACGGCAACCCCGCCAACTGAATCATTTCAAGGCATTCGCGCAGGGGCGGCATGGCAACATGTCGCCCCTTATCTTTGTGTTTCCGCTCACCCTGTATCGAAATAACGGTTAAAATTCCAGAACGGTTCCCACGTTTGCAAAAAAGAAAGCATCCCCGAACCTTGCATGGAGCTTTGATGCCTGGGCAAGGCCGGTGCAGTGGGAAACCCCGATCCGCTCGATATTGAATTTTTCCAGCACGCGAACGGTCTCGTCAAACTGCCGATCCCCCGCAAAGCCCAGGTGGGTTCCCCCGATGACGGCGTGAATCCGGTCTCTTTGGAAGGTTTCCATTACGTGTTCGATGATGTTCACCATGCCCGCATGGGCGCATCCGAACACGATCACCAGGCCCTCGTCCGTGTCGAGTACAAGGGAAAGGTCGTCCGGGAGGGGGTCCGGTTTTATTCTTTTTGCCCCATCGGGGCAGGCAACCATGTTCAGGTCTCCGGTTTCAAACTCGTTGTTCCTTGGAATTTCACCGGTCAGAAAGACCTTGTCGTCGATTTTTTGCATCTCCCTGCTGAATCTGAACGTTCCGCCCAGGGATTCCAGGTAGTCCTGCCTGAAGGGAATTCCAATATACCGGCTTTCTCCCTCCTTTTCCCAGTACCTTGGCGTGAAGATCTCCGGGTGCGCGAAGATATCCGTTTTACCGCTGACGGAAAGAACCTTGTCCAGTCCCCCCGTGTGATCGTAATGACCGTGGCTGATCATGAGGGCGTCGATTGCCGACAGATCCTTTCCGAGGATCGACGCGTTGTTCATGATGCCGAGCCCCTGTCCGGTATCGAACAGGTAGCTCCCGTTTCGGGTTTCCACAAGGCAGGCAAATCCGTGTTCGCCGATAACGGAAAAGGGAACGCCGGCCGTGTTTTCGCATAGAATCGTGAGTTTCATTATCACTCCCTCGGGTTGATGGAATCTTTGGTTGTTGCAGCCGTTTCCTTAAGGTGCATGGAAATATTAAATTACACATTGGTCACGCAAGATGGACATGCTGCGCGTGTCCACTGGAAATTGTTGTGTATGTATTATGTTCCGTGTCCCTAAAGGACGCATCAATGTTCCTGGGGCGGTTCGTAAAAACCGAGAACCCTGATCGAATCCTTGACCGACCGCACGAATGGAGCCCGGGAATCGTCCCTTTGGCAGGGGGTCGGGGAGGCGAGGCTCCGGTCGGTTTACCGGTATAAAACAGCTGGTTGTATGTGTGCTACAAAAATGTAAGTCGTAGGGGAGGACGCCGTTTCAAAAAGGCGTATCCATTGTTTCGGGATATCCGTAAAAAGGGGAGGAAACTGTTGACCGGCGTCGGCGGTTTCCCGGGGAAGCGCTTTTTACGGCGTTGAAAACCGGACGCGCCTTCCTCCCCGTTCACGAGGGGAAAAGATCAGACCTTGAAGCGGATATTGAGGATATCACCGTCTTCCACGGTGTAATCCTTGCCCTGGAGGTACATCTTCCCGGCTTTTTTCAGTCCGGCTTCATCTCCATGCTCCATGAGTTCGTCGTACTTCATGGTTTCGGCGCGGATAAATCCCCGCTGGAGGTCCGAGTGGATAACACCGGCCGCCACCGGCGCCTTGGACTCGGCCCGGACCAGCCATTGGCGGACCTCATCCTTGCCAACGGTGAAAAACGAGATCAGGCCCAGGGCCTTGAGGCAGAGGCGGGTCAGGGTTTCAAGGGCCATGGCGTCGATGCCGAGATCGGTCATGAACTCCCTTTTCTCCTCCTCGGTGTCGAGCATGGCGATCTCCGACTCCACCTGGGCGGATACCTGGAGGGCTTCCATCTTGTTTTCATCGCATCTTTCCTTGAGGGAGGCAAGGAGCCCGGCATCACCCAGGTTGTCCTCGGCAATGTTCAGGGCAAGGATCATCTCCTTGCGGGTGATGAAGGGGTAGCTTCGGATCAGGATCTCCTCGTCCTCGGACATTTCCAGGAGCCTGAGGGGTTTTTCGGCTTCCAGGTGCTCCTTGAACTTTTCCAGCAACACCTTTTCCTTCTGCTGCTTGTCGTCCTTGAGCTTTTTCAGGGTGAGGGTGAGCTTTTCGAGCCTTTTTTCCACGAAGATCAGATCGTGGAGCAAAAGCTCCGAGTTCACCATGTCGATATCCCGCAGGGGATCCACGGAACCGTCCACATGGTATACGGACTCGTCCTCGAACGCCCTGACCACGTGGCAGATGGCGTCCATATCGGCAATGTCCCTGAAGATATCGCCCTTGGCGATGGTGTCCTGCTCCATCTTGGGAAGGAGGGCAAGGTCGATCTTGGCCCTTGCCTCTTTCTTAGGCTCGTACATGGAGACCAGGGTGTCGAAACGGTTGTCGAGAATATCGGCGGTGCCGAGATGGGGTTTGGTGGGGCTCGGGTGTTCGGGGCGCTCGGTTCCGGTCAGTGTCTGGAACAGGGTCATCTTCCCTGTCTGGGGCAGCCCGATTATTCCTATTTTCATCATTCACCTCTTCAAATGTCGGCTTGTTTTACTTAAAGTTAACTTTTTATGATAGCATTACTGTCACGCATGCGTCAAATACTTGCCCGTCGATTTTCTCGGCTACGACGCGTCATGCGTGGGTTTAATACTGTTTCACATGTCGGTGTAAACGGGGCGGAGTACCTGTAATATTCCTTGAATCATTGTGAAAATGGTTTTTTGTGGGGTGAGCCGGGCCGTGATGAACAGGGGGAGATCACGGTTTTCGGGGAGGGCGACAGGGGCGGGACAATCGCATATGGATTTTGCAATCAATAAATTCCTATCCATTGATGGCAGCGGCTCGGGCACCGGCTGAAAGGCATTCCGGAGCTAAATGCGTTTGCCCTGCGGGCAGGGTAAAATCGCCTTGATTACCCGCATATTCCCATGTTAGAGCTGATATTTTGAGGCGGGACGGTGTATTGGAATGTTTACTTGCGGGGAACCGGGCGCGGCATGACAAGGATCAGGGACAGGCATGTAAAGGATGAGGTGGCGGCCCTCAATATCGGCAGCCAGGTACGGCAACTTCGCAACCGTCGCGGATTGACCCTCCGGGAGGTGGCGGATATGACCGGCCTTTCCAAGCCCCTGCTTTCCCGGATCGAGAACAGCATCACGGCTCCCCCCGTCGCCACCTTGATCAAGATCTCAATGGCGCTCGGGGTCAAGATAGGGCATTTTTTCCAGGAGACCTCCCTGGACAGCCGCCTCGTGGTGGTCCGAAAGGAGGACCGCTACGCTTTGAAACGCCTGGGCCACCCGGATCAATATGCCGGGATCGGGTACAGCTACGAGTCCCTTGCCTATCCCATGGTAAACAAGCAGATGGAGCCGTTTATCGTGGAGATCGATCCCTGTGACGAGAACCGGATGTGCTTCAACAACCACCATGGGGAGGAGTTTATCTTCGTCCTTGACGGCACCCTTGAATTCAGGAATTCGAGCCGGACCCTTGTCCTGAACGAGGGCGACAGCATCTATTTTGATTCCGGAGTGCCCCACGGTTTGAGGGGGCTGGGAGGTCCCGCCAGGGTCCTGGTGGTGGTGCATATCGCCAGGTGATCCGTTTTTGTCCGTCGTTACTGTTCGTTCCCCTTGATTCCGGGGTATCCCCGCCGTGAAACCGAGCCGGCAACGGTGCAATCCGATACTTTGAATATTCTCCAAATATCTAATTCCTGAAAAATGGCGACCCCCTTTCTCCCGGCGTGCGACAACTTGTTGATATGTCTTGTTATGATAAAATAAGTTAAGTGTTAATGAACATTGCTCCTTTCCCGATTCCCTTTGTTTTTTTCGCGATTCAGCCTCCCATAATAATGAAAAACGATAATAATATCTTGTAATAATGATATTAAATGGCGCTCGTGTATTGTTGCAAATTTCTTTGGAAATTGTGTTGACAACAACGCTGTTTGGATTTATAGGTTTTGTCATATCAAACAAAATTTAATAATAGTAAACTCTTCAGGGGCGGGCTCCACTCACTGCAACACCATGTGTAACGCGGAGGGAGATAATGCGGGAAACTGGATTTCAGGCAAACAGGGGATACCGGAGGGGCGATACCCCTTTCGCGTTATGGGGTTGGGTTTTCCTCGAAAATCGCTTCATCCGAATATTCCACCTTTGAAACCGGCTCCCGCAAAGGGGGGCGGTGCAGGTGCCTTTTCCCTTTATCCATTGCTAATCGTTCGATTCCTTGGCCTGGAAAAAGGAGGGGCGAACCGGGGCAACCCGGAATCTCGTGGCAAGACTCAATTTATCGACGGCTCCAACAACATGAACAGGGGGAGAGGAACATGGAAGTCTTTGCGGCAATGGCCGAGCGCGATCACGAAGAGGTGATCTTTATCAACCACCCGCCTTCGGGTTTGAAGGCGATTATCGGTATCCACAGCACGGAACTGGGGCCCGCCTTGGGGGGAACCCGGATGTGGCCCTATAAATCCGAGGCCGAGGCACTGGAGGATGTGCTGCGTCTCTCCAGGGGAATGACCTACAAGGCGGCGGCGGCCGGGCTCAACCTCGGGGGCGGCAAGGCCGTTATCATGGGCGATCCCAAAACCGACAAGAGTGAAATGCTGTTCCGGGCCTTCGGGCGTTTCGTCCAGGGGTTGGGGGGGAGGTATATCACGGCGGAAGACGTGGGGATCTGCGTCCGGGACATGGACTGGGTTGGAATGGAAACCGAGTATGTCACGGGAATCGACGAAGCACTCGGGGGCAGCGGTGATCCATCGCCGGTAACGGCCGCAGGCACATTCCACGGCATCCGGGCCTGCGCGAAAAAGCGATGGGGCAGCGATACCCTGTCCGGAAAAAGGGTGGCCGTTCAGGGGCTCGGGCATGTGGGGTATTGCCTGGTGGAGCATCTTGTGGCGGCCGGAGCGGAGGTGGTGGGTTGTGATATCGACGATAAACTTGCGGCCGATGCGGCGGACGCGTTCGGGATCGCGATCGTTCCACCCAACGCGATCTATTCGGCGGATGCCGACATCTTCGCGCCCTGCGCCCTTGGGGCCGTTGTGAACGACGAAACCCTGCCCCTGTTCAAATTCGAGATTATCGCGGGGGCCGCCAACAATCAGCTGAGGGACGAGGAAAGGCACGGCGATCTTCTCGAGGAGCGGGGAATTCTCCATGCACCGGATTATGTCATCAATGCCGGTGGACTGATCAGTGTCGCAAACGAGTATGAGGGACACAGCCTGAACCGTGCCGTGAACCAGGCAGGCGGGATATACGATACCCTTCTTGCGATTTTCGAGATCGCCGAAAAGGAGAATATTTCCACGAACCTTGCATCCAACCGGCTGGCGGAAGCGAGAATCCGGGCAATCGGGGAAAACAACAGGATATTCAAGCGCGGTTGATGGGGCGGATTGAATTCCGGGACCGTTACACTTGATGGACTCGTAAAAAGTCGGCCGCGCAAAAGTCGGCTGCGGCATGTTGGTGTTCCGCATCGTGCGCGGCACGCCATGGTGGGGTCGAAAAATCCACCTTGGACTTTTTGACCGGTTCATCACACTTGACGGTCCTGTAAAAAGGCGACGATCGATACTCCGACCACATCCCGAAGTGTACGGCACGTCTCGCCCGCGCTTCATGGTTTGTTCGAAAAAAACGGATTCGTACTTTTTACGAGTGCACCACACTTAAACGACAACGGAGGAAGAGCATGGACAACAGAGGACAATGGGGAAGTCGAACATCATTCGTGCTGGCCGCGATCGGGTCCGCCATCGGCCTGGGAAATATCTGGCGGTTTCCCTATATCTGCGCAAACAACGGGGGCGGTGCCTTCCTGGTGGCATTCGTCGTCGCCCTGATCACCGCAGGAGTTCCCATTCTTATCATGGAGCTCTCCATGGGGCACAGGTTCCAGAAGGCCGCAAGCGGCAGCATGGCCGCCGTGAAACCCCGTTTCGAGGTTCTGGGATGGATCTTCGTGGGCATCGCCTTTGTGATCACCACCTATTACGCGGCGGTGATGAGCTGGTCCTTTAAATACGTCTGGGATGCCTTCTCCCTGGGCTGGGGGGAGAATACATCGGATTTCTTTTTCAAGGATACACTGGGCATCACCTCGGGCCCCTTTGAGTTCGGGGGGATAAAGGGTTCCCTGCTGATCGGCCTTGTCCTCACCTGGGTCTCCATCACGGCCTGTATATGGAAGGGGCCCGAGACCGTGGGCAAGGTCGTTTATGCCACCGTGCTCATCCCCTGGCTCATCCTCATCGTGCTGGTGCTTAGGGGCGTAACCTTGGACGGCGCCGCCCTGGGGCTTGCCTATTACCTGAAACCCACCTTTTCAAAGCTCCTCAGCGGCAAGGTGTGGCTGGCCGCGTATACCCAGGTGTTCTTCTCCCTGTCCATCGGATTTTCCATCATGTATGCATACGGCAGTTATCTGCCCAGAAAGACCAGTCTGGTGACCGATGCCTATATCGTTGCCGTGGGAGACTCCCTTACCGCGTTTTTCGGCGGGCTGGCCGTTTTCGGAGCCCTGGGGTACCTCTCGGCCCAGACCGGAACACCGGTCACGGAACTCAAGGCGTCGGGGCCGGGGCTTGCCTTTGTGGTGTATCCCACCATCATCAACAAGCTTCCCATGCTCAACACCCTGTTCGGGGTGATGTTCTTCGTCATGCTCCTGACCCTTGGGATCGACTCGGCATTCTCCCTGGTGGAAGGGGTTACGGCCGCCATCCGGGATAAGTTCGGCTGGAGCCACAAACGGGCCAACCTGACCGTCGCATGCATCGGGTTTCTCTTCGGACTGATCTTTATCTCCGGAGCGGGACTGTACTGGCTGGATATCGTGGATTACTTCATGAACTTCTTCGGCCTTGCGCTGGCCTGTCTCATCGAATGCATCGTCATCGGCTGGATCTTCAGGACCACCAATGTGATCTCCCATGTCAACGCCATGCCCGGCTTGAAAATCGGGAAGCTCTGGGAGACGATGATCAAGTTCGTCGCCCCCGCGATCATCGCCTGTCTCCTCGTCACCGAGGTGATCGCAAGGATCAGGGCGCCCTATGAGGGGTATCCCAGGGCCGCCGAGTTGATCGGTGCTTCGATCATGTTCGTGGTGATTCCCTGCGCCGCATACTTTTTGGCAAAAGCCAAAACGGGTATCGCCGAAACAGGTGCGGAAGCGATCAAGAATTCCCAAGGGCCTGAAAGCACCGAAGCGTGAAGCAAAGGGCGCCGGCCACCTGAGCGGCACGGCGCCGCGCACCTGTTGGTAAAGACTCATACGGGTATCGCCGAACCAGGGCGGAAACAATCATGATTTTCAAAACGCCTGAAATAACGGAGCAGTAAACCAAAGAGTGCCGGCCCCCCCCCGGAGTGAACCGGCGCCTCATTTTCGACTGTATTCAGTCAATTTACGCATTCTCGGTTGTACCCTGAGTGATCACAAGCCGGAACTCAGGAGCTGCAGGAAAGCATAGAGCAACCGGGCCTGTGACGGGCCCACTCCGGCCGTTTTTCGGCGAATTCCTCCTTGCCCGGCTGTTCGTCGTATGGGCGGCGCAAGACCTCGAGCAGTTGGTGAATCAGGGAAAAATCCCCCTCCTCGGCCTTGTCTACGGCAAGTTGCGCAAGGTAGTTTCGCGGGACATACCGGGGGTTGACCGCGTTCATGGCTTCGCGCCGGTCGTGGTGGGGGAGGTTGTCCCTTTGGAGCCGTTTCAGGTACTGTTCCAGCCAGCGGTTAATGCGCGCGAGATAATCCGGGGTGAGTTGTTCCGGGCGATAATAGGCTTCCGCGAGGGCCGGCGGCAACGGGGGGGCGCTCCTGTTCCCGGAAGATTCTCCCGATGCGCCCACCTTGGCGAGGTTTCTGAAAAAGATCGTCATATCGGTCTCCACAAGGGCAAGGAGTTTGTGGAGCTCATTGGCCAACTCGCCGTCGGTGTCGGGGTCAAAGGCTGCAAGCCCCAGCTTTCCCGCCATCATGTTCCGCCAACCCATCTCAAAGGTTTGGGTATAGGCGTCCAGGGCATCCTGGAGGGGGGCCACATCGCCGATCACGGGATAGATCGCATTGGCCAGTTGAACAAGGTTCCAGAGGGCGATCCGGGGCTGGTGTGCGAAACGGTACCGGCGCCCCGAGGCATCGGTGGTGTTGGGGGTCCAGTCGGGGTCGTAATCCTCGAGCCAGCCGTAAGGTCCGTAATCGATGGTAAGTCCGAGAATGGACATATTGTCCGTGTTCATCACCCCGTGCACGAAGCCCACCCGCATCCAGTGCACGATCATCTCCGCCGTGGTTCGGCAAACCTCCTCGAACCAGCGAACGTAGGCCTCTCTTGACGGTTCTCCCAGGTGGGGAAAATCGGTTCGCACGGTATAATCCATCAGCTTCCGCATGATTTCCGTTTCCCCGCGCGAGGCGAATATCTGAAAGCTGCCGAACCTCGTGAAGGATGGCGAAAGCCGGCAGACCACGGCCCCGGGTTCCTCCTTTGGCCTTCCGTCGTAAAACATGTCCCTTTCCACGGGTTCTCCGGTGAGGGTAAGGCTGAGCGCCCGGGTGGTGGGCACCCCCAGGTGAAACATGGCCTCGCTGCAAAGGAACTCCCGCACCGAGGAACGCAGCACCGCAAGGCCGTCGGCCGTGCGGGAGTAGGGGGTGGGGCCTGCGCCCTTGAGCTGAAGCGCCCAGCGTTGGTTTCGCCGGTTGACCACCTCGCCGAGGTTGATGGCGCGGCCGTCCCCCAGCTGGCCGGCCCAGTTTCCGAACTGGTGGCCGCCGTAACAGGCGGCATAGGGTTCCATTCCGGGGATAAGGCGATTTCCCGTGAAAACGTCTGTAAACTCATCCGAAGTACAGGTCTCCCCGGAAAGGTCCAGGAGTTCCGCCGCCTCCCTGGAGTAGGCGACCAGTTTCGGAGAGGCGACCGGTGTCGGTTTTACAAAGGAGTAACACGCGCCGGTGACTTGGCGGCGATTATTGGCGGTTACGGTGTCGGCGGGAAGCTCCCGCACAAAGCGATTGTCGAAGGTAAGGGAGGTCAAGGTGCCGGGTTTATGATCTTTCGTCATGGTATCTCCTCCGGTTGTTGACCCCGGGAAAACGCACCGGGCGAACGGATTCGCCGGAAATGAAAGGTCGACCCGCGTTTTCACGGGCAGGGTTGAGGGCAGCGGCGACGAAACGGCCGCGACGGGTGTTGCCCTGTTATGGGTGAAATTTATCATAGTTGAGATCAATAGAACAGATTTCCCGCTTTGGTCCCAAGGTAATCGTAAGAAACTCCGGCACACACGACGGCAGTGGCTGAAGTCACCGGGATAAACCCACACCCTTTTCGTAGGGTGAAGCACGTGAAATTGGGTGTCGGGAGGTTTCCGGCAAGGATTGGCCCGTGCCCGCCGAAGCGGTACCGGGAATGATATTCATCGGAAACGGGGTAACGGATCATGGGCGAAACCGCAGCCGCCTGAAATTGTTGCGGGTGGGAGAATTGGTCGATAATTATGGAAATCGGTTGTTTTTTACCCTCGAAATCGAGGATATAATGAATTCCATATCTCGACTTGAAAAAAATACTCATTTTTTGTACTAATATTCAAGTTTTATGATACAGTGGCACCAGTTTTAAGGAACCGGCAAAGCCTGCCGCCGGATCAATGCTTTCGGTATAATATTCATTTGACCCTGTATGCGACGGGATGAAATTCGCGCAAGATACCTGAATTACATCCAATAGATACGGGGTGAAAGTTGTCCGCAAGCAGCGGACCAGGAGCACACCATTGGAACCCGTCATAGGATTTCTGGAAGTTCACGAAAAAGGATTTGGCTTTCTTCGCGATATCCGGGCAAATTTTGATTCCTCGCCCGAAGACCCCTTTGTACCGCCCTATCTCATCAACAAACTGAACCTCAAGGAGGGCCTTCTCATCGAAGGATTCGGCGTGCCCGGCGACAAGCGCACACCGAACCTGAAACTTGCCGAGCTCGAGCGGATCAACAACTCCCCCTGGCAGGAATATGAAGGTATCAAACCGTTTCTGGATCAGGTGAGCATCGATCCCACCGAACGTTATCACATGACTCGGGGGGAAGACGACTTGACGGGAAAAGCCCTGGACCTGATCGTGCCCATTGGAAGAGGGCAGAGGGGGCTTATCGTGGCCCCCCCGAAATCGGGTAAAACCATGCTGCTCAAGCACATGGCGGAGGCGATCATGGAAAATCACCCGGAAACCATCGTGTTCGTGCTCCTTGTGGATGAGCGCCCCGAAGAGGTGACGGACTTCAGGCGGGAGCTCACCAATGCCTTTGTTCTCTCCTCCTCGGCGGACCAGAGTGTCGCCCAGCACCTTCGTATTACACGTCTTGTGATGAACACGGCAATGTGCTGCGCGGAAACAGGATACGATGCCGTGGTGCTCATCGACTCTTTGACCCGCATGGCCCGTGCCTTTAACGCGGAAACCGAAAGCTACGGCCGAACCCTTTCGGGGGGACTCGGGGCAAACACCATGGAGGTGCCCCGGCGCTATTTCGGCGCGGCAAGGAACCTGGAGGGAGGGGGCTCCTTGACCAATATCGCCACCATCCTCGTTGATACGGGCAGCCGCATGGACGATGTGATCTTCCAGGAGTTCAAGGGCACCGGCAACATGGACCTTGTCCTGAACCGTAAATGCGCGGAAAGACGCCTCTGGCCGGCCATCGACATCAATCGCTCCGGGACCCGCAAGGAGCATCTTCTGGTGAGCGAAGGCGAGATGAACGAATCCGTCAAGACAAGGAGAAGCCTGTCGAAAATGGACGAAACCGACGCCTTGTCCGTGTTTCTCGAGTCCCTGTAAGCCGCTTTGAAAGTTCCATTATGGCCGCAATATCATGTCGCCCAAACCAAAGGGGCGACACGATATTGCGGTCGTTTTTTTTGTGTCGATGCGGATCAACAGTTCTTCCAGTTATGCCCGGCAGGGCCACGGGAAAAGTGTTTGTCTTATTTGATGCCAACCGCACAGAAGCAGGTCGCCTGTTCGCCCTTTTTGGATATGATCTCGACGTTTTTCAGGGAGCCGTGTTCGGCTAAAAGGTCGGCCGCCATGTCGGGTGTATAATACCGAAATACATCACGGCTCAGGGGCATTTTTTCCATTTGATCCTTGTCTATAAAGCCCAGCACGAGTTTTCCGCCGGGTGCAAGGAGGCGGTTGATTTTGGCGATGGTGATCTCGGGTTTTCTCCAGAAGTAGATGGTGTTCACCGAAAATATCCTGTGGTAGCGGCTGTCTTCGAACACCTCTTCGTCAAAGTCCCCCAGCCGTAATTTGATCCTGCCTTTTTCGATCTGCTTAAGGTTTTTTTCCCGGGCGATGCGGACCATCGATTCCGAAAAATCAACGCCTTCGATACATCCCTTCTCTAACGATGCCGCCATATCGGCCATGAGCTTCCCGGTGCCGAAGCCGATCTCCAGCGCAAGGTCGTTATTTCCCAACGCCGTGATTTCCCTTACAAGGTCGCCCAGTTCGGCGTTTCCCTTTTCAAACAGCCGGGACATATAATAGCGACCGAAGATTCCCGTTGGTTTTCTTGCCTGCTTTGAAAAAAAAGTCGAAGATTTTATAAGCGATGAGATGAAATTCATGAATCCGGCTCCTTTTCAGCCTGGTGCAAATTTATTATAGTGTTTGCCCCGTTCGAAGGAGCTTCATCATATCGTCCTCTTTCCGGGCATTACTAATTTCACTTTCAACGGCACGGGGCCGTGTGATCTTTTTGGGAAAAAAGGGGACAGCTCTGTTTAATATGACAATTATTGTGGATATTTATTGTTCGTTGTCTCAAACCAATCCAAACTTTCAGTTAAAAGGGGAACTGTCCCATTATTCCTATTCGCCCATTACGGGGGATTCATCATTCAACCCGTTTGGCGAGTTATTGCTAATTACTAACTTCACCTCTGGCGGTACGGGGGGGGGCGTGTTTTTAGACTAAATTGAATTGAATGTAAAATCATATAGATAAATCTCCAGCAGCTGTCAAGATTAAGGAGAAGGATATTTATTCTCGAAACACCACAAGTTACTTGCGGATCGGGTGTGGTTGGTGTGATAATGTTCCGGGCTTCCGGGCTTCCGGGCTTCCGGGCTTCCGGGCTTCCGGGCTTCCGGGCTTCCGGGCTTCCGGACGACGGGACCGATCGGGTTGCCCATCAGTCGAATTGTACCTCGGTGCGCCGAGTCCATCCGGGGCCGGCGTATACGATAGATTTTACCCGAGACCACAACTGCGGTGATACCGCGAACGGAGGAAATTATGATGCCGAACAATGCAGCCGAAAAGGGAGTCGCTTTCAACCTTGCCGATCATGTTACCTATGCCATCGGATCCGTGGTGAGCAAGACGCTCCTGAAAAAAGACACCGGAAACATCACCCTGTTTTCCTTTGACGCGGGCCAGGGGCTCAGCGAGCATACGGCACCGTTCGACGCCACCGTGCATATCCTGGACGGTGAAGCGGTTATTTCCATCGGCGGTGAATCCCAGACCGTCAAGGCAGGCGAGATGCTGATCATGCCGGCCAATATCCCCCATGCCCTTCACGCGGAAAAGCAGTTCAAGATGCTGTTGATCATGATTCGGAGCGAGTAACGAAGGGTCTTCGGCTTAGGGAACGATTAATTGAAGAGGATGTGAGGGTATGGTGTTTGCGGGGTGTAACAAGGACCGGTACAGGAGATGGTAATGGGTACCCTTCCGGCGGATCATGAACAGGAACTTGGCAAGGGTCTTTCGATTATTCATTCAAACCACCTGGAAGACCTTCGGCGGGTCGCCGTGCAGTGGATCGGCGCGCACCCCCTCAAACCGTTGGAAGACGAGGTGTTCGTTGTCCAGAGCAACGGCATGGCCCAGTGGCTGAAGCTGGCCCTGGCCCGGAACGACGGTTGCGGTATCAGCGCGGCCCTGGATATCCAGTTGCCCGCCCGTTTTTTATGGAGCGCCTACCGCGCGGTGCTGGGGGAAGAGAATATCCCCCGTGAATCCCCGTACGACAAGGATCGCCTGGTATGGCGGCTGTTGCGCTTACTTCCCGCGTTGCTTACGAAGGAGGGCTTCGAACCCCTTGCGCGGTTTCTTGCCGGCGACAGGGATCTTCGCAAGCGCTACCAGCTCGCCCATCACCTGGCCGACCTGTTCGACCAGTACCAGGTATACCGCGCCGACTGGCTGGAGGACTGGGCCTCGGGCCTGGATGTTCTCCGGAATGCAAAGGGCGACACGCCGGAATTACCGGAGGAGCAGAAGTGGCAGGCGGAACTCTGGCGGCGGATCAGGGCCGATGTGCCGGAGGAAAGCCGGGGAACCGGTCGTTCCGAACTTCACAACCATTTCCTGAGGGCGGCAAATGCCCTCGGAACGCGCCCCGATTCCCTGCCCCGCCGGGTGATCGTGTTCGGTATCTCCTCCCTTCCCAGGCAGGCCCTCGAAGCCCTGGACGCGGTTGCTCGCCACAGTCAGGTGCTCCTTTTTATACACAATCCCTGCCGCCATTACTGGGCCGATATTATCGAGGACAGGGAGCTGCTCCGCATCGAGCGCGCCCGCCACGGGCGAAAACCCGGCATGGCCGAGGACCTGGACCCCGACCTCCTGCACCAGAGCGTGAATCCGCTGCTGGCGGCCTGGGGCAAGCAGGGACGGGATTATATCGGTCTGATGTACGCCTACGACCGGCCGGATGAGTACGAAAAGAACTTTGCGGAGATCGATATGTTCTCCGATTATGTCGGGGAAACCGAAAAGGGGAGCCTCCTCGCGCGGGTGCAGCAGGGAATACTGGATCTTACCCCTCTGCCCGGCCCGGAAGAGGAAAAGCAGGTGGTGGCGGAAGACGATCATTCCATCACCTTTCAGCTCGCCCACAGCCGCCAGCGCGAGGTGGAGATTCTCCAGGACCGGCTGCTCCGCTATTTCGAGACGGTAGGCGACCTGAAGCCAAGGGACGTCATCGTCATGACCCCGGACATCGACGCTTACAGCCCCCATATCGAGGCTGTTTTCGGCAATCTTGCCCCCCACGATCCCCGCTACGTTCCGTTCACCATCGCCGACAGGCCGGAGCGGTCGGCGGTTCCCATGCTCAAGGCCCTGGACAGCCTCATGCATCTGCCCGAGTCCCGAATGACGGCAGGGGATCTGATGGACCTGATGGAGGTCCCCGCCTTTCGCGGGCGATTCGGCCTTGGTGAGGCGGACCTTCCCGTTATAAACCGCTGGATACAGGGAGCCGGCATACGCTGGGGCCTTTCCGCGAAACAGCGAACGGACTTCGGCCTGCCCGACGGCCTGGAGCAGAACACGTGGCTCTTCGGCCTTCGCCGAATGCTCCTGGGGTATGCGGTGGGATCGGGGGAGCATTGGGAGGGGATCGAACCCTATGACGAGATCGGCGGCCTGGATGCTGCGCTGGTGGGCCCCCTGTCCATCATGCTGGACCGGCTTGAAAAGCATCGTTTGGCCATGGGAAGGCCGGTAACCCCGGGGGAGTGGTGTCGACGTATCCGCGCCATGATCCGGGACTGCTTTGTCGCTGCGGACAGCCGCGACCGGCTGATCGCAAGCCGCATGGAGGAGGTGCTGGAAGGGTGGCTCACGGCCTGCGATGATGCGGGCCTCGAAGAGGAGCTGACCCTTGCCGTTGTGCGGGAGAACTTTCTTTCCGCCATGAACGATTCGAGCATGTCCCAGCGCTTTCTGGCAGGAAAGGTCAACTTCTGCACCCTGATGCCCATGCGGGCCATCCCCTTCAAGGTGGTCTGCCTGCTGGGGATGAACGACGGGGAGTATCCCCGGAGCCGTCCCCCCCTGGATTTCGACCTGATGTCCGGCAAGGGCAGGTATCGGCCGGGTGACCGATCCCGAAGGGAGGATGATCGATATCTGTTCCTGGAAGCCCTTTTGTCCGCCAGGGAAAAACTCTATATCAGCTATATCGGCCGCAGCATCCGGGACAACAGCGAAAGGATGCCCTCGGTCCTGGTGGGACAGCTCCGGGATCATCTTGCCTCTGGCTGGCGCGGTGCCCCGGCCGTCGATTCCGGTGCGGCGGGCATTGACGGGGAGGAAGCGGATTCCTCCGAAAAGAGCGGTGATACGCTCCTCGACCGGGTCACCTGCCTGCACCCGTTGCAGCCCTTCAGCAGGAAATACTTTCCCCGGGAAGACCGGGAAGATCTCTATACCTATGCCCATGAGTGGCGGGAGGTGCTGGAGAAAGAGGAGAGGGGGAAAGAGGATGATCCCCTGGACGCGCCTCTTTACGAGGGCAGCCTTTCGCTGACCCACCTGATCCGGTTTATGAAAAATCCCGTGCAGAGTTTTTTCAACCAGCGGCTGAAGGTGTTTTTCGACGACATCGATGTGACCACCCTGGACCAGGAACCCTTTGCCCTGGACAATCTGGCCCCCTTCGGCCTGGGCAGGCGCCTGCTGGATGCGGGGCTTGAGGCAGGGGCCTCGGATAGCCGCGAGGCGGTCGGGCTTGCCGTGGAAAGGTTGCGCCGCACGGGGGAGCTGCCCCTGGGGGCTTTTGGTGAGATTTCGGGTTCAGAGCTTGCGGAGCCCGCTCTCTCCATGCTGGAGCATCACCATGAACTTTCGGGATTATGGCCCGATGAAGCAGATGCCGTCGAGATTCGCTTTCCCCTGGCGCCCGTTCCGGGGGACCGTGAGTTGGAGGACTGGCTGGGCGGCCTGCGCGAAAACGCAAAGGGGGCAAAGGACTCCGCTGCGGGCAGGGCATACGGCCGCTGGGAATTTTATCCAAAGGGGATCATGGCAAAGGGGCGTGTGTCGCGGGTGGACAGCCTTGTGGGGCTGTGGGTAAAGCACCTCGCCGGATGCTCCGCCGGGCTTCACCTTACCAGTTACCTCGTTGCGCCGGATGGCGTCGGGATATTGCCGCCCATGCCTGAGGGGGAGGCGCGGAAGCACCTGACCCATATTGTCAAATGCTGGTGGGACGGCCTTATGGGTCCGTTGCCCGTTACGGCCAAAACGGGCCTGGCATGGCAGGCTGCCCTTGTCGGCGCGGATTCCGAGGAACCATATGAAATCGTGGAACAGAAGGCAAGGGAAGCGGCCCGGAAGGCTTACGAGGGGGACGGGTATAATTTTCAAGGGGAAAAGGGGTATTCCGTGTACCTGGAAAGGGCTTACGGGGATTTCGAGGCCCTGTGGCACGGGGACGACAATCGTTTCAGGGAGCTTTCGGAGGTGCTTTACGCGCCCCTTGCGGCAGCCCTTGGGGAGGTGGGGTAACGGATGAAAAACGAGAAACAAACGACCCGGGACAAACAGGATCTGGTCCCCCTGACCTTTCCCCTGAATCGCACCCGCTTGATTGAAGCCAGCGCCGGTACCGGTAAGACCTATACCATCGCCGCATTATATCTCAGGCTGGTGCTGGGCCATGGAGGGGAAAACGGTTTTACCGGGAAAAGCGCTTATGCCGTTGATACTCCGGGAGAAACGGGGAAAGGCCCGGAAGGCGGGAAATGCCGGAACCTGACCCCGCCCGAGATCCTGGTGGTGACCTTTACCAATGCCGCCACCGAGGAGTTGCGGGACCGAATCCGGACCCGGCTTACCGAGGCGGCCGGATTTTTCAGGGGCAAGGGCGAAGGGGACGACTTTCTTGTCGGTCTGAGGAAAGGGTATGAAGAGGAGGAACTGCCGGCAAAGGCAAGGCTCCTGGACGAGGCGGCGCAGTGGATGGACGAGGCCGCCGTTTATACGATTCACGGTTTCTGCCAGAGGATGCTCAGGCAGCATGCCTTTGACAGCGGAAGCCTCTTTGACCTGGAACTGTCGGCAAGCGACGAGGAGCTGTTGGAAGAGGCGGCAAGCGATTACTGGCGTTGCCGGTTTTATCCCAGGCCAAGGGCGGAACTCTCGGTGCTGCTTTCGGGCACGAACCTGAAGACGCCCATGGACCTTTTGAATCGGGTGCGCCCCCTCCTGAACGTGAAGCAGGAGGAGTGCGAGGACCCGTTCCGGGTATTGGAAAAGCGGGCAGGGGCAATGGAGGAGGCCCGGAAAATATGGGCTTCGGATTTCGCGGCGGCCGCGGGCGCCGTGGAAAAGGCCCAGGTGGACAAGACCCTGAACGGCAACAAGTATCGCAAGGCATCCCTTGCAAAATGGCTGAAGGCCCTGGACGCATGGGTGAACGCCGGCGGACCCCTTCCGGATGATCAGGCCCTGGATAAATTCTCCACATCGGGCCTTGCGTACGGCCTGTCGAAAAACAAGACGGCACCCGCGCACGCGGCTTACGATGCCATGGATCACCTTAAGGAGCGGCTTTCCGAACTGGATGCCCAAAAGGCCCTGTTCAGCCATGGGGCAATGGAGATCGCCGAGCGCTTTCGGGCGGCAAAGGAGCGCCTTGCCGTCATGGGCTTCGATGATCTTCTGACATTTTTACACAAGGCGCTGGTCCGGCCCGGGAACGGGCGGCTGGCGGAGGTGATTCGCAACCAGTTCCCGGTGGCCCTGATCGACGAGTTCCAGGATACGGACTCCATTCAGTATGAGATCTTCGATATGATCCACGGGCGGCGCGAGGATACGGGCCTCTTTATGATCGGGGATCCCAAGCAGGCGATCTATGCCTTTCGCGGCGCGGATATCCACACCTATCTCAAGGCAAGGGGCGATGCGGAAGATGCCTATACCATGGACACGAACTACCGTTCCACCGCGGGGGTGGTGGCATCCGTGGAACAGATGTTCACATGGGCCGAAAAGCACCCCGGAGGGCCGTTTCTCTTTGACAAGCGGATCGAGTTCGACGAGGTCAAGGCAAGGGGGCATGATACCCGGTTGATGATCGACGATCGTGCCCAGGCGGCCATGAACCTGTGGCAACTGCCCCAGGACGCACCCGTTAAAAAAAGAGGGGAGGCCGGCTTCCTTACCCGTTTTGCGAGGAGCACGGCGGGTGAAATCGTTCGCCTGCTGAACCTGGGCGCCCAAAGCCCGCCCCGGGCAGGCTTCCGGGAACCGGGAAAACCCCTGCGGCCCCTCAAGCCGTCGGATATCGCCATCCTGGTGCGCGAGGGCGGGGAAGCCCGGGCCGTGCGGGATGCCCTGGATGCCTTGGACGTGCGCAGCGTCTACCTGTCGGACAAGGACTCCGTATTCCACAGCTCCGAGGCAAGGTCGCTCCTCTATCTTCTGAGGGCATGCAGGGAACCCTCCGAGGAGAGGAGCCTCAAGGCGGCCCTGGGCTCCGAGATCCTCGATCTTCCCATCACCCGTCTCGAAGCGTTGAACCGGGACGAGCTGCTCTGGGAAGACGAGGTGGAACGGTTCCGGGGCTATCGGTTGATCTGGCAGCGACGGGGGGTATTGCCCATGCTGCGGATCCTGCTCCAGGACTTCGGCGTTCCCAAACGCCTTCTCTCCTCTCCATCGGGTGAAAGGGTGCTGACCAACGTGCTCCATCTTTCCGAGATGCTCCAGGCGGCTGCAGGCACCCTGGACGGGGAACAGGGATTGATCCGTTGGCTGGCGGAACAGATCCGGGACCCGGGAAAGAGCTCCGACGAGCAGATCCTTCGCCTTGAGAGCGACGAGAACCTTATCCGGGTGGTCACCATCCACAAGTCAAAGGGACTGGAATATCCCCTGGTGTTTCTGCCCTTTATATGCAGCTTTCGGGAGGTCACGGCCGCCAATGCAAAGGTCGTTCGGATTCATGACGGGGAAGGGGAGCCAAGGGTGGTGCAGAATCCCGGGGCGGAGGAGCTTGCCGATGCCGACAGGGAGCGATTGGCCGAAGATCTGAGGATCCTTTATGTTGCACTGACCCGTGCCAGGTATGCCACGTGGCTCGGGATCGGCGTGATGGGCAAGGTAACGAAAAAAAGGGGGGAGGAGAGCTCCCTGCACCTTTCCGGGTTGGGATATCTCCTGTCCGGGGGGAAGATGATTCCCACCGCCGAGTTGGGGGATCTGCTCAGGGAGGTGGTTGGGGATTGCGAACATATCTCTTTGGATGAGTTGCCGGAGCCCGGAGGGGAATCCTATGCTCCCCAAGAGCCGGAGAGCACTCTGGGACAGGCAAGGAAGTTCAATAAGATGGTACCCAGGGACTGGCGGATTACCAGTTACAGCGGTATCCTTTCCGGAGCTGTAATGGACAGGGTGGTCGAATTGCCGTTGGGATCTCAGGCTGCTGGAGCTGTCGGTGCTGTTGGTGATGCCGGAGCAGTTGGTGCTGCCGGAGCTGTTGGTGATGCCGGAGCTGTTGGTGATGCCGGAGCTGTCGGTGCTGCCGGAGCTGTTGGTGATGCCGGAACTGCCGGAACTGCCGGAACTGCCGGAACTG
>PPCM01000454.1_pt1 | contig 38536 bp, 27 predicted proteins | sample 1555541 | NCBI WGS metagenome assembly PPCM01 (sample SAMN05284479, study PRJNA326546) | Marine sediment metagenome, whole genome shotgun sequencing project. | isolation source: marine sediment | place: Germany: Wadden Sea | collected 2012-09-05
AATAGTATTGGCCTAGAAAACCCAGGAATAAAAGGGTTTGTAGAAAATGAATTGCCAAAGATGAACGGATTAGGAAATAGAGTTATAGTAAATGTCGGCGGTTCAACAGAGGAAGAATATTTAGAAAGTATAAGCCTGTTAAATCAAGAAAAATTAGATTTAATAGAACTAAATATATCGTGTCCAAATGTAAAAGCTGGATGTATGGCGTTTGGGATGACACCAGAAGGTGCTACAGACATAGTGAAAAAAGTAATTGATATAAGCAAGCATCCAGTCGTTGTTAAGCTATCGCCAAATGCAGAAGATATAGTCAAAGTAGCAGTTGCATGTGAAGAAGCTGGCGCGTATGGTATTTCGCTAATCAATACAGTAAAGGCGTTAGCAATAGACATAAAAAATAGAAAACCGGTGTTTGACAATGTATATGCGGGGTTATCTGGACCTGCAATAAAGCCAATCGCATTAAGAATGGTTCATGAAGTAGCAAGTGCAGTTAATATACCAGTTATGGGCATGGGTGGCATATCAAACTATAAAGATGTTATCGAATTTATAATGGCAGGAGCACACTGTGTGCAAATAGGTACTGCTAATTTTATAAACCCGACAGTATGCAAAGACATAATAGATGATCTTGAAAGATTTATGATCGAAGAAAAAATTAATACCCTTGACGAAATAAGAGGAATCATATAGGAGGAAAATGTATGAAAAATATATATTTATATCTTGAGAATGGTGAAGTATTTGAAGGGAAATCTTTTGGATACGATGATGAAACTATTGGAGAAGTAGTATTTAATACGGGGATGAGTGGATACCAAGAAGTTTTAACAGATCCTTCATACTGGGGACAAATAGTTACAATGACATATCCGCTTATAGGGAATTATGGCATTAACTTAGAAGATTCAGAGTCTAATGAGCCAAAAGTCAAAGGTTTTATAGTTAGAGATAGATGTGAGGCACCAAGCAACTTTAGATGCGAACTAGAATTAGACGGGTATTTAAAACAGCATAAAATACCAGCTATTGAAGGAATAGATACAAGAGCACTAACTAAAATATTAAGAAGTGCAGGAACAATGAATGGTGTCATATCACTAAAGCAACTTACAAAGACAGAAATAGAAGAACGTATAAGTAAATTTAGTAATAAAGATGCAGTCGAAAGCGTAAGTACAAAAGAAAAATTTGAAATAAAAGGTGATCAAAAGCACATAGCATTAATGGATTTTGGCATAAAAAATAGTATCGTTAAATCTTTGGAAAAAAGAGGATGTCAATTGACAATATTGCCACATGATACAAAAGCAGAAGAGCTTCTAAAAGAAAAATACGATGGCGTATTTTTATCAAACGGACCTGGTGACCCAGAAGATATTCCGCAAGTAATAGAAGAAATGAAAAAAGTAATCAAAACCAAGCCAGTATTAGGGATTTGTCTGGGACACCAGATTATAGCATTGGCATTAAAAGGAAAAACAGAAAAGTTGAAATTTGGTCATAGAGGTGTTAATCATCCAGTAAAAGACTTTGAAAACAATAAGGTAATAATCACAAGTCAAAATCATGGGTACTACGTTAGTGAAGTACCAGAAGACATAGATGTAACTTTTAGAAATATAAACGATGGAACGATAGAAGGTATAAAGCATAAGTTTTTACCGGTACAAAGTGTTCAGTTTCACCCAGAAGCTAACCCTGGACCAAAAGATGCAGATTATATATTTGATGAATTTATAAAATTTATAGACGTGGAATAGAAAAGAGAGATAGTAGGGATAATAAGGAGAATAACAATGCCATTAAACAAAGAGATAAAAAAAGTATTGGTAGTAGGATCAGGGCCAATCGTAATAGGGCAAGCTGCAGAGTTTGATTATTCGGGGACACAAGCATGTCAGGCGCTTAAAGAAGAAGGTCTAGAAGTTGTATTAATTAACAGTAATCCAGCAACAATAATGACAGATGAGGAAACAGCTGACAAAGTATACATAGAGCCAATTACAGTAGAATATATAGAAGAAATTATAAAGAAAGAAAAACCAGACAGCATTTTGCCAGGTATGGGTGGACAAACAGCTTTAAATATGGCAGTAGAGCTACATGATAAAGGCATACTAGACAAATATAATGTGAAAATTATTGGTACACCAATAAAGGCGATTATTGAAGGCGAAGACAGAGAAAGCTTTAAAGAATTAATGATAGAAATAGGACAACCTATAGCTGAAAGCGAGATCATTAGAAGCCGTGAAGAGGGGTTAGTGTTTGCGCAAAAAATAGGCTACCCTGTTGTTGTAAGACCTGCATACACACTAGGTGGAGCAGGTGGTGGTATTGCTGAAGATGAAGCTGAATTAATTGAGATTTTAGAACAAGGTCTACAATTAAGTCGTGTTGGACAAGTGTTGCTAGAACAAAGCATAAAAGGTTGGAAAGAAATAGAATTTGAAGTAATGAGAGATGGAGCGGGTACATGCATTTCGGTGTGCTGTATGGAAAATATAGAGCCTGTAGGAATACATACAGGAGATAGTATGGTAGTAGCACCAAATCAAACACTAGCAGATAAAGAATTTCAGATGCTAAGAACCGCATCGTTAGACATAATAAATAGAGTCGGTATAATCGGTGGTTGTAATGTGCAACTAGCACTTAACCCAGATAGTTATGAATATGCAGTTATCGAAATAAACCCAAGAGTTAGTCGTTCATCAGCATTAGCTTCGAAAGCTACAGGTTATCCAATTGCAAAAGTTGGTGCAAAACTAGCACTTGGTTATAATTTGGACGAAATAATAAATGCAGTAACAGGAAAAACATATGCAGCCTTTGAGCCAACAATAGATTACGTAGTAGTGAAAATACCTAAATGGCCATTTGATAAGTTTTATGGTGCCGATAGACGTTTAGGAACGAAGATGATGGCAACAGGTGAAATCATGGCATTAGGAAGCAACTTTGAAGAAGCATTCTTAAAAGGGGTTCGTTCTTTAGAAGTTGGGAAATATTCACTAGAACATCAGCCATCAAAAAATAGAGAACTAAGTGAGTTGAAAAGAAGAATTCACTTGCCAGACGATGAAAGAATCTTTGATTTGTGTGAAATGTTAAGAAGAAACTATATCGTAGATAAAGCGGCAGAAATGACAGGTATCGATAAGTTCTTTATAAACAAGTTTAAATGGATTGTTGATGAAGAGGAAAAATTAAAAGGACTAAAAGTCGAAGACTTAAAAAAAGAAAAACTAACTGAACTGAAAAAAAGAGGATTTTCTGACAAAGGGATTGCAGGACTTATGAAGGTATCACCAAACCATATATATGAGTTAAGAAATATGTGGGATATACATCCAGTTTACAAAATGGTAGATACTTGTGCGGCAGAGTTCGAAGCCATATCGCCTTACTACTATTCAACATATGAAAAATATGATGAAGTAGAAGTATCAAATAAAAGAAAAGTAGCGGTAATAGGGTCAGGACCAATACGAATAGGGCAAGGAATTGAATTTGATTATTGTTGTGTAAGATGTGTACAAGCGCTAAAAGCTGAAGGCATAGAGACAATAATGATTAATAATAATCCTGAAACAGTCAGTACAGATTTTAATACATCAGATAAATTATATTTTGAACCATTAACAGAAGAAGATACATTAAATATTATAGAGAAAGAAAAGCCTGAAGGTGTTATACTACAATTTGGTGGACAAACAGCGGTGAAACTAGCGCAGTTCTTTGAAGAAAAGAATATAAAAGTACTAGGAACACTACCGGAAGGGATTGATGCAGCAGAGGATAGAAAGAAATTTGATGCTATGCTTGAAAAACTAGGGATTGATAGACCAAAAGGAAAAGGCGTATTTAAAATCCAAGACGGCATGGAAATGGCAAATAAACTAGGGTACCCCGTACTGGTAAGACCATCATATGTACTTGGTGGACAAGGTATGGAAATCTGTTGGGAAGAAAAAGAACTAGAGTACTATCTAAAAGATGCATTAAATAAAGATACAAAAAATCCAATACTGATAGATAAGTATCTAGAAGGAACAGAAATAGAAGTTGATGCAATATTTGATGGAGAAGAAGTATTAATACCAGGCATAATGGAGCATTTAGAAAAGGCTGGTGTGCATTCGGGTGATAGCATTAGTATTTATCCATCTCAAAACATCTCGAAAGATATAAAAGATCAAGTGCTGAAAGTCACAAAAGATATAGCAAAAGAGTTAAAAGTGTCGGGTATGATTAATATACAGTTCATAGAATATGAAGGGACACTTTATGTTATTGAAGTTAATCCTAGATCAAGCCGAACTGTGCCGTATATTAGCAAGGTATCAAATGTGCCAGTAATTGATTTAGCGGTAAAGTGTATGTTAGGTCAAAAGCTCAAAGATTTAGGATACGGAACAGGCGTATATAAAGAACCAAAGATAGTATCTGTAAAAGTGCCAGTATTCTCTACAGAAAAATTACCAAAAGTAGAAGTGAGTTTAGGACCTGAGATGCGATCAACAGGAGAAGTGTTAGGCGTGGGAAACAATTATGAAGAAGCATTATATAAAGGACTAGTTGCAGCAGGAACGGATTTATCGACGCGAAAGAGAACCATACTTGTTACATTGAAACCAAAAGATAAAGAAAGATTCTTGCCAGAAATTAAAAAAATGGGAGAGCTAGGATACAAGTTCTTTGCAACGGAGTCAACGGCAAAACTGTTAAAATCTTTAGACCTTGAAGTAGAACGAATAAATAAAATAGGTGAGGGTGTGCCAAATATATTAGACACAATTAGAAGTGGTATTGTAGATATTATATTCAATACGCCAACAAAGGGAAATGACTCCAAAAGAGATGGTTTTCTAATAAGAAGAACAGCAATCGAGGCATCGGTAGAAATCATAACATCACTTGATAAAGGAAAAGAAGTGGTGAAATTATTAGGAGATGCTAGTATAGGTAGTAAACGAGAGATATTTGCAGTAGATGAATACAAATAAAAAATATAAAGAGACTAGGAGATAAGGCATATGGAAAGAGATCAAATAATAGACATCCTAAAAGAATCAGAAGCATTTTTACAAGGGCATTTTTTACTTTCATCTGGAAAACACAGTAGTGGATATGTACAATGTGCAAAAGTATTAAGATACCCAGATAAAGCGGCTAAAATACTAGCTACAGTAGTAGAAAAAATGAAGAATGTTGAAGTAGATATGGTAGTAGGACCGGCTATGGGAGGCGTAGTAGTTTCTTATGAGCTTGGGAGACAAATGGGCAAAGAAGCTATATTTACAGAACGTGAAGATAATGTGATGAAGTTAAGACGTGGTTTTGAGATTCCTAAAGGTACAAAAGTAGTCATAGCGGAAGATGTAATAACAACAGGAAAATCAACAAAAGAAGTTATAAAAATCATTGAGGCAATGGGCGCAGATGTAGTAGCAGTGGCTAGTCTTGTAGATAGAACAAATGGAAAAGTTGATATGGGAGTACCAATATACTCTGCAGTTGCATTTGATTTTGAGATACATGAGGGTGATAATTGCCCTATTTGTGAAGCGGGAGAGATTGAATTAGTAAAACCAGGTAGTAGAAAAATAAAGTAGGGCAATTGTTAAAAATACTCTAACCCCTATGAGTATAATCTATATAGTATAAACATCAAAAGAGATCGTGACCTTCACGCTCTCTTTTGATGTTTATGGATTTAAAGATATATCATTGGTTTATAGTAAAACAATGTAAAGTATTAAGAAATTATGTATAATGATAATATGATACTAACGAAGAATACCAAATTAGGAGTATTGATATGAACGAAATAAAATGGGCAGAGATTAATCTAGATCATTTAGCACACAATATATCAGAAATTCGAAAAACTGTTGGAACTGACACGAAAATTGCGGCTGTAGTGAAAGCCAATGGTTACGGTCACGGAGCCATACAAGTAGCTGAAACATTTTTAGAAAATGGGGCAGATTTCATTGCGGTTTCTTCTATAAATGAAGCGGTAGAAATTCGAAAACGATTTAAAAGGGCTTATACCTTGGTTCTTGGATATACTATTGGAGAAAAAATAGAAAATGCTATTAGAAATGGTGTTGTTTTAACTATATTTTCATATGAGCAGGCCTTAGAATGTTCAAAAGTCGCTGAAGAAATAGGCATAGGCGTAAGTATACACATAAAAATAGATACAGGAATGAACAGATTAGGCTTTTTGCCAAATGCTAAATCAGTAGATGAAATAATAAAAATATCAAAACTACCAAACATTAAAGTGAATGGTATTTTCTCTCATTTCGCATGTGCAGATGATTTGGATAAGACATTTTCACATAAACAATATGATAGATTTGATCAGTTAGTTAAAGAAATTAAGCATCAAGGTTTAAATATACCAATGACGCATATTGCAAACAGTGCAGCTACTTTGGATTTGCCAGAATATCATTTGGATATGGTTAGACCGGGTATTTGTTTGTATGGACTATATCCATCAGAAAACAATGGAAAAGCAGTTGATTTAAAACCTGTAATGAGTTTAAAAACAAGAATATCTAATATAAAAACAATCGAAGAAAATGGTGGTGTAAGTTATGGGCAGACCCATGCTGTAAAGCGTGGAGATACTGTAGCAACAATACCAATAGGATATGCAGATGGTTATACAAGGTTGTTGAGTAATAAAGGAAAAGTCTTGATTAAAGGGAACCTTTATAGGGTTATAGGAAACATATGCATGGATCAATGTATGGTTGATATAACTGGAGCAGAAGATATTTTTGTGGGGGATGAAGTGACCTTGTTTGGAGAAGATAATGGTATGATGATTCCAGTTGAAGAAATAGCAGACCAAATGGGAACAATTAATTATGAAGTTGTCTGTATGGTTGGAAGGCGTGTGCCAAGAGTATATATAAAGAATAATAAAGTAATAAATAAAGTAAATTATTTAGAATAGAGGAATATATGGAAAAATTAATTTTAAAAGGTCGTAGAAATGCATCTGTAATAGCTTTACTAGCAATCGTATTATCCGTAGTGGTACCAGCATTATCATTTTATAAGTATTCAGTAGAAGGATTGGATTACGAAGCAGGAACAGTATTGACGGCTAGCGTAGTTAGACTAGGATTGTTATTTGTACTATTGTTTTTTTCTACTAAAAAAGGGAAAAACTGGGCAAAACTTATATTGGCTTCATGGTATTTCATAAGCGCGATTACAGGACTATTAAGTTCTTTAGGAACATTGAATATTATACAGTTATCAATTGCATTTATCTATTTTGTCATGGCATTTTCACTAGTGCTCTCTAAATCAATAAACGCCTTCTTTAAGTTTAGACGTGGTGAAATAGACTTGGATCAAATAGAGGAAGAGAAAAAGTAAAGAATAAAAAGTAAAAGGACATCAAATCTGATGTCCTTTTTTTATGTATTAATAATTCACTTCTACTTTTCTTTCGTCCCCATACCAGATAACCTCTGCGCCAAGAGTTTCCGAGATATACCGAACAGGAACCATGGTTCTATTGTTGATAATCATCGGTGGAACATCCATAGCATCATTCGGTTGGTCGATGACCATAGTAAGATTTTTACCTTCGTATTGGATGCCAACAGTTCTTGTTGCATCATCCCAACTAACAGTACCACCAAGGCTTTCTGCTAAAAAACGAACAGGAACTAATGTACGACCATCTACAATGGTTGGAGGACTATCTAGTGATATTGCTTCTCCATTAACATTTGCAATACCGTTATCGATCCAAAGGTACATTTTGTTAGGGTTTGTTTTAACAATTTCTCTATAAGCAACATCAAGATCTTGTGTCTTATCATTATGATAACTGATATATGGCACGCCAAATTTATAAGCTAAAGAGCTATAATGGCCTACTTTTCCAGAAGAAACTGCTGTAGTAGTTTTCCAGTACCCTGTCTGAGCATCGATAGTTGCAAACTTTAAATCGTTGTTTGAACGGTCAAAGTAGCTAATAGATGGAATATTATCTTCGAAGATCAAAGAAGTATGCATCCCTACAAGGCCTGTTTGGTCAACTGTTGTAATATCCCATGATGAGGTAGAGCTATTATATATAGCATATCGTAAATCATTTGTTTTTTTATAAAAATAACTTACAGCAGGTACATCGTTATCATTAAATGCTAAAGAAACGTATTCGCCGCAGTAACCCGACTGGTCTATGGTTTGTGTATCCCATGTCAAAGTGTCTGGATTATATTTAGAATATCTTAAATTAGTATTTGATTTGTCAAAGTATGCAACTGCTGGAATGTTATTTTGATCAATGGCCAAAGCGTTATGTGAGCCAACAATATTTGTGGCATCAGCAGTTGATGTAGTCCAAGTGTTTGTGGTGCTATCGTAAGATGTATACATCATATCGCCGTTAGTATCATTGTAAAAACTAATACTTGGGCTATCATCGGATTTAATAGCTATAGCTGTATTTGAAGTAGTATTATCGATGATTGTTGCAGAATCAATAGTTTCAATTTGCCATGTTCCAGCTGCTAAATTTTTCTTAGCGAATTTTAATCTAGAATTCTTTTGATCGTAATAACTAATCATCGGCTCGTTTTTTGAGTTAAATGCTAAGTCTGTATATTTTCCAACAGTACCAAACCCATCGACTATTTCGTTTACCCAATAGCCAGTACTTTCTGTAAGTGAAGCATACATCAAGTTGGCATTGCTATAATCGTAGTAGCTTATACCTAAAGTCCCGTCAGGTGCGACTGCAATATTTGAGTAGTCTCCCACGATACCAGAGCTATTGACGGTTTTGACATGCCATATTTCATAATCTGCAAAAGCAGTACTTCCAAAGCATAATGTTATTAAAAATGTGATAACGATAATGTGTGATATAAATGATTTTGTCCTTTTTTTCATTTAAATTCCTCCTATTCCCAATGATTTAATTATAGTACATATTTAATGTAGAATAAATAGGTAGTTAAATATTTAATATTCAGACAATTGCACATCTTTCCATCATAATTTGATATAATAGCAATGAAAGGGCGTGACACAATGAAAAAAAAGACATATAAACTAATACTGTTGCTAACACTTGCAGTACTTATATTTGATACGGTGAATCCTTTGCTGGTGAAAAAATATTAAAAGATAGAATAGAGATTTTATATATTAATTCTTACGATGCTAGTTATGAATGGTCGGAGGATGTGCTTTTGGGGATTGAGATTGGGATACATCATATTGAAGACGATTCTAATTTGACAATAGAATACATGGATACAAAGAGAAATAGCACGCCAGAAAGTATCGAAAACTTTAAAGAGCGATTGAAAATAAAATATAGCGATTGGCAATTTGATGTAGTAATCGTATCTGATGATGCCGCATTTGATTTTATCAAAAAAAATAGAATAGAGTTATTGGGAGATATCCCTTTTGTTTTTTGTGGTGTAAATAACCATGCAAATGTTGAAGACGATAGAGTAGAACCCTACACAGGTATTTTAGAATCAAGTGATTATGGAAAGACACTTAGAACAGCTCTATTCTTACATCAAGACACAAAAAATGTATATTATATTTCTGATACAACCCTTACAGGAGGACTTTTAGAAGATGAGTTGCTTTCATCTATTAAAGGTGTAGGCAGCAGTGTACAGATAAGACATTTAAAAGGCGATTCTATTGATGAATTAATATCAAATGCCAAAGAGATAGAAGATAATAGTATTATTATTTTAATGAGTTTTTTTAATAACAATGGAAATTATTATGAATCTGATGAGTTATATGAAATCTTAGAAGAAGTTGTACATGTGCCAATATATGGTACTCAAGAATACTATTTAGCGGCAGGGTTAACGGGTGGATATTTGACAAATGGGTTTAACCATGGGAATACGGCAGCAAAAATGGCGATTGAAATTATTGATGGAAAAGACCCAAGGGAGATCGATATTCAATATGATGATAATAACAAATTATGGTTTAATTATCCTGTGATGAATAAATTTGATATTCCTTTAGGTATTTTACCTATCCAGAGTCAAATAATTAAGCATAATTTATACAGAAATATAAATATAGGGATATTATTTTCAACAGATGACAATTCTTTTGCTAACCAAGCCTTTGAACAGGGGCTAAGTGATTATTTAAGAAATGAAGGCATAGATTATCATATGCTTAAAGAGTACTTGGACGTAGAGAAAAGCGATTCTCAAGAACATCAGTATAACATGTATAAGATGATTGATAATAAATACTCCCGGATAAACTTAGAGACAATTATATCTTTTGGTGAACCTGCATACCAGTTTCTAAGAACATACAATGATCTAAGAAAAGGTGTTAGCGTAATTTATACAAGTGTATACTCACATGAATCAGAAGAGAAGCTTGAAGATGCCCTTGGTATTGTTGAAACGTCTAAAAGTACTGACAATATTGATTTGATTTTTGATATTTTTTCAGAAACGAATAAAATAATTTTCATTACTGATAATTCAAATGAAGGGCAAATGTATAAACGTGAATTTCAAAAGTATATGGACAATGGTAGGCATGAGGCAGTAATTCTTTTTTGGAACAATAAAAATATGGATAAAATCATAGAAGATATAAAATTTTTAGGAGAAAAGAGTATTGTCATATATGCAAAGTACAGCAAAGACAAGAGTAATAATATATTTATAGGACATCAAAGCTTAAACATTGTTCTAGAAAATTCTAGTGTGCCGGTTTTTGTTTTAGATGATGCTAATATGGGGACAGGTGCATTTGGTGGAAAAATAAAAAGTTCATATAAATTAGGGCAGTGTGTTGGTGAAAAAATAGTTAATCAATTAAGCAATGAGGGTGAGCGTGATTTAAAGACCATGTATATGGATCACTCGAAATATATTTTTGATTACAATGCTTTGTCTAAATACAATGTTTCACTACAAAGTTTGCCGACAGATAGTGAAGTTTTGTATTTACCGATTTCAACATCTGAGTATTTAGAGGATAATCCAATAATAAGAAGTCTATTAATATTAATTTTTATAGCAGCAATTGTTATTGTGTTGATTTTAATAATTTATTTAAGATATAAGGAAAAAGTTAGAAAAGAAATTGATTATTTTGCAACGACAGATGAACTGACAGGAGTTTATAATAGAAGAGAAGGATACAGGTTGATTTCCGATCTTATAGATCGCTCAAATGAGGAAGAATTATGCTTTTCTTTATGCTATTTGGATATTGATGACCTGAAAAAGGTTAACGATGCACTTGGTCATTTAGCAGGAGATGATCTGATTACTAGTATTTGTAGTATAGTGAGTGCTGGTATTGGAGATGAAGATATTATGTCCAGATTTGGTGGAGATGAGTTTGTTGTTACTTTTATTAATAAAAGTGAGATAGAAGTTGAAAATGAAATAAGTAAAATGATTAGTAAGCTCGAGAAGCAAAACAAATCTGGTAAAAAAGAATTTCGTATGTCTTTTAGTTATGGGATTATAGAATACTGTCAAATAGAGCACTATGAACTAGATGAATTGATTGAAAAGGCAGATGAAAAAATGTATAAGTATAAATCGAAAAGTAAAGCAAAGAGATAACAAGGAGACCTTTTGCAAAATAAGTGAAGATGTGTTATAAAGAGAGCATAATAAATTTGAAGAGGTGAGCAACGTGTCATTAAAAATAGTTATGTGGTCAATGGTAGTAGGGGGACTTTTAATAGGATACAGAAAAGCATCTAGAATTGTGGCTGAAATGGATAGAGTAGATCAAGAGCAAACAGCAGAAGCAGAGAAAAATATGATGGAAGATGAAACAGAGCGTGAAGAGGTATAAGCTGAAACAATGCTATATTAAAAACAACGGTAGTCAAGCTTACATTGATAGTGATTAATATGAATCGGGCTGGGTAATAAATACTCATAATAAATTTATTAACACTTGGAGGTTGAAAGATATGAGAAGAGAAATAAAGAAAGTAACAATAGATGCAAAAAGATGCCCCGCAAATCATCCATGTCCAGCAGTAAGAGTATGTCCGGTAAATGCTATTGTGCAAGAGCAAGTTGTTACAGGACTACCTGTTATTGACGAAGAAAAATGTACAAATTGTGGCAAGTGCGTTCGTTACTGTGGGATGGGTGCAATACAGGCAGAATATGCATAAAAAAATAGTTTTATAACAAGTGAATATGGTATAATACTAGAGAAAAGTGTCGAAAGAACAATTCAATATGAGTTATTCTATTGGCACTTATTTTATTTTAAGGAAGGTATAAACAGTTGAAAAAAACAGTTCAAGTATTAATTATAGCAATCATAACAATCTTATCTATTTCATGTGTATATGCAGATGAAAATGAAGCAAAAGAAGTTAACGTACTTAATAGAGAAATAAATGTAAATGGTAATGTTTTAAATAACTTTCATTCAGAGTATCCGGTTTTTTCATACAACTATGTTTTATACATTCCGTTAACATGGGAAAATGGGCAAATATTTGGTTTTGATGTTGAAATGAGTGAAGACCAAACAACTTTAAATCTTACAACAAAGACTGCGGTACAGACAAACTACGTAGAACCATGGATGAAGCACAATGATAGAAGCATAAAAGTCACAGAATCAAAAATGCACGTGCTTATAAATGGTGAGGAGCTAGCTGATGAAGGGTATCCAGTACTTAGCTATAACTACATTCAATATATTCCACTGACTTTTGACGTGGTAAACAACAAACTTGGCTGGGAGTACCTTGTAGATACATATTTAGGATTACATTTATCAACACAAGATAACATATCCGTTGAGGAAATCTATGATGTTAAGAAATCAAATTACTATGCCATGATTAAAGAGTATATAAAAAAGATCAATAGACGCATTTCAGAATATGAAGCAATAGAGCTTGTTGCATTAATAAAAGAAAAGTGCCAAATATATGATATGGATGAAATGTTAGTGTTAGCTACTATGTGGCAAGAGAGTTGGTACGATGCAGGAACAACGTATCAAGGCGCTATAGGACTAATGCAGATTATGTATTATACAGGCGATAATTATGGATTAAGCATTGAGGAGTTATATAACCCTGAAATCAATGTAGATTTTGGAATCATGTATTTAAAAGATCGATTACGTATTTATGAGGGGGATGTTGAAAAAGCATTAGTCGCATACAATATGGGCGTAACAAGAGTAAATCGAGGAGATTACCCTTTGAGATACTATAATGGTGTAATGGATAAAAAAGGAAAAATTGAATCATTTTTAATAGAAAACAATGCAATCGAAGCAAAAACAACAAATGAAGCCATAATAATTGAAAAAGAAGAACAATAAAATTAAAACCGGAAAAAAATTCCGGTTTTTTGTTTGCAAAAATAGACAAATACTGCTATGATAAAACTGAAAAAATTCGGAAAATCAATAAGAACAATATGGAGGAAAAATATGGGAAACGTACGTCAAATGTTTGTTGAAAAGAAAGATAGCTTTGATATTGAAGCAAAAGGATTGCTATCTGAACTAAAGCAAAGTTTCAACCTAAAAAACTTAAACAATGTTCGTGTTTTAAATAGATACCAGATGGAGGGGGTAGATGAAGAAGTATACGCAAAATCAAAATTTACTATCTTTGCAGAACCAACTGTTGATATCATTTATGAAAATGAAGTAGAGATTAAAAATGAGGACAGATATTTTTTAGTAGAGTATCTACCAGGACAATACGACCAAAGAGCAGATTCAGCTGCACAATGCGTTCAAATTATTAGTAAAAATGAAAAACCTGTAATTAAATCTGCAAAATTAATTATCCTTGAAGGGATATTATCTGATGAAGAATTCTACAAAATCAAGAACTATTGTATTAACCCAGTGGACTCCCAAGAAGCAGAGATTGCGCTTCCTCTCGATATAAATATAGTGACTGAAGTACCTGCAAATGTGGCAAATGTTGAAGGTTTTATTGACATGGACGAAGACGCAATAAAAGCTTATCGATTAGAAATGGGTTTTGCAATGAGCGATGCCGATATTATATATGTTCAGGACTATTTTAAAAACAAGGAAAATCGTGACCCGAAAATCACAGAATTAAAAGTACTAGATACTTACTGGTCAGATCATTGTAGACATACTACTTTTATGGCTGCAATTACAGACGTCATATTTGAGCAAGGCGATTATACAGAAGAAATAAAATCAGCATATGATAATTATTTAGATATGCGACTTGAAATCAATAGTAAAAAAGATATGAGTTTAATGGATATTGCCGTTGTTGGAATGAAGCATTTAAAGACAATAGGTAAGCTAGATGATTTAGATGAATCAGAAGAAATTAACGCATGTAGCATAAATATTAAAGCCGATATAAACGGAACGGAAGAAGATTGGCTATTAATGTTTAAAAATGAAACACATAATCATCCAACAGAAATAGAGCCATTTGGTGGTGCTGCAACATGTCTTGGTGGTGCTATTCGTGATCCTCTTTCAGGAAGATCTTACGTATATCAAGCTATGCGTGTAACAGGTAGTGGAAATCCAAATGCAAAGATAGAAGATACAATACCTGGAAAACTACCTCAAAAGAAAATAACAACAGAGGCGGCTCATGGATATAGTTCATATGGAAACCAAATTGGACTTGCAACAGGTCAAGTATCAGAAGTATATGATGAAGGCTATATTGCTAAAAGAATGGAAGTAGGCGCAGTGGTAGGTGCGGCACCAAAGAAAAATGTAAAACGTATACGCCCTGTACCAGGAGATAAAATAATATTAGTAGGTGGAAAAACTGGAAGAGATGGTTGTGGTGGCGCAACAGGTTCTTCAAAAGAGCATACAGAAGAGTCTCTAATGTCTTGTGGTGCAGAAGTACAAAAGGGTAACCCACCAACAGAAAGAAACATACAAAGACTATTTAGAAGAGAAGATGTAGCAACATTAATAAAAAAATGTAATGATTTTGGTGCTGGTGGTGTTTCGGTGGCTATCGGAGAGCTTGCAGATTCATTAGAAGTGAATCTAGATTTAGTATCAAAAAAATATGACGGGCTTGATGGAACTGAGCTTGCAATATCAGAGTCTCAAGAAAGAATGGCTGTCGTAGTAGATGCAAAAGATGTTGATCAATTTATAGCATACTCAGACGAAGAAAACTTAGAAGCTGTTGAAGTTGCAAAAGTAACAGACACAGGTCGTTTTAAAATGATGTGGCGTGGAGATGCTGTCTTAGATATGAGTCGTGAATTTATAGAAACAAATGGTATAAAGCAAACAACAAAAATAAAAGTAAATATGCCGAAGAAAGAAGATAACTACTTTGCATTAGAATCAAAGAAAGAAGGCAAAGTAAAAGATATATGGTTTGATGTTCTAAGAGATTTAAATAATGCGAGTCAAAAAGGTCTTACAGAGAGATTTGATAGTACCATAGGAGCTGGAACAGTACTTATGCCACTTGGTGGAAAATACCAAATGACACCAGCAGAAGGAATGGCAGCAAAGCTACCTATAACAGAAGGACAAACAAATACAGCATCGCTGATGGCGTATGGATTTAATCCTAAGATAGCTAATTGGAGTGCTTATCATAGTGCTTTATATGCAGTTATTGATTCTATTACAAAAATCGTAGCCATGGGTGGCGATTATTCAAAAGTAAGACTAAGCTTCCAAGAGTATTTTGAAAAGCTTGGTGATTCTGCAGATAAATGGGGCAAACCTTTTGCGGCACTATTAGGTGCATTAAAAGTACAAAAGGAGCTAGGGGTTGCAGCAATAGGTGGAAAAGACAGTATGTCAGGAACATTTAATGACATCCATGTACCACCGACACTAATATCATTTGCAGTAGATACAGTTGATTCTAGTGTTGTCATGTCACCTGAACTAAAAAAGACAGATAGTACATTAGTGCTTGTATCAACAAGAAGAGATAAAAATGAAATCATTGATTTTGAACAATATAAAGAAAATATGGACCTAATAACGCAATTGATATCAGATGGGAAAGTATTGTCAGTTAAAAGTGTTGGTCAAGGTGGCGTTATGTCAGCTGTAAGTAAAATGATGTTTGGAAATATGATTGGCACACGTATTGAAGGTTTGTTAAAAGAAGAAATGCTAGAGCCTGCATATGGATCTATGGTTGTAGAAGTAGAAGCGGGTTCAGATATTTTGGCATTATTTAAAACAGTTGAATTCAAAGTCATTGGACAAACGCTAAAAGAGGCAGTTCTTGATGTATCTGCTGAGAAGATAAATATAAAAGAGCTATATGACACTTGGGTAGACGGACTTGAGAAGGTATTTCCTACTAAAGATAGTATAGATGGGCATGTTAAAAAAGAAAGCTTTACAACAAGATTAAATAGTAAGGGTATTAAATCAATAGCAAAACCAAAAGTATTTATACCCGCATTTCCGGGAACAAACTGTGAAATGGATTCTAAAAGAGCATTTGACTTAGCAGGTGCTGATACGACAGTACAGATTTTTAGAAATCTGACAACAGAAGCTATAAATGAGTCTGTAAAGGAAATGGTAAAAAACATAAATGAATCTCAAATAATAATGATTCCAGGTGGGTTTAGTGGTGGCGATGAGCCAGATGGTTCTGCAAAGTTTATTACATCCGTATTTAGAAATCCAGAAGTAATGGAAGCTGTTATGAAGCATATAAAAGATCAAGATGGTTTAATGATAGGCATATGTAATGGATTCCAGGCATTGATTAAGTTAGGGTTAGTGACATATGGTGAGATAAGAGAAGCCAGTGAAAATGATCCAACATTAACATTTAACCGCATAGGAAGACATGTCTCATCTTTGGTGCAAACACGAATAGCTTCAGTAAAATCACCTTGGTTTGCAAATGTAGAAGTAGATGATATTCATACTATCCCAGTATCTCATGGAGAAGGACGATTTATTGCCAACGAAGCTATGTATCAGAGTTTAAGTGAAAATGGACAAATAGCAACGCAATATGTTGACCTTGAAGGTAACCCTACCATGGATATAAGATATAACCCAAATGGTTCTATAGGAGCAGTAGAAGGCATAACATCTATAGATGGAAAAATACTAGGTAAAATGGGTCACTCGGAAAGAATAGGTGACAACTTATATAGAAACGTAATCGGAAACTATGATCAGAAGATCTTTGCATCAGGTGTTGCGTACTTTAAGTAAGAAAAAGAGGAATTGACATGATCAGAGGGATTGAAAGTGTATTTACTATCTTTATAATGATAGGCATTGGTTATTATTTGACAAAAAGAAAGTGGTTTGATGAAAATACATCTGAACTATTTTCACGTTTAGTCGTCAGAGTGGCTGTGCCTGCCTTAGCTATAGTTAATATAAGAGGTAGATTTACAAAAGAAGTGCTAGTAGGATCATACAAATACATATTAATTGCTTTTGCAAGTATCTGGTTAATGTTTATCATTAGCCATTTTCTTGCAAAGTTGTTGAAATTAGAAGGTAAAAAGAAAGTCATATTTAGATTATTATTCACATTTTCAAACACCGTATTTATTGGTCTACCAGTCAATAAGACCATGTTTGGGGAGGATAGTATTTTATATGTCTTGCTTTTTTTTATGGCCAATAATTTTACATTTTGGACACTTGGTATATATACACTAGCAAATGCTAATCAAAAGGATGGAAAAGTTTCGTTTTTTAGCAGTATCAAAAAAGCGATAACACCAGGCCTTGTAGCCATAGTTTTATCATATATTATGGTATTTAATGATGTGTATCCGCCGAGCTTTATAATGGATGCATTAAGATATATTGCAAATCTGTGTATTCCGTTATCTATGTTATTTATAGGTATAAATATGGCGACAGTCCATATAAAAGAGACTGCGTTAGATCAAAAAGGTTGGTGGGTGCTAATAGGTCGATTTGCCATAGGACCAGCAATGATGATAGGCATACTAGCAGTAATGGGCATATCTGGACTGCCTAAAAATGTGTTTATAGTAGAAGCAGCCCTGCCTGTGCAGGCACAAACAGCCATTGCGGCAAGATATTATGATGTAGAATCAAAATATGCATCGGTATTGGTAAGTGTAACAACGGTAATAAGCATCATAACAGTACCGATATTGGCAATATTGCTAAAATGACGTACGATTAAAAGAAAATAATGGCTAAACATACGGAAAACACGCATAAAAAATACAAAAAAACATAAAAATATCCGTGATTTCTATTGACTAAAAATAACCTACTTGTTAATATGACAATATAAATAAAACAGATAAATTAACTTGTGTGAACAAGTATATTGGAGGTAAGAAAATGAAAGTAGCAATCATTATGGGAAGCGATTCGGACTACAAAGTAGTAGAAAAAGCAGAAAAGATATTAGGTGATTTTGGCGTTGAGACAGAAGTAAGAGTCATATCGGCACATAGAACACCATATAGAGCAGAAGAATTTGCTAAAAATGCAGAAGAAAATGGATTTGAGGTAATAATAGGTGCAGCAGGAAAAGCAGCGCATTTACCAGGTGTTTTAGCAGCATTCACGCCACTTCCAATTATTGGCCTGCCAATAAAGTCGTCAACTATGGATGGACTAGACTCATTATTATCAATAGTACAAATGCCAAAAGGTATACCGGTAGCAACTGTAGCTATTGATGGCGCAGAAAATGCAGCATTATTAGCAGTTCAAATATTATCAGTGAAATATGCTAATTTAAGAGAAGCGATGAAAGCTTACAAGCAAAAAATGGCAGAAGACGTTATTGCAAAAGATGAATCATTTAGAAAATAGTTAAATAAAAGGAGAAATCAAATGCAAAAATTAGAAATGTTATATGAAGGTAAGGCAAAAAAAGTATATAAGACAGACAATCCAAAGGAATATATTGTAGATTATAAAGATGATGCAACTGCATTTAATGGCATCAAAAAAGGGACTATTTCTTCAAAAGGAATTGTAAACAATACAATGTCAGCAATCGTATTTGAGATGCTTGAAGAAAATGGGATACCTACACATTTAGTAAAATTATTATCAGATAGAGAAACACTAGTAAAAGCAGTAGATATATTAATGGTAGAAGTAATCGTAAGAAACGTAGCTGCAGGGTCAATGGCAAAAAGATTAGGACTAGAAGAAGGATCTGCATTAAAGGAAACAGTATTAGAGTTTTGTTTAAAGAGTGACGAGCTTGGTGATCCAATAATTAATGATTATCATATTTATGCACTTGATTTAGCAACAAGAGAGCAGATTGAAACGATTAAAAAGTATACTTTCAAAATTAATGAATTACTACAAAAGTACTTCTTAGATAAAGGTTTAAAATTAGTAGACTTTAAAATAGAATTTGGAACCCATGATGGAGAAGTAATACTTGCAGATGAAATATCACCTGATACTTGTAGACTTTGGGACAGTAAAACAAATGAAAAAATGGATAAAGATAGATTCAGAAGAGATTTAGGAAATGTAGAAGAAACTTATCAAGAAGTATTAAATCGCGTAAAGGCATAAGGGGAAAGACATGAATAAATGTGAGATGGATGATTTTAACACGCCATGGGATAAGTTAGAAGAAGAATGTGGCGTTGTAGGTGTATATGCTCCAGGAAAAAAAGATATAGCAAGAACAGTATATTTTGGGCTACACGCATTACAACATAGAGGTCAAGAAAGTGCTGGAATTGCATCAAATATGGACGGAAAAATTCAGTACTATAAAGAGATGGGCTTAGTTCAAGAAGTGTTTAATGATGAAATCATTTCAAGATTACAAGGAAATGTTTCCATAGGTCACGTAAGATACTCCACAACAGGAGAAAGTTATGTTGCAAATGCAATGCCTTTGGTTGTATATCATAAGGCAGGAAGTATCGCATTAGCACATAATGGAAATCTTGTGAATGCAAAAGAAATTCGTGATGAACTACAAGATAATGGCGTTATATTTCAAACATCTATAGATTCTGAAGTTATAGCCAGTTTGATAGCAAAGCATAGTAGAAAAGATACTATGGAAAATGCAATAATCGAAACAACAAAACAAATCAAAGGGTCATACGCTTTGGTAATTACATATGGAGAAAGTTTAATTGGCGTAAGAGATCCTCATGGTTTACGTCCACTTTGCATTGGAAGAACAGAAGAAGGTTTTGTGTTAGCCTCTGAGAGTTGTGCATTTTCAGTATTAGATGCAACATTTGTTCGAGATGTAGAACCAGGTGAGATGGTTATCATCGAAAATGGCGAGTTGAGAAGCATTAAATATAACAGCTCTTGTCAAATGTCAGTATGTGCATTTGAATATGTATACTTTTCAAGACCAGACAGCGTAATAGATGGCAAAAATGTATATATTTCAAGAAGAGATGCAGGAAAAATCTTGGCTAGAGAGTGTCCAGCAGACGCTGATTTAGTAATAGCAGTTCCGGATTCGGGTACTGTTGCAGCTATTGGATACGCACAAGAATCAGGCATCCCATTTGGTGAAGGACTTATAAAAAACAGATACGTAGGGCGTACATTTATTCAACCTGATCAGAGAATGCGTGAGTTGAGTGTAAGATTAAAACTAAATGTACTAGCAGAAAATGTAAAAGGCAAGCGTATAGTCATGATAGATGACTCAATTGTAAGAGGAACAACTAGTGGCAAAATTGTACAGATGCTTAAAGATGCAGGCGCTAAAGAAGTACATATAAGAGTTAGTTCACCGCCTGTTGTACACTCATGTTACTTTGGAATAGATACACCAAATAGAAGATATCTAGTTGCAGCAAACCATACCATAGAAGAAATAGCAGAGATGAATGGTGCTGATAGTTTAGGGTATTTGAGTGTAGACGGATTAATAGAGTCAATTGGATTAGAAAGTAATCAAATTTGTAAAGCTTGCTTTAATGGTAACTATCCTATAGAAGTGCCTGAAGAGAGTGACAAGCTAAAGTTTGAAAAGGAATAGGTGGAAAACATGAAAGAATCTTTAACATATAAAGACGCTGGTGTGGATATCCACGAAGGCGAAAAAGCAGTAGAATTAATGAAGAGTCACGTACAAAAAACATTTAATAAAAATGTATTAACAGGTCTTGGTGGGTTTGGGGGCTTGTTTCAACTTGATGTAAAGGAAATGGAAGAACCTGTATTGGTATCTGGAACAGATGGTGTTGGAACAAAACTTAAAATAGCATTTTTAACAGATAAACATGATACAGTTGGTCAAGACTGTGTGGCTATGTGCGTAAATGATATTATATGCCAAGGTGCAAAGCCTTTATTCTTTCTTGATTACGTTGCAACAGGAAAATTAAAAGCAGAAAAAGTTGCAGATATAGTAAAAGGAATAGCAGATGGATGCGTTTTAGCAGAAAGTGCATTAGTTGGTGGAGAAACTGCAGAAATGCCTGATTTTTATGAAGAAGGCGAATATGATATGGCAGGTTTTTCAGTTGGTGTAGTAGACAAATCAAAAATAATAGATGGCTCAAAAGTGAAAACAGGCAATAAAATCATAGGTATTTCTTCTAGTGGTATTCATAGTAATGGGTATTCACTTGTAAGAAAACTTTTTTTTGACAAATTAAAAATGACAGTAGATACATATGTTGAAGAGTTAGGTAGTACAGTAGGAGACGCATTAATAACACCTACAAAGATATATGTAAATGCATTTAAAGCTGCAAGTAGTGCTGCAGATATTCATGGGATAGTACATATCACTGGTGGTGGTTTCTACGAAAACATACCAAGAATATTACCAGAAGGTTGCGGTGTTGAAATAGAAGAAGGCTCTTGGGAAATCTTAGACATTTTTAAGTATATGCAAGAGCAAGGTAACATAGCATCAAAAGAAATGTACTCAACATTTAATATGGGTGTAGGCATGATTATGATTGTAGATGAAAGTGATGCAGACAATGTTGTAAAAGCCCTTAAAGATAGTGGAGAGACAGCAAGCGTCATAGGACATATAGTAGACGGTGAAGGAGTTAAAATATGTCAAAAGTAAAAATTGCTGTGTTTGTTTCTGGTGGTGGTACCAATATGCAAGCCATTATAGACGAAATAGAACAAGGCAATATTAATGGTCAAATTGAAATGGTTATATCGAGTAATGCCAAGGCTTTTGCAATTGAAAGAGCAAAAAAACATGGCATTAAATCTGTCGTTATTTCAAAAAATGATTATGCAAATGAAGAAGAAAAAAACAATGAAATATTAAAAGTGTTAGAAGAAAATAAGATTGAACTGATAATACTAGCAGGCTATATGAGTATATTAGATGAAAAAATTATACAAGCATTTACTAATAAAATCATAAATGTACATCCGGCTTTAATACCTAGCTTTTGTGGTAAAGGATATTATGGCATGCATGTACATGAAGCAGTTGTAGCCTATGGCGCGAAACTATCAGGTGCAACAGTACATTTTGTTGATGAGGGAACAGATACGGGTCCAATCATATTGCAAGAAGCAGTGGCAGTTACATCAACTGATCTAGCAAAAGATGTAGCAAAAAAAGTATTGAAGATAGAGCACCAATTATTACCAAAAGCAGTGAAGTTATATTGTGAAAGAAAAATAACAGTTAATGGAAGAATAGTAGAAATAGCAGATAAATAAGAAAAGGAGCGTAAATATCAATGAGAGCATTAATAAGCGTGTCAGATAAAAGTGGTGTGGTAAATTTCGCAAGGAATTTACAGGCTTTAGGAGTAGAGATTATATCAACAGGTGGAACAGCAAAGTTATTAAAAGATAACGGGGTTGAAGTTGTAGGCATATCAGATGTAACAGGATTTCCAGAGTGTTTAGACGGAAGAGTAAAGACGTTACATCCGGCTGTACATGGTGGTATACTTGCAATGAGAGAAAAGCCAGAGCATATGAAGCAACTTGAAGATTTGAAAATTGAAACAATCGATATTGTGGCTATAAACTTATACCCATTTAAAGAAACAATTATGAAGCCTGATGTAACTTTAGAAGATGCGATTGAAAACATTGATATTGGCGGACCGACTATGTTAAGATCTGCAGCAAAGAACCACAAAGACGTTACAGTTGTTTGTGATCCAGCAGATTATGACAAAGTTATAGAAGAAATGAAAACAGAAGAAGCGGTAACATATGATTCGAAATATAGATTAGCCTTAAAAGTATTTCAACATACAGCAAGTTACGATGCAATGATATCAGAGCATCTTAGAAAAGAGATTGATGGCGAGTTACCAGAGAACTTAACATTAACATATGAAAAAGTACAAGATTTAAGATATGGAGAAAACCCACATCAAAGTGCAATCTATTATAAAGAAGTAAAGCCAGCAACAGGTGCACTAGTAAATGCGGTTCAAATACATGGAAAAGAGTTATCATTCAATAATATTAACGATACAAATGGTGCTGTAGAAGCATTAAAAGAATATGAAAACCCAACAATAGTAGCGGTTAAGCATGCCAACCCTTGTGGAATTGGAGAAGGTTATGATATCTATGATGCGTACTTAAAAGCATATTCGTGTGATCCAGTATCCATTTTTGGTGGAATCGTTGCATCAAACAGATCAATAGATGAGAGAACAGCATTAGAAATAAATAAAATATTTGTAGAGATAGTAATAGCACCACACTTCTCACAAGCGGCGTTAGACGTATTGACACAAAAGAAAAATATAAGACTATTAAAACTAGAAAACATAGAAGCTATAGAAAAAAATGCACTAGATATCAAAAAAGTTAGCGGTGGTATCTTGGTTCAAGACAAAGATAATGATATATTTAATGAGGAAGACTTTAAAGTGGTTACAGACAGAATACCAACAGAGAATGAATTAAACGATATGCGATTTGCAATAAAGGCTGTAAAACATATAAAATCAAACGGGATAGTACTTGCTAAAGATGGTAAAACAATAGGTATCGGACCAGGGCAAATGAACAGAATCTGGGCAGTAGAAAATTCAGTAAAGCAATCCTTAGAAGATACAAAAGGTGCAGTAATGGCATCAGATGCATTCTTCCCATTTGACGATTGTGTGGAAGCTGCAGCAAAAGCAGGAATAACTGCAATCATACAACCAGGTGGATCTATAAGAGATGAAGACTCCATCAAAAAAGCAAACGAGTATGGTATCGCAATGGTAATGACGGGTATGCGCCACTTTAAACACTAAAAAAAATATGGGATAACAACAAGCAACTAAAACACAGGGATATGTTTTAGTTGCTTGAAGTACGAAAGGGGATCAACATGGGAGAGACAAAATTTCAAAGGGTAGTCGTAGTATTTTTCGTTGTAGTATTAGCATTAATATTTATATCAACAAGGTCGATTATTAGGAGTAATGAACGCGTACTAAGTGAAACAAGACAGTTAAGATCAGAGTTTAGAAATGAAATAAGAGGCGTTGAAAATTCAGTTGAAAGATCATTGGAAGCTTTTGAAAAAGAGAATCTATGGTATAGAACAAGCGATTTTGAAATAGAAACGACTGATCAAAATTTTGAAGATGCAACAATTACCTATGAATTAGAGCTAAATGAGTATGATATAAATGATCATGTATATTTAGTACTAACAAATGAAAAAACAAAAGAGACAATGACATATGAATTTGAACGAAATGGTACTAGCTTAAGCTTTACAGCAGAAATGGAATTAGCCACAAAGTATAATTACGAAGCAGAAATAATCAGAGAAACAGGTAGTGTGCGAAAAAGTTATATAGCAAGAGGTATCTATCTTGCAGAATATATCAGTGAAATGCTAGATATAGATATAGATTTTGAAGGTGGGTCATACAATCATACAAATGGAACAGGTAGTACTAGTTTTAATGTATATGTATATAAGGAAAATTATAACAAATACTTTAAGAACTTTAAGTTCGATATAGCTTCAATTGAAGCTGATATCTACATTAATAAAGAATTGGTTGAAACAATAGATTTGATAAATGATACAAAATACACAAAAGATACGGACAGTAGAAAGTATACCAGAGAGTTTTATGATGAAGATATATTACTTGATTATAGAGGGACATATACTTTTGAGAAAAAACTAGCAGAAAATGAAATGTTTAATGAAGCAGTAATAGTAAGAGTTACGGATAGTACAGGAAGAGTGTTCATAGATATGTTTGGTGGTCACGAAGACTATGAATACTACTACCAGTTAATACATGGTGAATTAGAAGATGGAAAAACAGTTATAAAAATAAATTGGTAATAAAGATAGCGAGGGAAGATATGAGAGTATTAGTCGTTGGAAGCGGTGGAAGAGAGCATACTATCGCATGGAAATTATCGAAAAGTACACAAGTAGAAGAATTATATTGTGCTCCTGGTAATGCAGGTATAGCAGATGTAGCAGAATGTGTGGATATATCTGTGGAAGATATAGATGGATTAGTTACTTTTGCACAGGAAGCAGCAATAGATCTAACAGTGGTAGGTCCCGAAGTGCCATTGACAATGGGAATAGTAGATGCATTTGATGCAAAGGGTTTAAAAGTATTTGGTCCAGATGCAAACTGTTCACAGCTTGAGGGTAGTAAGGCATTTACAAAAGAATTTTTATTAAGACATAATATTCCTACGGCGATGTATAAGGAATGCAACTCTTTTGAAGAGGCAATAGGCAATATTGGTATATATGGCTATCCAATGGTAATAAAAGCAGATGGTCTAGCAGCAGGAAAAGGTGTAGTTATAGCAGAAGAAGAAACAACTGCAAAAAAAGCACTTGAAGAAATGATGGCAGAAAAAGTCTTTGGCGATGCTGGTGATAAAGTAGTTATAGAAGAATTTTTAACAGGTATAGAGGCTTCTATATTATGCTTCGTAGACAATGATACGATAGTACCAATGGTTTCAGCACAGGACTACAAGCAGATATTTGATAATGACGAAGGCCCAAATACAGGTGGTATGGGAACATATTCACCAAGTGGTATATATAATGATGAATTAGATGAAAAGATCAATAATCAATTATTAGAGCCAATAATAAAAGGTTTCCAAAAAGATGGATTGAAGTTTAAAGGCATCTTATTTATAGGCATCATGATAAAAGATAATGCACCAAAGGTTATCGAGTTTAACGTTAGATTTGGTGATCCAGAAGCCCAATCTGTACTAACAAGACTAGAAACAGACTTATTAGATATCATGATGAGCATCACAGATAATAACTTGAAAAATCAAGAAATTAAATGGTCAGATAAAAAGACAACAACAGTTGTAATGGCATCTGGTGGGTATCCTGCAGCTTATGAAAAAGGAAAAGAAATAACAGGCTTTGACCAAGTAGACGATGATGTAGTCGTGTTTCATGCAGGGACAAAACTAAAAGACGAAAAAGTAGTAACAAATGGTGGAAGAGTGCTAGGCGTAACAGCATGGGGAAACACAGCAGAAGAATCCAGAAAAAAGGCATATGAAAACATCAAAAAGATAAAATTCGATGGAGCATATTACAGAAAAGATATAGGAAAGATAATAGAAAAGTAGTATAATAAAATGGCTGGAATTTTTCCAGCCATTTGCATTTTTAAAAATAAGGATTTACGACAAATCATTTCATTAATTAAGCATTAAACATTAATAATTTTGTAGCAAAGCTACAACCATGGGGCATTAGCTCAGCTGGATAGAGTAGCTGACTTCGAATCAGTTGGTCGCAGGTTCGAATCCTGCATGCCTCGCCATAGACAAAGACACCATCATTTATGATGGTGTCTTTGTCTATGATGAAGTATGAGGATGAGGACTCCATAAGATACTAATGGAAACTAACTGGTCGGAAACCTAGTGTCGTGTCGGGACGGTTTTATATGGCGGGTGTATCTTCTGCCAGATAGAACCGTCCCAGCATGACACGTGTGAGTAGATGTGAATAGTAGAACAAGGCGGAGTGAAAACATATAGGTAGAATAGCTACATGAACTAGATGAATAGTTAGTAGTGAATTGAAGGACAAAGAATTTGAAATAATTGAGATACAAAATTCTATACAATGTAATGAAGCAGAATATAACATCAGAGTTTAGTTCGTCAAATCATTTAGGGGTATCTCACAAGGTTAGCTACTATAAAAAACATTGAAAATTAAAAGCTTTGATGAACTTTTATAAAATGATAATCAAGGCATATAACAGTAAGTTATTGTTTACCAGAACTGTTAGATGTGGTAAAATTATCTAGTTAGAATTGTGATTAGAAGATATACATTAATCACGTATTAATTTCATTTTTTTAGATAAAGATTGGAGAGAAAAAATATGAAAAATTTTACACTTTGTACACCTACTAAAATTATTTTTGGTAGAGATGTAGAAAAAAAACTTGGTAAAGAAGCAGCAAACTATGGTAAAAAAGTTTTAGTAATTCATGGATCGGATAGAGTAAAAACAATAGGTTTATTAGATAAATTGTATAGTTCTCTTGAAGCAGAAGGCATTACTTCAGTTACTTTGGGAGGCGTACTTCCTAATCCAAGATTAAATCTTGTACAAGAAGGAATCAAAATCTGTAAAGAACAAGATATTGACCTTTTACTAGCTGTAGGTGGTGGATCTGTTACAGATACTGCAAAGGCTATAGCTTTAGGAGCAAAATACGATGGAGATGTATGGGATATTTTCACTAGAAAAGCTAAGCCAGTTTCTGCATTACCAGTAGCTGCGCTAATAACTATTGCAGGTTCTGGAAGTGAATACAGTAACGATGTAGTTGTAACAAATGAGAAAACAGGTGATAAACTGCCACTAGGTTCTGAATTAGTAAGACCGGCTTTTGCACTACTTAATCCTGAACTTACAATGACGCTACCAGCGTACAATACAGCAAGTGGTTGTGCAGATATAATGATGCACGCAATAGAGCGTTATTTTACTAACTTCAAGAATGTAGACTTAACAGATAGACTTATTGAAGGACTTTTACTTACTATGCTAGCTAATTCTCCAAGAGTTTTAGAAGATTTAAGTAATTATGATGCGCGTGCAGAAATTATGTGGGCTTCAAGTCTTGCGCATAATGGTCTGCTTGGAACAGGTAGAAGAGGGGATTTTAGTTCTCATTTATTAGGGCATGAGCTTTCTGCAAAGTTTGATACTGAGCACGGTGCATCATTGACTATTGTTTGTCCTGCGTGGATGAAATATGTTTACAAAAATGACATTGCACTATTTGCAAAATTTGCAGTTAGAGTTATGGGTGTAGAATATAACTACGATAACCCTGAAGAAACTGCACTTTTAGGAATAGAAAAATTAAAATCATTCTTCAGTGAATTAGGACTTCCAACTTCTCTTACAGAAATAGACGTAAAAGAAGAAGATATAGAAGGCATGGTTGAAAAATGTATGCGTCATGGCGGAATAGGAAACTTTGTGAAGCTTGGAGAAGAAGATATTAGAGCCATTTATAAATTAGCTTTATAATAGATGCGAGTAATTAATATAATATAAAACTTAGATTACATTCTAAAAGGTTGTCGGATAATTTTTCTGACAGCCTTTTTTTATATAAAGCACAAATGAATAAATTGCACTCGCACTTAAAGTCGCAAACAATGGCTTGCGGCAAGGATAGGGATACCTATTTTTATATAGGAGTAAATAGTAGGGTGATTTGACAGGGCAAAGTGAAATTGAGCAAAAGAAAAACAAGTCAATATGTGAAAATTCCGCGAAATAATCAAACTGCATTTGCCATGACAAATTTTTATGATAAAATTAAATAAAGGGAACCAGGGGATATAAAACTTTATTGAAGTTAATAGAGAAAGGATACCTGTTATGAAAGATGAAAGAATGCAAATGATTGAAAACACGGAGATATTTAAGGTCATGGAAAATATTCATGATGGTGTTTATGTTGTTGATCGGGATAGAAAAATAATGTGTTGGAATAAGGCTGCAGAACAAATAAGTGGCTACTCAAATGAGGAAATGGTAGGCAAATACTGTTGCGATAATATGCTACAACATATTGATGGCAACGGATGTGCACTATGTAGTGATGGTTGCCCTTTACACAGTTCGATTGAAACAGGGGACAGTGTTGATGGGAAAGTATATCTTCATCATAAAAATGGTCACCGTGTGGCGGTAAGCGTTATGACGATACCCTTAGTAGTAGAGGAGGAAGTCATTGCAGTTGCAGAAATTTTTTCTGATTCAGTAAAATCAGATGTTGTAAGAGAAAACTTGAATGAACTACGAAAAGAATCGATGAACGATAGTTTAACGGGTATTTATAATAGACGATATATGCAAATGTATTTAAAAACAAAAGTTGAAGAATTTGTAACATTTAAAAGAAATTTTGGAGTTTTATTTTTTGATATAGATTTTTTTAAAAACGTAAATGATACATATGGTCACAATGCTGGTGATGCTGTGTTGAAAATGGTTGCACTATCCGCACGAAGCGTATTACGAAAATCTGACGTAATTGCTAGGTGGGGCGGAGAAGAATTTTTAATTCTAGTAGACAGTATGGAATTCGAAGACCTAGAGAAAAAAGCTGAGAGTTTAAGAACTATTATTGAGCAGTCTGAAATACTGTACGATGACAAAAAAATAAAAGTTACCGTATCAGTAGGAGCAACAACTATTAGAGATGGTGACGATGATATTAGTGTAGTGGATAGATCAGATAAACTTATGTATGAAAGCAAGGTAAGTGGAAGAAACAGAATATCAGTTAAGTAGATAAAAAAACAGCAACTAAAAAAAATCGGTTGCTGTTTTTTTTATTAACCATGGTTTGAAAGTTACTTATGGTATTGTAATAACATAGTAATGTACATCTGAAAGACAATGATTAAGGAGAACTAGATGTTTAAAGCCAAATTATTTAATTTTTTAACCAAACATATTAAAGGATTTATTATATTTTTTACAATAGAAGTAGCTACAGCAATTTTAATAAGGCCAAGTGATTGGGAATCGTTTTTTATGTTTTGGGCGTTTATACCGTTTGCTATTTTCGTGTATAGTTTTGTGGATTTAGGAAGTGCGAAAGATGCACACTTTTCTTCTAATAATCAGTATAGCAATTTGAAGATGTTAGAGTTAGAAAAAAAGTATGATAAAACTCGGAAGTATAGCAAGAGAAATATACAATTTGATAGTATAAGTATATTTTTTATTATAGCAATGATTATAAATATAATATTGTACATTCTTTATAAATAATCATAGCATCTATCCCATAATAAAATATAATTAGAAAACCGTGGAATTAGTATAAATTCCACGGTTTTTATTATGATGTTTGTTGAGAATTATCAATTAGAGATTGATTCATATCTACTTTCTTGAAGTATATATATTTATATTTTTGATAGAAAAATAGGGTGAGTGCAATAGTGAGTATTTCTGCAAAAGGTGTTGCAAGCCAAACGCCTGTTAAGTCTAAGGCTTTTGGAAGGATTAATAAACCAATTATCAAAAAAACCAAAGTTCTACCAATAGCAAGCACCGCAGATATTTTACCATTATTAATTGCAGTGAAAAGACCAGAACCAATAATGTTAAAACCATTAAATAAGTATGAAACAGACATAAGTTTAAATCCATATATAGCTAAATCTCTAACATTTTCATTGTCCTTTATAAATGGCTGAACAAGTATATTGCCAAAGAGTAATGAAAAGACAAAAATCATAACAGAGGCAATGCTAACAAGATAAAATGTTTGTTTAATAGTTTTTTCGATTTTTTTATAGTTTTGTGCGCCAAAGTTATAACTAATTACTGGGGCTATACCCATTGATAGTCCAATATATAATGAGACTAAGAAAAAGTATAAGTAGAAAATAATTGAAATAGCTGCTATCCCGTCTTCTCCAGCGTATTGTAAAATGATACGATTAAACATAAATGTAGTAATGGCTGTCGAAAAATCTGTAATCATTTCTGAAGAACCATTAACAAAAACATTGGATAAAAATTTCAAATCAAATTTTGGTTTTCCAAATCTCAAAATGGATTTGCCAGAAGCATAGTAGGCTATACTAATAATGAGTGAAACGGCAATACCAACTGCAGTACCATAGCCTGCGCCTGCAATACCTAATCCCATTATTTTAATAAAAATATAATCAAAAATGATGTTGAGAACACCACCAATAACTGTTATGAAAAACACCAGATTTACTTTGCCGTCTAATCTAATAGAAAACTCGAAAATGATTTTTAGCATTAAGAAGGGTAGAATGATTGCAATGATTCTTCCGTAATCCATGCAGTAGTCAAACAATCTGGGGGTAGCACCTAAAAAAACAACAAGCTCTTTTATATTTACTAGTATAGAACCACCAAGTATTATTCCTAAAATAATAGTTGAAAGAGTTATAATAGAAAATTGAGTTTCTGCGATCTTTTTATTTTTTTTACCAAGATTTATACCAATAATAGCACTTCCACCAGCAGCGAGCATAATAGAGATACCGAAGCCAAGGCTATATATTGGAAAAACAATGTTTATTGCTGCTACAGCATCTGTACCAACAAAACGCGACACAAACATGCCATCAACAATTGTGTACAATGAAATAAATATCATTGATAGTATGGGTGGTAATACAAATTTTAAGTAATCTTTATAGTTCCAATCTCTGGATAAGTTTTGTTCCATGTCTTATGTCTCCGGCTCTTAATTCTAGTTGAATAATATTTATATATTGATATAATAAAGGTTATAGTTACTATAATGTCAAGGGAAGTGTTTGAAATAAAAATATATATTGGAAATGCAGCGAATATATTTAAAATATCCGCTCAAACTTTAAGGTATTATGACAAAATAAACCTTTTTAAACCAAGAGGTATTGAAGATAATGGATATAGGTACTATACATTTGAGCAGTTAGATGAGTTAGATATAATACTGTTTTTGAAAAAAACAGGCATGAGCTTAGATCATATAAGAGAGTACATGGAGAAGCGCAGTGCGCAAAATAGCATAGAACTTCTTGAAGAGCAGAACCTTAAATTGACAGATCAGATAAATGAGTTGAAAATAATGCAAAAGACACTCAATAGAAAAGTAGAATATATAAAAAAATGGGTTAACGTGGACAGGTGCAAAGAAATAGAAGTGCGAAACATACCTAAAAGGCATGTGATATCAATTAAGAACACTTCAAAGTTGAACTTTGAAGAATTCATGCAAGAAAGTCTGTTATCTGCTATGGATGTAATCCAAATCAATCAAAATCTATTTAATAATGCTATTGGGGTTACTGTTGAAAAAAATGATTTAATGCAAAGCAATTACCAAAGGTACAATAGTATGTACATCGAAATAGAGAAAAAATCAAATGATGAACAATACGTTGAAATCCTGGAAGGTGAATATTTGTGTATGTACCATAGTGGCCCATATGAGAATACACCTAAAACATATTCTAAGATGATGTCGTATATTAAAGCAAATGGCTTTAAAGTTACTGGAGACGCTATTGAAGATTCGTTAATATATAGTTTTTTTGCTAAAGATGAACAAGATTTTTTGACAGAGATTCAAATACCGATAAAGAGATAGCAAAAGATAGTATAAAAAAATGAAGCAGTATCTTTTTTGTTTAATTGCACAATTATTTGGTAAAATATAATTAATAGTTAGCATTCTGTATTGAAGAGGTGAATGATGAGCGAAATATCCTATGAAGCGTACAAAAAAATAAAACATTTGAGAGTCGTTTTAGTTTTGACTTCAATTTTATTCATAGTCCAAATGATTGGTAGTTATATGTCTGACAGTTTGACAGTTCTTTCAAGTGCTATTCATAGTTTGAGCGACTTTATTGTAATTGTAGTTAGTTATTTTGCTACTAAAATGGCTAATAACAAGAAGTTTAGCAAAGATTACACATATGGATACAAAAGGGCAGAGATGTTAGCTGCGCTCATGAATGGCATTATTATAACTTTGGTAGCTTTTGAAATACTCAAACATGCTATTGAGAGGCTTGGTGATGAAGGTCATGTAGAGGGCGATACGCTTATATGGGTGGCAATAATAAGTATTGTAATTAAGAGTGTATCAATATTTGTATTAAAAAGTCATATTCATGATAGCTTAAATGTAAAGGCTGTAGTTATACATTTAGCTGGAGATGTTGTGACATTTATAACTGTCTTAATTAGTGGTGTATTAATTATGGTATTAAAAGTAGATTGGATAGATGCTGTAATATCAATTATTATATCAATAGGTCTTTTGTACTTTAGTTTAAAATTGTTACGAGATGCTTTGTATGTTTTCATGCAATTTACACCAAAAGGTGTAGATCTAGAACAAATCAAGATGGATTTAGAGTCAATTAATCATGTGAAGCTTGTTTTTCATATGCATGCATGGAAATTAAATGATACTGACATACATTTTCAAGGGAATGTGGCGATAGATAAAGAACTTGTAATAGAAGAAATAGAAGATATAATACAGCAATCAAAAAATATATTATTGGCAAAATATGGCATCAACCACTCTATACTTGAGCCGGAATTGTATAGAGAGGAAAAGTGATATAGAAACTTATTATATTGTCGAATAGAAAAATAATATGTAATTGTCGATAATATATGATAAAATTAACTTGAGGGGATAATCAAAGTGCGTCAGTGTTGACCACATATTCTGTAAATCGCAAAACATTCGAAAGTGTGTGACGCAAAGCTAAAGGGTCTAAAGCTAGTAATAGCCATGATAGCCAGCTACCAGAAAAGGCTTTGATTATCTATAATTAATCAAATACTTTTCACGACAACGGCAAACTTAGTGAAAGCTAAGGACGCAAAACTAAAGGGTCTACGTCAGAGATGATAAGATAGCCAGTTATCGAAAGAAGAGTTTTTTTGACTTTTCTTTCCCATGAACAAGGGCAAACCTGCTGCGAGGCAGGGACGCAAAACTATAGGGTCTTCGAGAGAAGATAGCCAGATGCTAAGGGAGAGATGCACAAATGAATAAAAAGGTGTTTACTTTTATATTAGTCCTAATCGTAGTATTAGGATCAAGCTTGACAGCTTTTGCTGACAGCAACGTTATAAAGGTCAACGCTGAAAGTAGCACTGTTAGTATTAATTATAATACTGACAATTATTCTACTATTAAAGTAGTTGTGAAGAAAGAAAATGAACAATATGTTTATAACCTGACTTCATATGGTGAGACTTTTCCTTTACAAATGGGCAACGGTACTTATGCAGTTGGTGTTTATGAAAAAGTTGAAGGTTCAAAATACAAGCGTATAGAATCTAAAAACGTAAAAGTAAATGCTGATGAAAATGCTGTATATTTATCAAGTGTTCAAAATGTAAAGTGGAACGTTGAATCAACTACTACTCAAATAGCACAAACTTTAACTGAAGGTTTAACAACTGACCAGGAAAAAGTGGAAGCTATACATCAGTACATAGTGGAAAACATTACTTACGACTATGACAAAGCAAATATGGTAACAAGTAGATATAACCCTAACAATGAAGATATTATGATTTCAGAAAAGGGAATCTGCTATGACTACGCATCTTTAACGGCAGCAATGCTTAGAAGCTTAGACATACCTACAAAGCTTGTTAAAGGCGATAGCAATGTCACTAATGTATATCATGCTTGGAATGAAGTATTGATAGATGGTGATTGGGTAGTAATGGATACTACAACTGATGCAGCAAGCTTGTCAATGGGGATTGAACTTTCTTTCGAAAAGGATTCTTCAGACTACTCAGCTGATAAAGTATATTAATTAGAAGAATATTTTTGATATCCTCTCACATTTAAGAAATATATTAACACTATATATAATAATTGAAATAACTCTGCGAAAGCAGTTTTTTTTTGCCCTAACACTGTCGAAATTTAGTGTTTTATGAGGATTTTGAGATTATAATCCAAAGTGAATCGAACTAAAAGAGAATATTTGGAAAAAAATAGCAAAAAAGAATATTTTGAAAATGCTGAAAAGACTTTTATTTACGATTTAGGGCAAAAAATGCTATAATATAGATTGTGCGCAAGTGTGTTTAATCATTACTTAACGCTACTAATGAATATTTGAGACAATATTCAACGAAATTATACATAAAAAAATAATAAAACGATTTATTTCGACAAAAGGGGATGTTTGTTGAAATGAAACCAGAGAGTGAGGGGAACTTTATGGATATTTTTAAACGCATGATTTATTCAAAAGTCAAAAGCGCGATTGCCTATTGCTTAGTTATAGCGATGGTCTTGTCTAGCGCAAGTGTTCCAACCTATGCAACAAATCAATACAATATTATTTCACCTTCTATTGGTGAAACTGAAACGAAGCAATTGATAGCACAACCAAGTGTACCGACAACCAATGCATTTTATTATGCTGCTTTTCAAAATGGTACAATTCAAAAGGTTGATGAGGGTCTAGTTGCTTTGCCATTTCGCGAGAATAATCAAGGCGAAGGGCATGATGATATTGCATCAACTTCAAATGATTCTTATGCTGAGATTAAAAATCAGTATATTATTATTAGAGAATTAGATTCACATAAGGAAAAGAAAAGAATTTCCATTGGAAATAACGCAAGTGTAAAAATTAGTGCGATGACAGGTGATGGAAAAGGAAACATTTACTACATCATTGATGGTGCTGCAAATGGAGCTAATTCTAAGAAGGCATATCTTTATGTCTATTCAAGTCAAAATGACAGAATTAATTTAGTGAAAAAGTTAGATAAATATGTAGCTTTTGATATGGTTTTTTATAACAACGATATTTACTACATAACAATATCAGATAACAAGAAAATTAAAGAACTCAGAAAGATTGATGTAGGAAATAGCTTTAACGAGAATACCTTAGCAGGCGGTTTAGACATTAAATCAGAAGGCCTGTCTGTAGTGAAAGGGGTATTCTATGTTTCGGGAAACTTTGGAACAAATGGTCAGAATGCTGCACAGAGATACTTAATAAATGGAAATAAATATGGAGTCCAAGAAAATTTAAAAAATAGTATTAGCTCACCGATTATTGGGGCAGCCCAGTATTTGGGGACTAGCGGTTCTAATGGAACAGGCGGTGGAGATACAGGTGGAGGAGATACAACGGCACCTGAAATATCAGCAGTAGGTCCTGTTGTATTAGAGCTAGGAGATAGTACTATTATTGACTATATGAAAGATGTTGTAACCACCGATGATGGTATTGTTACTGTCACAACAAGTGGTTCTATTAACATTAATAAACTTGGTGAATATCCAGTAGTCTATTTAGCCACTGATGATTTAAGCAATACATCACAAGCTATTAGGGTATATAAGGTTATAGATTCAACAAAGCCTGAAATAGCTGCACCAGGCCCTATCATTTATCAAATTGGCGATGTGGTAGAGATTGCATATATGAATGGAGTAGTAACAACCGATAAGAGTGTTGTTACAGTTTCTACTTCTGGGAGTGTTAACGTAAATAAAGTTGGCGTTTACAATGTAGTGTATGTGGCAACAGATAGCTCAAATAATACGGCACAAGTAACTAGGATGTATATTATCAAATCGAAACCTACAAGTGTTGTTGATAAACCACCTACAATTAATGTAGATCCAGAAGTTATATATTCAGAAATAGATACAACAATAGGAAGTGTTTTATCAAGTGTATCAGCAATAGACGATATTGATGACGATGTTGATATTACATATGAAGGAACAGTAAATATAAATGAAAAAGGTGTGTATAAAATAAAATACACAGCAACAGATGATGCAGGAAATACAGATGTTGGATATAGGTATTTTGTAATCGGGATGGAGTTTCTAACAGGAAGAGTTTACTCACAGCATTATGTTGTGTCCGATTTTCCAACAGTAAATGAAGCAAGCAAATGGAAAGACTATTCATTAGAAGTTCGATTAGGTGATCCGTTAATAAAAGTTTCTGAAACTGCAGATTATGCAAAAGGAGAAAATAACTGGTATAGAATCCCTATGTCAAAAGCATTTATGAAAGCATGGAGCGCTTACGATGTTAATTCTCAAAATGCACAAAGGATTTATGGATATATAATTCCAGAAGAAGATGTAACGCATTTAGGCGCGTATATGGATGATGGCGTTAGAATGTACATTGATACTAATTTTAATGGAACATTTGAAAATAGTGAAATGATTTTAGAATCATGGAGAACTCAAATGAACTATCGAGAGGGATATGCAGTTGAGTTAGAAAAAAATGTACCTTATTTATATCAAATTGAGTATTTTAACTGGGGTGGACAAAGTGGATTAGAATACACTTATAAAAACAGCAGTACATCATATGCAAAGATTCCAGCGAATTGGTGGCATATATTAGAAAAAACTTCAACACCAACCCCACCAGCAGAACCGGATTCATTTGATTTGACTTTAGAAGTCAATCCAACATTAGTTTCAGTATATGTTGGAGATACTTACGACTTAAGCACAGGCGTAACTGCAAAAAAAGATGCTCAGATAATAGCATATACTTCATCGGGATCAGTTGATTTTAACAAGATAGGTGAATATATAATTACATATAAGGTAATTGAAGGCGTTCATACAATATCTAAATTGAGAACCGTAAAAGTAGTTAAAAATGAAGATGTAACAGCACCTCAGATAGCAGTAACAAGCCCAATCATAATAGAGCTTGGGGACACGGCAACAATCAACTATATGACAGATGTGACAGTAACAGAAGCAGGAACATACACAGTAGCGACAAGCGGAAGTGTAGATGTAACTGAAACTGGAGACAACCCAATCACATATTTAGTAACAGATGGTGTAGGGCTGACAGATGAAGCTATCAGAATCTACAGAGTAGTGGATAACAGAATGGCAGACATAGCAGCATATCCACCAGTAATAGAAATAGAGCTAGGTGATGATATACCAACAGATATCATGTTTGGTGTAACAACAACCAATGCAGGTATAAATGGTATAACAACAAGCGGAAGCATTGATCCAACAGAAGTTGGAGATAATATCATTACATATAAGATCACAGCACCAAATGGAAGCACAAAGAGTGCAGTGAGAAACTATAAAGTAGTAGATACAACAGCACCAGAGATTGATGCAACAAGCCCAATCATAATCGAGATAGGAGACACGGCAACAATCAACTATATGACAGATGTGACAGTAACAGAAGCAGGAACATACACAGTAGCGACAAGCGGAAGTGTAGATGTAACTGAAACTGGAGACAACCCAATCACATATGTAGTAACAGATGGTGTAGGGCTGACAGATGAAGCTATCAGAATCTACAGAGTAGAAGATACAGCGACACCAGAGTTAGCAGTAGTGCCAACATTAGAAACTATTGAGTTGGGAAGCAGCTACGATGTAATGCACGGTGTAACAGCAACATACAGAGGAATAAGTATTACTCCAAGTACAGAAGGAACAGTTAATCCAAATGCAA
>PPCM01000455.1_pt1 | contig 38274 bp, 38 predicted proteins | sample 1555541 | NCBI WGS metagenome assembly PPCM01 (sample SAMN05284479, study PRJNA326546) | Marine sediment metagenome, whole genome shotgun sequencing project. | isolation source: marine sediment | place: Germany: Wadden Sea | collected 2012-09-05
TATAAAGCAAAAAAAATAACAGACGAATCTGTTATTTAAAAGATTAGTTTTAATATTAGACCAACAAACCCTATGAATAAACCAAATAAGATGAGTGGTACTAGGAGGGCTAGCCCAACTGGTAAAAGCACAATTACAAAGACAACTGCGAGTATACCTAATAACATTCTAAATAAACCTATGCTTATACCTACAAATAATTTTAAAAATAATATGATAACCAATAACGTAATTAATAATCCCATAATTCTTTCTCCTTTTCTTTTGATACTTATACTATAGTTTCTTAAGGTTAATGATAAATTTGAGTATAATTAGAATTTAATTAGAAAGATGACTTAATACTTTTTTAAGGATTTCTAAATTAAATCTCCACTTTATATTAGTAGAATGTACAAGGAGGTTGATATGTTAAAAGTTAATGAGATTAGTAAGAAATTTAAAAAAGTAAATGCTGTTGATAAAGTGAGTTTTGAGATTGACAGAGGAGAAATTGTAGGGATTCTTGGTCCAAATGGTGCAGGAAAGTCTACAACGATAAAAATGATTGCAGGACTTCTTAGAACAACAGGAGGATCGATAACCATTGATGGTCATCCTAGCAAATCTTTGGAAGCCAAAAAACGCTTTGCCTATATACCAGAATTTCCTGAGATGTACGATTTGTTAACCATCGATGAACATATGAGGTTTATTGCACAAGCCTATGGTGTTTCTGATTGGGAGAGTTTTATCACGCCATATTTTGAAAGGTATGATTTACTAGATAAAAGAGATAAATTAGGTAAAGAACTTTCAAAGGGAATGAAGCAGAAGTTAAGTATTTGCTGTGGTTTGTTAACACAGGCTGATTTATACTTGTTTGATGAACCTATGATTGGTTTGGATCCAAAAGCTATAAGAGAAACTAAAAAAATTATGAGTGAGTTAGCAAATGACGGTAAGACTATCTTAGTGAGTACACACTTGCTAGATTCTATAGAACATACATGCAATAGAGTGCTCGTTATGAAAGAAGGGCGTATTATTGTGAACAGTTCAATGGCTGACTTAAAGAGTCAAAGTGATCTAAGTTTAGAAGATATCTTTTTAGAGGTGACAGAAGATGAGATCATTTAATCTTTTATTTGGTATAGAGAGGAATTTAGTTAAAAATAAAATCTTGAGTATCGTAAAAAGTCCTAAGAGGTTAATAGCTTATTTATTCTATACTGCTTTTATGGTATGGGTTGTATTATTCAATAGTAAAAATTTTGATATGTTAAGTCCAGACACAATGTTGATTTATGGACAAGGTGGTGTGTTTCTTTTAATATTTATGATGGCATACGGACTAACAAAGAAGTCTGGTATTTTCTTTAAAATGAGTGAGGTAAATTTGATATTTACTTCACCTGTGGATCCAAGAAAATTGCTGTTGTTTACATTGTTAAAGAGAATTCCACAATATCTATTTACCAGTGCAATCACACTTGTTTTCTTAATTGCTATGGTGATTGGAGTTTTTAATCCCTCAACATTAGAAGTCCTTATTACAGGTTTTGGCTATACATTAGTGCTTCTTATATTAGAACCATTGGGATTTTGTTTGTTTGCGATACTTACAAAAAAGGGTAATCCAGAACTTAGTGAAAGTTGGGTAAAAAGAATATTCTTCTTTATTGGAATGATTACCCTAATTGTTGTTTTGAATTCCGTTAGAACAGAAGGTCTGAGTTTGGCTTCTGTATTTAATGGGCTCGGAGATGATATGCTTAATTGGATACCAATCATCGGCTGGGGAAGAGGTTTAACTGTTACAGCCATGACAGGAATTACAAGTATGACATATATCTATATAGTTCTTATGATTCTTATGTACATTGTGTTGGTTTGTTTAACCTACTTCTTGGGTTCGGATTACTATGAAGATGTTATTGGCTTATCAGAAGAAAGAAACCAATTAATAAATGAAGCTAAGCAAGGCAAAAATCAATTAAAAGGTTTCCATTTTAAGAAGAAGAATGTAAGCGTTAAAGATAAATATAAGTTTTCAGGAGCCATTCATTGGAAGAAGAAATTGATAACTGCAAAATCAGATGTTAGTGTGTATTTATCACTTGAATCACTACTTTGTGTTGTACTTGCAGTAGGAGGTAGTCTGTTTATGGACTCACCTGAAAGTATACCTTATATGGTTATGGGGGGGTACTTCTACATTAAATTCTTATTCTCGATGAATACGTCATTAGACAAAGAATTGAATAGACATTTTTTCTATACGATCCCTGATAATGGTATGAAAAAATTGATTCAAGTGTCAAAAATAGATGTGGTTAGGTTTTTCATTAATTCATGTTTTATTGTTGTTGTGTCATATGCCATTAATAATGTCAATGATATCGGATTCTTGATTTTACCATTTGCAGCAACTTTATTCTATGTAATGATGTTGTTATCAAGTTTCACTTTGAAACTCTTTTTTACTTCAGAAGATTTTAATCGTTTGATATTGTTGTTTAAAATGTTCCAGATGATTGTGATACTGTTACCATCTCTTATTACAATGATTGTTATTGGTGCATTAACAGAATCTACAGTACTTGCATTGCTTGGAAGTACAGTGATTAATGTGGTGATTACAGGCATATTTTTATCGCTTGGAGATGTGATACTGAATAGAATGGAACTGAAATAAGTAGTGAGAGACTCTTTTGAGTCTCTTATTTTGTTGATGAATGTTGATATTTTCAGTATAATACAAGTAGAGAAAAGAGGTGTATATGTTGAAAACTAGTTGTTGAGATGTAGATGTAAAAGCATCGAGTTTCGATGAAAAAAATATAATGTTTGAAGTGAGTCAATTAAAGCATGAGACAATCTCAAACAAAAGAATAGAGCATGCACTAAATGGCAAAGAACTCTTAAGAAAACGTACAATAATGGACCATATAGGTACCATAGGCGCTAGATTGGGTATTAGGGATAACTATGCTATTCAACCAGGTTTGTATCAAATAGGAGAACCTGATGAATCATCAGATGTATTGGTGACATGCAATTATAAGTTAACGATAGATTTATTGAGAAAACATTTAAAAAAGGATTATCACATTCTAGTACTAGATACGGATGGCATAAATGTTTGGTGTGCTGCTGGTAAAGGTAAGTTTGGTACCGCAGAACTTATTTATGCTTTAAATAACTATAGATTAGATGAGTTTGTAAGTCATAAACATTTAATTTTGCCACAGTTATCAGCACCTGGTGTACAGAGTCACTTAGTACAAAAGATAACCGGGTATCAAATAAAGTTTGGACCTGTCAGAATTTCTGATATGGATGAGTATACAGATTCTTATTTAAAAACAAGTGAAATGAGTCGTGTGGAGTTTAAGTTTATAGATAGACTTGTACTTACACCTCTTGAGTTTATTAAAGGTCTAAGACTTGTGATTGCTGTTATGTTGTTGAGTCTCCTACCATTAATAGATGATATGCATATTTGGATGAGTCTCCTAAGTTTAACACTTGGAACGGTTATTTTCCCAATACTATTACCTGTTAGACCTGTCAAAATGTTTTATGTTAATGGTCTCGTTTTAGGATTTGTTTTAAATGGTTTGATTTTTGTGCAATCAGTTAGTGTATTTAATCTGGGATGGTATTTGCTTATGAGTCTATATACCGGTTATTTGTGTATGAATTTCACCGGATCTACAACATTTACATCGCTTTCTGGCGTTGATAAGGAAATGAATATTGCCATTAAACTGCTAGTTAGAGGTGCGTTGTTAAGTTTGCTATTAATGATGATTGGAGTCTTTTTATGATGTACTTAAAAGATGTTGTAACCCTAGAATTTAATCAAGAAAAATGTATTAAATGCGGAAGATGCATAGAAGTTTGTCCTAGAGAAGTTTTTATAAAGACGAATATAATCGAGCTTTCTAATCGAGATGCTTGTATTGAATGTGGTGCTTGTAAAATGAATTGTCCGACTGGTGCGATCACAGTTCAAGCAGGTACCGGCTGCGCAATTGCCATCATGTCAAGATACTTTAAAAATAGCAAATGGTTGAAGCCATTTGCTAAGAAGGATTGTTGTTAAGCTTAATTTCGTAAATGGGTTCATAAGTTAAAACATCTTTTACTCGATGGCTATGCATAAGTGCAAGAGAATCCAGTTGAAGATTGAGTGGTGGAATTATAAAATCATTGGTTTTAATATCTAATATAACTTGCCGTCCAATAGTAATATGTGGATGGTATTTTCTTTTTTCGCAAGGTAACTCATAAGCAGTCAATAGTTTTCTAAGGTTTTTTTGTAGACGAGTTAGCTTATTGTTATCTTCAAGACCTAGCCATAATACTGATTTGTTCTTTTTAGGAAACTCACCAACATGGTTTACTTTAAGGGGGAAATAGTCATTTGAAAGATGCTCTAAGATTTCCTCGTAGATATATAAATCAGCTTGTTTGATATCGCCGATGAATTCCAATGTCAGATGAAAGTTTTCTTTACTGGTAAACCTACCTTTGAGTGCGTGATTGGATAACTGATCTCTATAAAGAGACAGTTGATGTTTTGTTTTATCTGTAAAAGTGATAGCATAAAAGATTTTCATTTTCCCTCCTGACAATATTATATCATTTAATTTTCAAAAAAAGTATTGACTAATTATACAATGATATGTATAATTATTATCAAAATAAGAAATGCGTTGATAAAAGGATAATATATGGGATACAGTCCAGCGAATCAGGAATTGGTGTGAGCCTGATCAAGTTAGAACATTTTGAGAACCTTTTAAAGCAGCTTGTAAGAAATGATGTAAGACAAGCCGGATGTCCACCGTTAAAGGGAATAGGTATCGTTGAGTCCGTACTGAAAAAAGAGAGCTTTTGCTAATTTGGGTGGCACCGCGGTCTATGGATCGTCCCAAGTATGGGTAAGTTTTGTATAAATATCCTAGGGGTATTTTTTTAGTTTTTGGAGGTATTTATGAAAAAAGTTGTATTGGCATACTCGGGTGGTTTAGACACATCGGTAATCTTAAAGTGGTTGGCAGTAGAAAAGAACTATGAAGTCATTGCTGTTTGTGTGGATGTAGGCCAGAAAGAAGATTATCAAGAGGTATCAAAAAAGGCGCTTCAAGTAGGAGCAAAGAAAGTCTATATAGTGGATGCAAAAGATGCTTTTGTTGAAAACTATGTCTTTAAAGGTCTTAAAGCAGGAGCGGTTTATGAATCAAAGTATTTGTTGGGAACAGCATACGCAAGACCTTTAATAGCAAAGCAACTAGTAGAAATTGCTAAAAAAGAAGGCGCGGTTGCAATTTCACATGGTGCAACTGGTAAAGGTAATGATCAAGTTAGATTTGAAGCAGGTATTATGGCACTCGCTCCTGACATGAAAGTTATTGCTCCGTGGCGTGAATGGGACCTGAAGTCGCGTGAAGACTGCATCAATTATGCTAAAAAGTATGATATTCCACTTAATGTTACTAAAAAAAATATATATTCAAGAGATGAAAATCTCTATCACATTAGTCATGAAGGAGGAGAATTGGAATTCCCTGATCAGATCCATAAAGAATCTGTTTATAAATGGGTGTCCCCAATATCAAAAACACCTGATATACCTGAGAACATCACCATAGATTTTAAAGAGGGTATTCCAGTAGCTGTGAACGGAAATGAATTATCACCTGTTGAAATTTTGAGTCACTTAAACGATTTGGGAAGTGTTCATAAAGTTGGTGTGATAGATATTGTTGAAAATAGACTTGTGGGTATGAAATCTAGAGGTGTTTATGAAACACCAGGTGGTACGATTTTACATGAAGCTCATCAAGCCTTAGAAAGTCTAGTGCTGGATAGAGCAACATTGAAAACGAAAAAAACAATGGCTATATCTTATGCAGACTTAGTATATGATGGTTTGTGGTTTAGTCCACTTAAAGAGGCTTTAGATGCTTTTGTTGATTCGACACAAAAAATGGTAACAGGTCAAGTGGTGTTAACTCTTTTTAAAGGTCAAGTATCGGCTGCAAGTATGACCTCAACATATTCCTTGTATGATGAGGAATTTGTTACATTTGGTGAAGACAATGTGTATAAGCAAAATCATGCAGAGGGGTTTATTCAATTGTTTACTTTACCTCTTAAAATGAACTATTTAAAACAAGAAGTTAAAACATCGAACGATGTGTGCAAGATGACAGTAAGTGAGGATAAATATGAAAGCATGGCAGGGTCGATTTAAAGAAAGTACACATCATTTAATGGAAAAATTTAATGCATCTATCATCTTCGATAAAAGACTTTATGAAGTTGATATTAAAGGCACGATTGCTCATGTAACTATGTTGTCCAAAATCGGTATAATTACAGAGAATGAAAAAGACATCTTAGTCAAAGGGTTAAACACATTGTTTCAAGATATAAAATCTGGTCAAGTTGAGTTTACGTTACAGGATGAAGATATTCATATGGGCATCGAACGTGTTTTAACAGAAAGACTTGGGCCTGTTGCTAAAAAAATGCATACTGGTAGAAGTCGTAATGATCAGGTCGCTACCGATATAAAACTATATGTGAAAGAAGCCATTATAGAAATAAAAGGCTTATTAAAAGAAGTGATGGAGACAATTTGGACATTATCAAATGAATACGGTTTCATGATGATGCCAGGGTATACACATCTTCAAAAGGCTCAACCCATTTATTTGGCTTATCATTTAAATGCTTATATTCATATGTTTAAAAGGGATTATGAACGATTAGAAGATGTGTACAAGAGAACCGATGTTTTACCACTTGGGTCTGGTGCTTTAGCAGGTGTCAATTATTCGTCTGATAGAGAACTTTTAGCGGAATTATTAGGATTTGAGTCAATCACATCAAATGGTTTAGATGCTGTTAGTGATCGAGATTATATTATTGAGTTTCAAAGTACATTGAGTATGATGATGATGCATTTAAGTCGTTTCTCAGAGGAGTTGATACTTTGGCAAACTGAGCAATTCGGATATATCACCATTGGAGATGGTTTTACAACTGGTTCAAGCTTAATGCCACAGAAGAAGAATCCAGATGCTTGCGAATTGATACGAGGAAAGACGGGGCGTGTTTATGGTTCTTTAATGAATATTCTTACAGTGATGAAATCTCTTCCACTTGCTTATAACAAAGATATGCAAGAGGATAAAGAAGGATTATTTGATAGCATTGACACTGTAGCTTTGATATTATCATTATTTGCCCCCATGTTAGAAAGTATTGAGTTCCATGAATCTAAAATGAAAAGTGATGTTTATAACAGTTTTTTGAATGCAACAGAGCTAGCAGACTATTTGGTTTCAAAACAGTTTCCATTTAGAGAAGCGCATCATTTAACTGGTGAATTGGTTAAATACTGTATTGAAAACAATCTGTTTCTTTTAGATGTACCATTTAAGGTTTATCAATCTTATACACCGCTAATTGATGAGTCTGTATATGAAGTTCTAAAGTTTGAAAATGCTTTAGAGAATAAAATGAGTTTTGGTTCTACGTCTACTAAATCTGTTAAAGAAGACTTACAGATTTTAAAGGGATTTTTAGATGCTTTGTAATTCTACACTTTCATGATATATTGAGAGTGGAGGCTTTATGAAAACAGTGGGGTTATTAGGGAGTAGTAACTATAAACGTGCTACTGAATATCTAGAATCAATTAATGGTGTTTTAAAAGAATATTTTAGAGAAAAAAGAACGGCTAAAACAGTGATGAGTACAATTGATATATCTGAAATTAGTGAAGATAAAGTTATGTATTCTAAGGAGATAATCTACTATTCGTCAATATTAAGAGAAGCAGGAGCTAATATCCTAGTTCTATGTGATGAAATGGATCATGAGCACGTTAAAGCAATTAGACGAAATATTAATATGCCAGTCGTTCATATCGGTGAAGCTGTTGGTGAAAAGTTAAAAGCTGATAACATCAAAAAAACACTCCTGATTGGCTCTAGAGATGCCATGCAAGCAGAATTTTACATCAGTGCCATTAATAGAAGTGGTGTTCAAGTTTATGTTCCACAAATGAAAGTTATCAATGAAATACATGATTTAATTGATAAGAAGGAAGACCCAATTAAACTGATAAGTACTATAGAAGCCTATCGAATGAAAGGTGTTAGTGGCGTCGTTTTTACTGAAAATGTGGGTATTGCCTCAACAGACTTAAGTATGAATGTTTATAACAGTTTTGATATTCACGTTGAAGCTATTGTTAATGAAATGATAAAAGGTATCGGTTAATCCGATACCTTTTCTAATTGACTAATTCTATCACTAGTTGGCGGATGACTGTACGTCAATTTCACAACTAAAGGATGTGGTGTTAGATTCGAAAAATTTTCGCGCGATAGTACTTTTAATGCGCTAATCATTGCGTCTTTATATCCAGCTTTTTTCGCAACTGCATCTGCCTTAAATTCTGCTTTTCTAGAAATATATGATAAAGGCATATTAATGAGTATACCAATTGGTTCTAATAAGATACCAAATAAGATAATTGCAAAGCCCATATGTACATCAGAGAATCCAAATGCTATGGAAATGGTTTTAGATGATAGGAGCTCAAATAGTATTGCTAGAAAAGCACCTGTTTGTATTAGTGCAATAACAAAATTTCTTAGAACATCTTTATGCAATGAATGACCTATTTCATGAGCTAACACACTAATGATTTCATCCGTAGTACATTTCTCTAGAAGTGTATCGTATAAAATGATACTTTTGAATTTACCAAAACCAGAGAAGAAAGCATTTAGTCGAGAGGATCTTTTGGATGCATCCATGATACTAATTGTCTTAATTTCATAGCCTAATGATTTGGACAGTTCTATTGCCTTATCATATAGTTCGCCTTCTGGTAGAGGCGTGATTTTATTAAAGAGTTTAATAAATACTTTGGTATATAATACATTAATCAACAGTGTAAATACTGCCATTGCAATCCAAGCATACAAAAGCCCAAATGCTCCTGTAAACTGATAGAAGTAGAGTAGAAGTGAGAGTAAACATCCACCGATAATAGCACCTAATATGAGCGATTTAATTTGGTCCAGAATGAAAGTTTTTACTGTTGTTTTGTTAAAACCGTATCTTTCTTCAATATTAAATGTACGGTATATAGAAAACCCGATGTTGAGTAAATAACTAATCAAAGTATAAGCTCCTAAAAAAAGAAGTGTTCTTATGATGGAATTGTTAGAGAATTTATCAACGAAGCCTGCTAGAATAGGGAAAATACCAGCGAGTAAAAAAATAATTAATAAAGCTGTATTGATTATTTTAGTAACAATACTAAACTTAAAGACTTCCATAGTATAGAGGTGCCATTTTTTGTAATCAGCCTCGTCGTATACATCTTTTACGTTTTCTGGAATGGGTTGATTTCTATTCTTATAGTTTAATGTAGACAGAGTGATGTCGATTAAAAATACGATTAGTATGACGGATATGGTTAGAATAAACATGAATTCTCCTTAATGTTAAAGGTATAACTTACGTTATACCTTGAGTTTTATAAGAAAGTTGTGAAATACCCAAGTATACCAGCGATGGATATTAATATGATTGGATGTAACTTTTGCCTTAGGGCTATAAATAAGATGATTAAAGTAATGATAAATGTTTCAAAGTTAAAACTAACATTACCATGACCACCACTTAAGATTGTTGTTCTAGCCATAACAAGAGCAGAAGCTAATATTAATCCAGCAACAACTGGTCTAATGCCTAGGAATATGTGTTTCATTATTGGATGATCACTATACTTAAAAAAGAAACCCGAAACAAAAAGTATTAATAATAGAGATGGCATAGCCACGCCAACTGTTGCTGACATTGAACCTAAGATACCAGCGGTCTTATATCCTACAAAAGTGGCTGAATTAACAGCTATAGGCCCTGGTGTCATTTCCGCAATACCAATTATTTGTACAAATTCTTCCTGTAATAACCAACCCTCTTTTGTAATTAAGTCAGAGATGAGTGGTATCATTGCGTAACCACCACCAAAACTAAAAAGTCCAATTTTAAAGAAGGAAATAAATAATCTAAGATAAATCATCGTCGCCTCCTTTATAATGGTGATTATAAAGGTAGAGTAAAAAACCTGTAAAAGCACCACCTATAATAAGAAAAATTGGACTGATATCAGTAAATAGAATCACAACAACAGTAACAATTACAAGAATAACACTAAGTGCATCGTGTATGGCTACTTTTAACATTTTCCTAGCAGCTAATACAATCAGAACAATCACAGCTCCGTTAATGCCTGTAAATATTGACTTTACAGCATTGTTATCAGCAATTTTAGTAAAGAATGTTGCAATCAAAGTGATGATAAAAAAAGAAGGTAGAATAACACCTAAAGTAGCGAAAATTGCACCGAGTTTACCTGCTACTTTATAACCAACAAGTGTAGATGTGTTGATAGCAATTGCACCAGGAAATGACTGAGACACTGCAAAATAGTCAAAGATATCTTCCTTCTTTACCCAAGCTTTATTTGTAACAATCTCCTCTTCGATTAAGGGAATCATAGCGTATCCACCACCAAAGGTGAAAGCGCCTATCTTAAAGAAGACTTTGAAAAGATCTAGGTATATGTTCATGAATTAATCTCCAAAATGTCTTTTATAACTTCTGAAGCAATGATTAAACCTGCTACTGATGGTACGAAAGAAACGCTACCTGGTGTAGAACGTCGACTTGAACTTTTTTCTAGTTCTATTGGTTTTAAAGGTTGTTCTTTTGAGTAAACAACTTTTACCTTCTTAATACGTCTTTTTTTGAGTTCGTTTCTCATAACTTTTGCCAAAGGACACATTGATGTCTTTGCAATATCTGTAACTTCTAACATTGCAGGATTAAGTTTATTACCAGTTCCCATACTGCTTATTATAGGGATATTCAATTCCTTACATTGTTTTATAATTAGAAGTTTTGATGTTACCATATCAATAGCATCAACTACATAATCCAAATCACTTGAAATAAGTTCGAGGTTATCCTTGTTAAACAGAACAGATAAAGATGTGACTGTTATATTCGGATTGATCAGCTTGATACGTTCTTCCATAGCTTTAACTTTTAATTGACCAATTGTTCCGGTATGAGCATGAATTTGACGATTGATATTAGATTCTACAATATCATCAAAATCAATCAAAACTAGATGTCCAACACCTGTTCTTGCAAGTGCTTCAACTACAAAGGAGCCTACGCCTCCAATACCAAATACTGCAACTTTCTTATTTTTGAGTGCTTCAATACTATCTTCTCCGAGAAGCATGGCACTTCTTATAAATTTATTATCCATATAAACCTCCGTATTCATTATATATCTATATAAATTTTTTTCAAGCAATCTTTTTATCGTTAAAACTTATCAATCGTTAAAATATAATGTATAATATAATGGTATTGATGAATATGTATAGTGGAGGAACGAGAAAATGAAGGATAGTATTACGTTAAGTACCATGAATGAAATAAAAATTATTTCCAATCCTATACGAATGCGAGTTTTAAGAAATTATTATTCTATAGGCAAACCTGCTACAGTTAAGCAAATGGCCGTGTATATGGGTGAAGTACCAGCTAATATACATTATCATGTAAAAAAGCTAATTGAAATAAACGTTTTGGAGTTGCATCACACAGAAAGTGTCAATGGGATTACGGCAAAATTTTATGTACCAACAGCAAAGCATATAAAGATAGATGATGAACATGATGCATCTGAAAAATACATTGATGAGAAAGAAGTTATTGTATCTAATATTTTTGACGATGGAAAGAAAGAGTTTATGAAAGCTCTAAGAAGTAAAAAAAATGATGAGAAGGGTACAATATTTGCATCTAAAATTGCACTTACAGAAAGTGAGTATCGAAAAGTATTAGACTACATGACGACGCTGGTGGATGAACATCGTGTTACTGAAAATGATGATAGGAAATACCTATTGTTTACTGGAATCATAGAAATTGAAGATTCTGATGAGGATGAATCTTAAATATAGTACAAAAATGTTTATCTACTCACTTTTTTGGGGATATATAAAATAGAAATAGAGAGTTTTAGAACTAAAGTGGGCTTATTCCAGGGAGGTTCATATGAGTAGATATAAGTACAACATTAGAGTAAATAAAGCCAATAAGCAATATGGTTATATAGATGGTAGTATCAATGATATTTATTGGTTTGCATTGGTTCACTCAGATATAGTGGAAAATGGTATAGATCCTGTTACTTTAGAGAAAGGTTTTGGCAGGATAACTAGACTGTGTCTATATAAAGATAATACAACCTTTGAGGGCGATCCTTTTTTACCTTCTATGACTGTAAGAAGACAGATATATGTAAATTACCAAGAGGAGTGGAGTGTGTTAAATTCAGGTTATGTGGATATGGCACGAGACTTGATTCAATATTTGGAAAGACGTTTTTCTTTAAAATTAGTAAGTTGTTAAACCGGAGATTTTCCGGTTTAATTTTTTTGTTATAAAATATGTGGATTCGGTGGTATAATGTGTAGGTATCTGTAACGCAAGATACAGCAAAAATTTAATGAATGCATTATACTATGCATATAAATAAGTACTCAGGAGGTTTTTATGAAAAGATTATTTGTATCAGATTTTGATGGTACTGCAACAGCCTTAGATTTCTATAAAATTGTATTAAATATGATTGGTGAAGAGGGCTGGGACTATGTAACAGAATATAGAAAGACTGGAAAGGTTGATTATCATTTTTTAAATAAAATATTTGGATGGCACAAACTTTCAGACAAAGAATATGAAGCCTTGATTAATACAATTGAACTTGATAAAACGTTAAAAGATTTCTTGAGTTATTTAAAAGAAACGGAAGTTGATTTTAAGTTTGTTAGTGCTGGATTTGATAAATACATTGATGATATCCTAGAAAAAGAAGGTTATGAAAATGTAGAAGTTATGACAAATCCAGGTTCTTTCGAGGATGGTATTATGAAGATGTCTCCTGATACGAACAGTCCATTTTATCATGATTTATTTGGAATTGATAAAGGTAAAGTCATGAGACATTTGAAACAAGGTGCGGATAAAGTTTATTTTGCAGGAGATACAGAACCTGATTTTACAGCAGCTTTAGAAGCGGATGTTGTATTTGCAAAAGGCGAACTTATTCCAATGTTAGAAAAGAACAATAAATCATATATTAAATTTGATAAATATATTGAGATTGTGGAGCATTTGAAAGCAGGTGTATAATGATTTCTCAAGCGATAGCTATCCCCAGATTAATAGAAAGTAAGTATGATGCGCTATTAGATTTACCAAAAGCTTTAAAAGATCATGGGTTTAAAAGAATTCTTTTTACTGTAGGTAATGGTATAGAAATACTATTTAAAGAAAAAATAGAAGTCCTAACAAGTGACGATGAACTTATCATAACTGGCCCAATCATATTTGAGGAACTTGAAGTTGAGAAGTTAGCGCCAAAAGCTTATGAACTTGAGTCTTATGATGTCATTATTTCAATGGGAGGTGGAAAGGCGATTGATACTGGTAAGTATTTAGCCTTTTTAAAAGGGGTTCCATTCATCAGTATACCAACAAGTATTTCTAATGATGGTTTTGCCAGTTCAGGTGCCTCATTGATGATTTCAGGTAAAAGAAAAAGCGTTTCGGCAAAAATGCCATATGGTGTTATTGCTGATTTAAGTATTTTATCGACAGCGCCAGAAAGATTCTATTATAGTGGTTTAGGTGATGTTGTTTCAAAAATTACAGCTTGTTTTGATTGGCAATATGAAGCACAACATGGTGTTGGGTCTGTGGATCACTTTGCACTTTTAACATCAAAAAAATCAGTAAATAGTGTTGTAAGATTACCAAGACCTTATATTGAAGAGGGGCTATTTCTAAAAGAAGTCGTTGATTCGCTTATTATGAGTGGAATTAGTATGGAGGTTGCAGGATCAAGTGCACCAGCTTCAGGCAGTGAACATTTAATTTCCCATGCTATGGATCAGCTTGTACCAGGGACTTATCTTCACGGTATACAAGTCGGTATTGCAACTTATATAATGTCCTTAGTTCAAGAGTATAGGGTGAATAGAGTGAGAACATTTTTAACGGATACAGGTTTTTTTAAGTATGTTAAAACGCTTCGAATACCAAAAAACTTAATTATTGAGGCTATAAAATTAGCACCGAGTATAAAGCCTAATAGGATTACAACTATTCATGATGAGAAAAATAAATTAAAAGCAATTAATCTTTTGGATGAAGATGATTTGTTGAAAGAAATATTAATATAAATGGTATTTAACCCAAAACAATAAAGTTTTGGGTTATTTTTTATTTAAATTAGGTGAAAAATGCTTAAAATCTATTAAATAAGTATAAATATAACATGATGGGGATTAAAGAAAAGAAGGAGGATAGATGAATAAGTTAATGATGACAGGAAATGAAGCTATCGCTAGAGGTTTTTATGAAGCTGGGGGTAAGATTATAACAAGTTATCCTGGTTCGCCAACAGTACAAATACTGGAAGCAGCAAGGCAATACGATAATGTATATGGGGAGTTTTCGACGAACGAAAAAGTTGCATTGGAAGTTGCTATAGGTGGTTCTTTTGCAGGTGTCAGAAGTATGGTTAGTATGAAACACGTAGGCGTAAATATAGCATCAGATCCTTTGATGACATTTACTGAAACACCAACAAATGGTGGGTTTGTTCTTATTTCTGGAGATGATCCAGGACTGAAGAGTTCACAAAATGAACAAGACAATAGATTCTTTGGAAAGTTTGCAAATATGATGATACTTGATCCTTCAGATGCAAATGATGCAAAAAAATTCGTAAGAAAAGCATTTGATGTATCGGAAAAATACGCTTCACCTGTAATGCTTCGAATTACTAGTCGTTTATGTCATTCAAGATCAGTTGTTGATATGGGTGAACGCGTTGAGTCGGTAAAGGAAGTCTTTAAAAAAGATGATAAATACTGTATGATACCTCCTAACTCGAATAAAGCTCAATACTTTATGAAAGAAAGAATTGAAAGCATTTCTAATGATACAGAGTTATTAGATTTTAATAGATATGAATCGGATTATGACAAAGAAGTATTAATTATCACATCTGGATTGTCATATGTGTATTTAAAAGAGTTAAATCTGAGATTAGATATTTTGAAACTAGGAATGATATATCCACTTTCAAAGTCTTATCTTGAAAGAATTACATCAAGTTATAAGAAGGTTATTGTTATAGAGGAAATGATGCCATTTATTCAAAATGAGTTGAAGTTGATGGGAATAGAGTCTGTAGGTAAAGAATTCTTTTCATTTACAGGTGAGTTAGATTCAACGTCAATATACAATGGTTTAATTGAAGCGGGAGTGATTGAAGGAGAAAAAAAATCAAACATAATGACTCTTGAAACAGTTAATAGACAGCCGTTGTTTTGCTCTGGTTGTCCGCATAGACCAGTTTTTGATATTTTGAAGAAATCAAAGGCAAAAATGGTAATCGGAGATATCGGATGTTATTCATTAGGCGTTCTCAGCCCAACAGAAATATCACATTCAATTATTTCTATGGGAGCAAGTGTAGGTATCACAAAAGGTATTAGAAAAGCGATGTCATTAGGTCAATCTGAGCAGCCAATTGTATCGTTGATAGGTGATGGGACCTTCTTCCACTCTGGGATACCTGGTTTTATTAATTTGTTGCATCAGCAAAAGGATTTCGAGAACATGACATTTTTAATATTGGATAATAGAACAACTGCAATGACAGGTGGTCAACATAATGGTGGTTCAGGTAATTTTAACGAAAAGGATGATTTGTGTGTAGACATAAAGGCTTTACTTGAAACTATTGGCTTTAATAGAGTTATTGAAGTTGATCAATATGACTACAAAGCAACAAAAAAAATAATAGATGATGAAATTGGTTTTAACGGTTTATCGGTTATTATTGCAAAAGGGCAATGTGCTCTTAAATATAAGGTGAAGAAGACGCCGTATTATGTGGATCCAGAAATCTGTATTGCTTGTAAATCTTGTATTAAAACAAATTGTCCACCGCTTAAAATGAAAAAGTATGAGGGTATAGAGAAACTGAAATCCTCTATAGATGAAGATATGTGCGTAGGATGCGGTGTATGTGCGCAGGTTTGTCCAGTTGGTGCGATTAAACACATAACAGATAGAAAAGAGGTTGAGTCATGAATAATATAATGCTATGTGGTGTTGGTGGTCAAGGTCTGGTGATGACTTCTGGTATTATTGCAGAAGTGGCGCAGTTATCAGGTTATGATGTAAAGACAAATGATGTAATTGGTTTATCGCAACGAGGGGGAAGGGTATGGGCGAGTGTTAGGTTTGGTAAAGAGGTTTTTTCACCGAATATTGAAGAAGGTACATTAGATTTTCTACTTGCTTTAGAGCCGTTAGAAGGTTATCGATACAGTAAAATGCTGAAAGATGATGGTGTTATCCTTATGAATGATAAGATCATTTATCCTAGTGATGTTGTTTTTGATAAATCGGAGTATCCGTTTAATGAAATTGAAAACTTAAAAAAGAAATATGAATCATATTCTTTAGATGCAACGCAGAAGGGTGTTGAGTTAGGTAATAAGATGGTTGCAAATACAATTATTCTGGGTATGCTTGCTGCAAAATTAACTTTAGATGAATCTATATGGTTAAAGGTTATAAAAAAGCGAGTACCTTCAAAAGCTGTTGACTTAAATGAGAGTGCATTTAAACTTGGTTATGAGTTGGTGAAGGCATGATTAAAATTGGTCGATAATCCTAAGTGTTAAAATAATGGTAAATTAATAAAAGAAAGACATTGAGGAAGTGAGAGTACACTTCTTCAATGTCTTTTTGTGATAATGCTTTCATCAATGCTAATAGCATGGTTTAAACGATTAAGCATTTTGAACTGTTGTTTAGTATATTTTTGATAACGTCTTATGTGGTTTAACTGAGATTTAGATAAGTGATCCTCAAAAACATTCGAGATGCCTAATCCAACTTCAATTTCTAAACGCAATGCTTTAAGGTTAATGAGTTCATGAATTTCTCTATTCATATAGTCACCTCCTTATTCAATATTTACCCATATTATTGAAGATTCAATCGTTAAGATTCTATAGAAGCGTTGAAAAGTCGACCTATGATAGGATTTCTATTGAATTTGATTTGTGATATGAAGTAAAAACCATCATTGAAAAAGTTAAATTAATATGTATTTTAAAGAGAAAAGAATATGCATCAACTCAATATAGCTATACTATAGCTATCTAGTTAAGCTATTATATAGATGTGTATTGACAAATAATTCGACGAGGTGTATTATAGCTATAAGTTACTGAGGAAAGAGGTGAGAAAAATGTTAGGAGAATTATGTTCCATAAAAAGTGTGAGTGGCTATGAAAGTTTAGTTGGAGAATTTATTAATGAAAACATTAAAGATTATGTTGATATTTTGGAATTCGATGCTTTAGGCAATCTAATTGCTTGCATTAAAGGATATGGAAGAAATAAGAAGAAAATAATGTGTGCAGCACATATGGATGAAATAGGTCTTCAAGTCATCAAGTTAACATCGGAAGGATTTGCAAAAATTAGGACACTTGGAGGTGTTTCTCCGGTTATAAGCTATATGCAAAAAATTGAATTTGAGAATGGTACAGTTGGTGTTGTTTCTAATTATAAGAAGGCCGGTGATATTGATAATCGTGATTTTTCAAAATGTTATATAGATTTTGGGGTTAATTCCAAAGACGAAGTCAGTAAGCTTGTTGAGGTTGGAGACGTTGCATCTTTTGTTGGTGATTACACAGAATTGGCAAATAACAGAGTTATGAGCAAAGCACTTGATAATAGAGCTGGTTGCTATATTCAAATAAAAGCCATTAAGGCACTGGCTAAAGAAAAACCATATCATGACAGTTATTTTGTCTTTACTGTTCAAGAAGAGATTGGTCTTAAAGGAGCCAAAGTTGTATCTGAGTATATTAAGCCTGATATTGGTATTGCAATTGATATTACGGGTTCATTTGATGTTCCTGGTGATATGGAAGGTAATGTAGTAATAGGTGGAGGTGCTGCGGTAAAGGTTTCGGATGCTTCTGTTATATGCGATAGGTCATTGGTAAGGAAAATGATTGAATGTGCTAAGGAAAATAATATTGCATATCAACTGGACGTTATGACTGGTGGCGGTACTGATGCAGGGGCCATCAATGTTTCTGGAAATGGTGTAAGATCTCTAGGGATCTCTATTCCAACACGTTATGGGCACAGTCCAAATAGTATTATATCATTAGATGATGTTGAATCATGTCATCGTCTTCTGGCTACATTCCTCGGTTTAGAGTTATAGATTGAAATGTCGAGTCGTTTTCTAGAAATGATTGTAGACTCTAATGACAGAATCATTCATATGCTATAATGGATAAAAGAATATAAAGAATGGTGAAATCTATGAGTAAAAACACAAAAAAAGAAGAAGTTGTAAAGTATATATTAGATTATATAAAATCTAATAATCTGTTGGCAGGTGATAAGTTACCTACACAAGCAGAGATCGTTGATACATTAAAAATAAGTAGGACTACAATACGAGAAACAGTAAAAGAGCTGGAAGGCAAGAAGATTATCAAGGTTGTAAATGGTCGTGGTATGTTTGTTCAGGATCCTAAGGAAAATCATCTTCTTTCAGGTATTGAGCTTGAGAAGAAAAAAGAAAGTATGATTGATGTACTAGAATCGCGTTGGGCCATCGAAACTGAAATCGTTAGAAATGTTATTCATCATGCAAGCGATGATGAGCTTAAACCTATTAAGGATATCGTGATAAAATTAATGAATCGTTACAACAATCATAAACAGCAAAATGATATTGATAAAGAATTCCATTATGCTCTATATGCTTGTTGTAGAAATCAAGTTTTAAGAGAGTTGATCATATCTTTAGGATATTTAACAGATGAACTTTGGGATTTCCCATTAGGTATTGAGAATCCTTTCTTAGAAACTATACCATTACATGAAAAACTATTTGAAGCGATTTATTCGAGAGATTACTTTCGCGCAAAACATTATAACGATATGATATTTATGATGATGATTGATGAGATAAAGGCCTTCCACCAAGGGGAAAATTTTAAAAATGAAACTTGATATTTTAAGACTTAAGAGATTACTTGAAGATTTGGAAAAAATGATTTACAGGTTTGAGTACCCTATAAACCAGTTTAAAGTACTTGATGATAAACGCCAAGATGGTTATTTATTAGATGTGTCTTCGTGGCATGATTTTAGAGTTGGTCAGAATTGGAAAGCAGAAGATGCACACCGATGGTTTAGAACGACTGTCACTCTACCTGATGAGTATGTTGGTCAAACGGTTGTTTTTAGAATTACTACAGGAAGAGAAGGGCAATGGGATGCATGTAATCCTCAATTTCTATTTCATGTTAATGGAAGATTGATTCAGGGGTGTGATGTAAACCATAGGGAAGTTATATTGGCTGACACTGCATCTAAAAATGAATCTTTTGATATTGCATTTTTAGCTTATGGTGGTACAGAAGGTAAAGACTTGTTGATTCAATGTCATCTGATGGTATTGGATAAAGAGACGGAAGCTTTGTATTACGACTTAAAAATGCCAATCGAAACAGCTGAGATAATCTACGAAAAAGATGCTTATAATCGCATTAAGTTAATAAATGCTTTGAATCCAGTTCTAGATCGACTAGATTTAAGACAGAAGTACACTGAGGATTATTATGATATGGTTTCAGTTTGTCGAAATATGCTAAAAGCATCCTTTTATTCTGAAATAAGTGATCAACCAGTAGTATATGCAATTGGAAATACACATATTGATATTGCATGGCTATGGACGGTTGATCAAACGCGTGAAAAAGTACTTCGTAGCTATGCTACTGTAATAGAATTAATGGATCGTTATCCAGATTATAAGTTTATAGGTAGTCAAGCGATTCTATATCAATTTGTTAAGGAGCAAAAACCAGAACTGTTTGAACGAATCAAGGAAAAAGTTATTTCGGGTCAATGGGAAGTTGATGGCGGAATGTGGTTAGAAGCTGATTGTAATATTCCATCTGGTGAATCACTTGTGAGACAATTTTTAAAGGGAGAACAGTTCTTTGAAGAAGAGTTTGGTATAAGAAGTAAGACCTTATGGTTACCTGATGTATTTGGATATAGTGCTGCTTTACCTCAGATATTAAAGCAATTTGAAATGCCATATTTTGTTACAACTAAGTTAGCTTGGAACCAATACAATCAACTGCCGAATGATGTGTTTAAGTGGCGAGGTTTAGATGGTTCAGAAGTATTGACTTTTATGCCTACAACGACAGATTATAACAAAAACCTTGGGAATAATATCAGCTTCACAGATACTAGAAACACAACTACATATACTGGTATCTTAGGACCTAATATGACATTGGGAACCTACGAAAGATTTCAAAATAAAGATATTCTAGAAGATACTTTGATGTTATATGGCTATGGTGATGGTGGTGGTGGTCCGACACGTGAAATGCTTGAAAATGAAAAGCGATTGAGATATGGATTACCTGGTATTCCAAGAATTGAAACTTCATTTAACGGTACTTACTTGGATATGGTTCGCGATAGATTAAAAGAAGAAAAAAATGTTCCGACTTGGGATGGCGAGTTGTATTTTGAGTATCATAGAGGCACTTTGACATCTAATGGTTCGGTTAAAAGATGGAATAGGAAACTTGAAATTTTGGTTAGAAAACTAGAGATTTTTACTATGATTAACTATCTTGAAAAGGGTACTTCAATACCGTCTAAAGAATTACAGAGTGTCTGGGACATTTTACTATTGAATCAGTTTCATGATATTATTCCTGGAACAAGTATAGATGCAGTGTATGAGACAACAGAAAAAGAGTATCAATTAGCATACGATACGTGTCAATCCCTGATTGAAAAACCAACAAAACACAATCGTGTGACAGTTTTCAATGATCAATCATTTGTGAGCTCGGATATTGTTATTGTGAATGTTGATTCAAGTGATTATACTTCATTGATCTCAGGTCAGCCAATTCAGTATATTTCTGAAAATGAAGTGATTTTTTATGCAGAAAATGTACCTGCTTTTGGATTTAAATCCTTTGAATTAGTAAAGGGTACTATACAATCAAGAGAAAAAGAATTAGTCAAAGATTTTAGCTTTGAAAATGAGTTTTATCGTGTTCAATTTAATAGCCAAGGTGAAGTGATATCTTTAGTTGAGAAAACAACTGGTTATGAATATATGAGCGAAGTTGGTAATCAGATTATTGCCTTTGAAGATAGACCGGCCAATTGGGACAATTGGGATGTAGATAGATTTTATCAGAGAAAGCCATATAGTTTTGAAACATCTGATATTTGTTTAGTAGAAGCTGGACCAGTTCGTTGGACACTAGAAACAAAGCATACTATGGGTGATTCGATTATTCTACAAAAAATTCATCTATACAAAGATTTGCCAAGAATTGAGTTTGTCCACGATGTCGATTGGCGTGAAAATAATTTGTTGTTACGAACTCATTTTCCTACTACAATCTATCAGAATAAGGCAACTTTTGATATTCAATATGGATCTGTTGAAAGAGAGACAACCAATAATAATTCATGGGATCTTGCTAAGTTTGAGACTTGTGGACATAAATGGATGGATATTGGAAACAATAGTTTAGGTTTATCTTTGTTAAGTGAATCTAAGTATGGTTATTCTGCTAAGCAAGGGGTTATTGGACTATCTTTAATTAAGGCTGGAACTTATCCAAACAAAAATGCTGATATTGGAAAACACCATTACTCATATGCATTGTATCCTCATAGTAAACGATGGTCTGATGCTGAAACTATTGAACAAGCAGAACGATTTAACAGTCCTTTTACAGCTGTAAAAGATCTTGAAAAAGATATGGAACTACCCATTGAGTTAATTGAGGGAGATGTGTTTGTGGATACAATTAAGTTATCCGAAGATAGTAATCGAATGATTGTTAGACTCCATGAACATAAGAATGCCTACTGCCATATTAAAATGAGGATTCATTCAAAATTGTCAGACCCTAGGATAACCAATTTACGTGAAGAGTTTATTGAATCGATGGAAATGAGCAATCGGATGATAGACTTAACTTTCAAACCGTTTGAGATTAAGACTGTATCATTTGATATTCATTAATATGGAATGCCAATTGTTCTTAACAGGTAATGTTTTAGATTGGTGAATTTAAAAGTTGAATAGTAGTCAAGATGGAATGGATACATGGGAATCATGTATCCATTTTGGCGTCTTATAATTGTAATAGTCTAAAACAATTTTATTTGAGTAGAGAAGTCGTATTAGTGATATCATTAATATATAGATAAGGGAGGTAACATGATTAATAAAATATTTAAAACTGAGGATGAATATATTAGATGCTTTTGTAAGGAAGAGTATTTAGAACATTATGTAAGATATATAGATAATCACATTAAAGATATGTATTCACATAATTTTATTCGTATTGATCATGATGTTACTTCAGAAATATTTAGAGAAATTATAAAAAGAGAAATCTTAGATCGTAAAAAACATGGCAAGAATTATCTTCGTGTAGTAACAAGTGCAGATATTAATGAAGATTTTATTAGAAATTTACATGAAAAAGTTGATATTGAAAGTTACGATTATTATGGTATTCAAACTGAAAACTATGTACATTTAAAGGATAAAATTGGTGCAAGAGTATTGCGTGCAGATAATGATAGAGTGAATGAAGATGGTAGAATAGTTGATATTATAGCCAATTACAAACACATGGATCTAGAGTTTGCTATTAGACGTATTGATAGAAAATTTGAGGTTTATTGTGATGAGCAAAACCCCATTGATTTGTATGTTTGCTATGACGACAAGGAACCTGTTGGAAATTGTGAGTTACATACGAGTTCTGATATTGCTAAGATAGAGGATTTTGATATTATGGAAATACATCAAAAGAAGGGTTATGGAACTTTTGTTTTGAAGGAACTTCTTAGAACTTGCTATGAGAAGGGGATTAAAGAGGCCTATTTAGTAACCGATCGTGATGATACAGCTAAAGAGATGTATTTGAAATGTGGCTTTGAACTAGTAGGAAAGAGAATGGAAATTATGTATCATTTGTAATTGATGATTGTATTGGAGGTTAGTATGAAGTATATAAATGTTGAGTATATAAATGCAGATAAGCAATTTGAGTCAATAAAGACTTTTTTAACAAAGCTTCAATATGTAAAAAATCATGATAATAATTGGGATCCAAGTAGATTTGATTGGTGGCGTTACAGTTATCATTATGATAAAGACGAAACTTTTTTTAGGTCTAATTGTCATTATTGGACAACTGAAAATGATAGTATTGTTGCAGTAGCAATATCTGAGTATGGTAAAAATGATATTTTTATCGTTGTAGATCCGGACCATAAGGTGCTATATGGTGATGTAATTAAGTGGTGCAGAGATGTATTTGGCAATGGAAAAACAGAAATTATTTCGCCAATTTTTTTAGTAGATGCGTACAAGATTGAGAAACTTGAAGAGAATGGCTTTAATAAATCAAAACATGAAAACAATGTTAGAACTTATAATTTAGCAAATTATAAGTTTGATTATGAGTTGGCAAAAGGTTATCGACTTATGAATTTCTCTGACTATAGAGATTTTGAAAGTAAAAGTGAACTAATCTGTAGTGCCTTTAGTAAAAAAGAACATCCGGTATCGAGAATTGAATCTTTTATGAATACGCCTGGTTATATGACTGATTTGGATTTGATAATTGTTAATGAGAATCAAAAGGCTGTAGCATACTGTACTGGCTGGCTAGAGCAATATGATGATTCGCTTGGTTATATTGAACCTATGGGTGTTCATGAAGACTATAGACGATTAGGTTTTGGAACAGTACTTGCAAAAGAATGTTTTAAAAGACTTTTAGAGAAGGGCGTGAAGTATGCAACTATTGCATCAAATGCGGAACCTGATATATCTAATTTGCTGTATGATTCATTGAAACCAATTGAGAAAAAAAGTGGCTATGAATTTGTTTTAAAACTACGGGACTAGGTTAGACTAGTCTCTTTTTCGATGACCTTATATTGACATCTAACGTTCCGTCAATTATAATGATATAAAATCGATGAAGAAGAGGAGTAGACAGTACTTGCTTTTAGAGAGAAAAATGATTGGGTGAAAGTTTTTCAGTAAAGGTTGTTGAAGGTAGCTTTGGAGATGCTGTTCTGAATGGAGTAGGTTCGGCCGTATTAGATACGTTACATCGATAATGAGTGTCAATGCTATGCATTGGAATTTGGGTGGTACCGCGATCTTTCGTCCCATTATGGATGAGGGATTTTTTATATTTTTTGAAAGGAGTTTGAAATGGCAGAATTGAAAATGGGAACAACCTATGATCCCAAGTCATTTGAAGAGAAGATTTATGAGATGTGGGAAGAAACAAAGGCTTTTGAAGCCAATGTAAATAAAGAGAAAGAACCTTATACAATTGTTCTTCCACCTCCAAACATCACAGGTCAATTGCATATGGGTCACGCGCTTGATCATACTTTACAAGATGTTTTGATTAGATTTAAGAGAATGCAAGGCTATGAGGCTTTATGGCTTCCAGGAACAGACCATGCATCTATTGCTACAGAAGTTAAGGTTTTAGAACACCTAAGAAATACAGAAGGTATATCAAAAGAAGAATTAGGCAGAGATGCTTTCTTGGAACATGCATGGGCATGGAGAGAAGAGTATGGTGGCCGTATTGTTAATCAAATGAAAAAACTAGGTAATTCATGTGACTGGTCTAAAGAAAGATTTACTTTAGATGAAGGCTGTAACGATGCTGTTACTGAAGTGTTCTTAAAGTTATATGAAAAAGGTTATATCTACAAAGGATATAGATTAAATAACTGGTGTCCAGACTGTAAAACAACTTTATCTGATGCTGAAGTTGATCATGAAGAAAAAGCGGGTAACTTCTGGCACATTAAGTATTTCATTAAAGGTACTGATGAATTTTTAGAGATTGCGACAACTCGTCCAGAGACTTTAATTGGTGATACAGCTGTTGCAGTTAATCCTAATGATGATAGATACAAGCACTTAATCGGTAAAACTTGTATTTTACCAATCGTAGGTAGAGAATTACCAATTGTTGGCGATGAATACGTAGATATAGAATTAGGAACTGGTGCTTTAAAAGTTACACCTGCACATGATCCTAATGACTTTGAAATCGGTAAGCGTCATGATTTAGAGCAAATTATTGTTATGAATGAAGATGCGACTATGAACAACTTAGCTGGTAAATACGAAGGCATGGACCGTTATGAGTGTAGAAAAGCACTTGTTAAAGATTTAGAAGCTGCTGATCTACTTGTAGAAATAAAAGCTCATGATCATAATGTTGGTACTTGTTATAGATGTCATACAGTTATTGAGCCAATGCTTTCGGATCAATGGTTTGTTAAAATGGAGGAACTTGCAAAACCAGCAAATAAGGCTGTTAGAACAGATAAAATGAAATTTGTTCCTGATAGATTTGATAAGATTTATTATTCGTGGATGGATAATGTAAGAGATTGGTGTATTTCTAGACAATTATGGTGGGGCCATAGAATTCCTGCATATTACTGTGACTCGTGTAAGCAAGTACACGTTTCAAAAGAAATGCCTGATGTTTGTACAGCTTGTGGTCAAACAAAGTTTACACAAGATCCTGATGTTTTAGATACTTGGTTTTCTTCTGCATTATGGCCTTTCTCAACTTTAGGTTGGCCAGAAAAGACACCTGAATTAGATTATTTCTATCCAACAAATGTACTTGTTACTGGTTATGATATTATTTTCTTCTGGGTAGCTAGAATGCTATTTTCTGGATTAGAACAAATGGGCGAGGTGCCTTTCCATGATACACTAATCCATGGGTTGGTTAGAGCTGCAGATGGTAGAAAAATGTCTAAATCATATGGTAACGGTATTGATCCATTAGAAGTTATAGATCAGTATGGTGCAGATGCGCTTAGATTTATGTTGTGTACTGGTAATTCACCAGGAAATGACTTCCGTTTCTATATGGATAAAGTTGAGGCATCAAGAAACTTTGCAAATAAATTATGGAACGCTTCTAGATTCGTTATGATGGGTCTTGAAGACAAAGATTATACACTTAAAGGTGATGAAAACTTAGAGCTTTCTGATAAGTGGATTTTATCTAGAGTTAATGCAGTTATCGATGAGGTGACAACTAATTTAGATAAGTATGAATTAGGTATTGCAGCTAATAGAATTTATGAGTTCATATGGGATGAGTACTGTGATTGGTATATTGAGTTATCTAAGAAACGTCTTTATAGTGAAGATGAAACAGAAAAAGAAACTGCTCAAAAGGTACTTATAAAAGTACTTAAAGATATGGTTAAACTTCTTCATCCGTTCATGCCATTTATCACTGAAGAAATCTGGTCTCATTTACCAGGTACTTCTACAGATCTAATTACTGCAGAGTGGCCTAAAGTGATTGCTGATAATAATGACGAAACTTCTGAGAAATCAATGAAAATCATCATGGATGCAATCAAGAATGTACGTAATGTAAGAAGTGAAATGGATGTTAAACCATCTAGAAAAGCTAAGATTATTGTAGTTGCAAATGAGGAAACGTCAAACTTATTTAAAGACAATGAGAATTATTTTGCTGCACTTGCATCAGCTTCAGAAATTGGTGTTGATACAAAAGAAAACATTCCTGAGGATGCAGTTGCTGTTGTTACTGAGGGTGCTGAATTATTCTTACCGTTAGCTGATTTAGTTGATTTCTCAAAAGAAGTTGAAAGACTTGAAAAAGAGAAGAAGAAGTTAGAGTCTGAAGTAGAAAGAGTTGTAAGAAAACTTTCTAATGATGGGTTTGTTAAAAAAGCTCCTGAGAAACTGATTAATGCTGAAAAAGAAAAGCAAGTTAAGTATCAGGAAATGCTTGATAGTGTAAATGAAAGAATTGAGGCTATGAAGGCTAAGATATAATGAAAGGCGGTTTTACCGCCTTTTCTTTAGAGGTTTTTTTATGAATAAGAATACATTTAATAATTGGTTAGAAGAAATAAGATCCTATGGTATTAAACCAGGTTTATCTCGTGTGAAGGAACTACTAAAGCGATTGGATAATCCTCAAAACAAACTGGACATCATCCATATAACAGGTACAAATGGAAAAGGAACAACTGCAACGGTACTTTCAAATGTCTTGAGAGAAGCCAACTATAAAGTTGGTCAGTTTTCTACACCATCTATTATTAGTTTTAATCATATGTTTGATATTGATGGTGCTATAAGTGATGATAGATTGTTCGATTTATCAAGTAGAATCAAATCTATATGTGATGAAATGTTAAGTGATGGACTTGAATATCCAACTGAATATGAGGTCATAGCTGCAATTATGTACTTATACTTCTGTGAAGAACATGTTGATTTTGCTGTTGTAGAAGTAGCGATGGGTGGAGAAAATGATTGTACCAATGTTATGGATTACAGCATTTTATCGATAATAACCCCGATTTCCTTAGATCATACTGGATTCTTAGGCGATACTCTTTTGGATATTGCAAAAGAAAAATCAGGTGTTATAAAAAATAATTCAGCACTCATTATGCATCCACAGAATAGAGATGTTGAGTTATTTTTGAATGAAGTCTGTGAAAATAAAATGGCGGTTTTAAATACCTTTTGTAATGATGTAACTTGTCACTACAGTGAAGTGATGACATTTATGTACAAAGGCTTAAATGTTAAAACTAAATTAATGGGAAGCCATCAAGCAGGTAATATTATTGGTGTTATTGAAGCTGTACATTACTTAAAAACAAAAGGTTACGTATCTGTTTCTAAAGAACAACTGTTAGAAGGTATATTAAAGACATCTTTTGAGGGTAGATTTGAAAAAATTTATGAGTGGATATTTGATGGTGCTCATAATCATGAAAGTTTGATGGCATTGAAGAGGGTGTTAGAGTCATTAGAGTTATACGATTTAATAGGTGTTTTTGGAGCTTTGAAAGATAAAGATTTCGATGAAGCGTTAGAGGCTCTGAAGCCGCATTTTAAGCAAATTATTGTAACAGAACCCTTGAGTTTTAGGAAACTAGAGGCGAGTCAAATGGCTGACCGATTAAAGAAAGTGGGGTATTTGGATGTTATTGTAGAAAGTGATATTCATAAAGCATATTTACTTGCAAATGCCTTAGAGGGAACAAAGATTGGTTTTGGATCATTTTATATGATATCAGAATTAAGAAAACAAATTATTTAAGTTCTTAGGGACTTTTTTTCGGAGATGGTCAAAGTAATATAAAAGTAGAAGACTGAGGGATTAATACCAGATTTTAAGCTACGGAAAGTAAGTATTGGTTAGAGATAACCAATATTTTTTTTTGCTTTTTTCTTGACAAACAAACGGAGTATGGTATACATTATATACGAAGAATACATTGTATACAACGTATACAAGAATGGAGGTGGAGAAGGGTGAATCAATTTTCGTTAGAAGGAAAAGTAGCTATAATTACAGGATGTAGGACTGGTTTAGGTCAAGGTATGTGTCTTTCATTGGCTGAAGCTGGAGCGCATATTGTAGGCGTTGACTACATGGAAATGAATGATACTAGAACTAAAGTTGAAGCAACTGGAAGAAAGTTTTTGCCTATTGAGGCAAATCTGATGACATTAGATCCAATTGAATCGATTGTTAAACAAACAGTAGATACGTTTGGTAAAGTTGATATTTTAATCAACAATGCTGGCATCATCAGGAGAGAGGATAGTGTTAGTTTCTCTGAGAAAGATTGGGATGATGTAATGAATGTAAATATTAAAACATTGTTCTTCTTATCTCAGGCAGTTGCAAATCAATTTATCAGTCAGAAAACAGGCGGAAAAATTATTAGTACAGCATCGATGCTTTCATATCAGGGAGGTATTAGAGTGCCATCTTATACAGCATCAAAAAGTGCAGTTAATGGTGTTACAAAGCTAATGGCGAATGAATGGGCGAAACACGATATTAATGTAAATGCTATTGCTCCTGGTTATATGGACACTGATAACACTGCTGCATTAATAGCGGATCCGGTTAGAAGTAAAGAAATACTTGATAGAATACCAGCGGGTAGATGGGGAAAACCATCAGATGTTGGTGGACTAGCTATATTTTTAGCATCTGAAGCATCTAAATATATCAATGGTTTTACAATTGCGTGTGATGGTGGTTGGTTAGCTAGATAAATGCTGATAACATCAAATGGAGGAAGAAGAAATGGACATAAGATATGCGAATCATCCTAATGATTCCAAAAAATATACTACTGATGAAATAAGAGAACATTATGCTATTGAATCACTATTTATCCCAGATAATGTGAATTTAGTCTACTCGCATGTTGATAGAATTATCGCTGGTGGAATTATGCCTGTAGATCAGAAACTTGAATTGAAATCAGGTAAGGAATTAGGCGTAAATTACTTCTTTGAAAGAAGAGAAGCTGGTATAATCAATATAGGTGGAAAAGGAACTGTTGTAATTGATGGGAATGAGTATACTCTTGATAATAGCGATGGTCTATATGTAGGAAAAGGTGTGAAGGAGATTTCTTTTGCAAGCTTTGATAAAAAGAATCCACCGAAGTTTTACATTAATAGTTGTCCTGCGCATCAAACTTTTGAAACTAAAATTGTGACATTAGCAGACGCGAGAAAAGTAGATTTAGGGGATTCTGAGAAGTTAAATGTTAGAACAATCAATCAATATGTACATCCAGCGGTTTGTGAGAGTTGCCAATTGGTAATGGGGATGACAATATTGAAAGAAGGATCTGTTTGGAATACGATGCCATGTCATACTCATGATAGAAGAATGGAAGTCTATATGTATTTTGATATGAAAGAAGATACAAGAGTATTTCATTTAATGGGAGAACCTGAAGAAACAAGACACATTATTGTTAAAAATGAGCAAGCAGTTATTTCTCCTAGCTGGTCAATACATAGTGGAGTTGGTACAAGTAATTACACTTTCATTTGGGGAATGTGTGGTGAAAATATCGAGTTTGATGATATGGACCATATAGCTACAGAGAATCTAAGATAATAGTTGGAGGTAGTTTAGTTGCGTAACCGTGATATTGGCATTGAAACTTTGTCAGAAAATGTATATGAGAGTTTAAGAAAAGAAATATCGAATTTAGAAATCAAACCAGGAACAATTTTAACTGAAAATGATATTTCTGTTAAGTATAATATTTCAAGGTCTCCTGTTCGAAGTGTTTTCCAGAAATTAAAAGATGATGGTCTAATTACAGCAATTCCATACAAATTAAGTTATGTATCTCAATTGGATATGAATAGAATTATGGAAGTGATCTATATGAGAATTGCAGTAGAGTCTGCTATTATGAGAGATTTTATACTTTTAGATGATAAGAAGAGTTTGAGAAAAATGGAAAGAAATTTAGAAGACCAACTAGACCTTTTAAGTGAAAAGGTAGAGTTTGAAGACTTTGAAAAATTAGATTCTCAGTTCCATAAAATCATGTATCAAGCACTTGGTAAAATGGAAGTTTGGAACATAATTCAAAAAGCTGAACTCAGTTATACTAGATTTAAATTGCTCGATTTAGTAGCTGTAGGGAAGTTTAATGAAATATATGATGATCACGCAACTTTTTTAGACATAATAAAGAACAAAAGAATAGACGAAATAGAAATAGCGTACAAAAAACATTTGTACAGTGGGATTCATAGATTAAGAGATGTTGTGTTTACTGACTACCTTGATTATTTCACTGAAGAAACAAATGAGGAATGTATAAAGCAAATTGATAAAGTATTAGTATCTGTATATGGAAGTATATCCGGATAATACCCGGATTTCTAATAAGGGAGGGTAATATGTTTAAAAGAATTATTGCGTTAGTAATGGTATTTGCTATGTGTTTATCTATAGTTGGTTGTAACAGTAAGGAAGGTTCTGGGGCTGAGGAAAAGGTTATCACAATGAAAATTGCTCATCCAATGTCTACAGAAACACCAAGACATAAGTCGTTAGAAATGTTTAAAAAGAATGTTGAAGAGAGAACCGATGGTAAGATTATTGTAGAAATATATCCATCAGGTCAATTAGGTACTGAAAAAGAGATTATTGAAAGTTGTAAATTAGGAACAATTCAAGGGTATAGAGTAGGTCAATATGAAATGACAGCTCAAAAGTTATTAATCTTTATGATGCCATTCCTATTTGATGATAATGAAATGATTAATAAGATTTCAGAAACATCTATTATGGAAGCTATTAATGAACAAGCTGCTGAAAATGGTTTGTACTTAGCAAGCATTGGTGATGCTGGTGGTTTCAGAAATATTACGAACAATAAAAGAGTAATCAAAACTCCAGAAGACATCAAGGGACTGAAAATAAGAACACCAGGTATCTTAGCTGTAACAGAATCGATGAAAGCATTTGGTGCCAATGTAGTATCTGTACCTTATACAGAAACATATATGGCTCTTAAGACAAATGTTGCTGATGGTGAGGAAAATCCGTATATCAATATTGCTGATATGAAATTCAACGAAGTTCAGAAGTACTGTACTGAAGTAGAATACCAGGTGCATCCTGAAACATTTGTGTTAAATAAAGCTTTCTATGAAGGTTTAAGTGATGATTTTAAAAAGATTGTAGATGAAGAATCTAAAAATATGATGTTAGAAAGCAATAAGATGATGGCTGCTGCAGTGGATGGAGCGAAAGCAAAAATTGCTGAAACTACTGAGATTTATGTTCCGACTGCTGAGGAGTTAGAATTATTTAAAGCTGTAGTACCAGAGGTTGTAGAAGTATTTGTTAATGAGGGAATCTTCACTCAAGAAGAGTACGATACATTAGTAAAAGAACTAAGAAACTAAATCAATAAACATAAAGAGAAAAGCAATTTTCTCTTTATGTTTAAATTAGGAGGGATCTTTATCGATACAATAAAAAAAGAGAAATCACTATTTGATAAAATAATGGATATTTATATGTCTATTGGTGGTGCTATCATCGGTTTAATAGCTGTTATTGTAATGATTACTGTTATTCTTAGATACTTCTTCTCAATTACATTTATATGGGTAGAAGAGTTTGTGACTTTTACATTTGTGTTTACAACATTCTTTGGAGTAGGGATATGTTTGTTAAAAAATGAACATATTAGTGTAGATTATTTATTCTCTAGATTAAGAGGTAGGAAAAGAGTAATCGTTGGGATAATAAATAACGTAATTGTTATTGTCGTATCATTTGTTGTGTTAATGAACTCGTTTGGTTGGATCAATGCAGTGGGAAATCAGATTAGTGATGGCCTTAGAGTTGAAATGAGATATGTCTATTTTATTATGCCGTTTTCAATGGTAATCACAATTATATGCGGTGTCATTAAGGCTATCACAGATGTAAAAGAGTATAAAATAGAAAATAAAGTGGAGGAATAATCAGTTGAGTATTTTATTATTGATAGTTGGATTAGTCCTGTTTGTTGCACTAGGAACTCCATTATGCTTTGCTTTAGGTGCAACAAGTTTAGTGTATATTATTTTTTTTGCGCCAGAATTTATAGTAATGGTACCACCAAGAATATGGTCGGGTGCCGATAGTTTTGTTATGATTGCAATGCCCTTGTTCATTCTTGCAGGTGAGATAATGAATAAGGGTGGTGTGACCAATAGAATCATAAACTTCTGTCTATATTTAGTTAAACCTTTCCGAGGCGGGTTAGGTGAAGTAAATGTATTTGCTAGTATGATTTTTGGAGGTATATCAGGATCTTCTGTTGCTGATACTTCTGCATTAGGAGGCGTTCTAATTCCAGCGATGGAAGAAAGAGGTTATAGTAAAAAGTTTGCTGCGGGTTTAACTGTTGCATCATCTACTATGGGAATGATCATACCACCTAGTGTTCCAATGATTATGTATTCAATGGTTTCTGGTGAATCGGTAGGCGCATTATTTATGGCAGGATTGATTCCAGGTGTTTTAATTGGTGCATCACAGTTAATTATGTGTTTTGCAATATCTAGAAAAAGAGGATATCATCCTCAAAGAACAAAATTTGATTTTAAAGATTTTGCAAAAACAATGTTAGATAGTTTACCTGCAATAATTCTACCTTTTGTTCTAGTAGCTTGTATAGCGTTTGGTGTTGCAACTGCAACAGAATCGGCAGCAATAGCTGTGTTATATGCTTTTATTTTAGGTATGTTTGTTTATAAGGAGTTAACATGGAAAGAAGTATTTGAATCATTAAAGAAAACTTTTTTAACTTCTTCGTCAATTATGATTATTATAGGATTTACAACTATCTTTACATGGTTACTTACAATGCTGCAAGTACCAACTTTAATTGCAGAATGTGTAACAATGTTGAACTTAGAAGCGACAGGTGTGTTAATTCTATTTGGCGTGATCTTACTCATACTAGGCACGTTTATTGATGTTACACCTTGTATTCTGCTAGTGACACCAATTATGTTGCCTATACTAAAAACGTATGGTGTGAGTGGATTGCAATTAGGTACTTTAATTATCACAGCTATGGCCTTAGGACTTGTAACACCTCCGGTTGGTATGTGTTTGAACGCTTGTACAAAGGTGAATAAGATGCCTATAATAGATATATTTAAAGGAGCGTTGCCTTTCGTCTTTTGTAATGTAATTGTGTTGATTATGTTAATATTAATTCCTGAAATATCAGTTTGGTTACCTGGTCTTCTTGGATATTAAGAATATTAAGAAAAGAACGAATTATCAGAAATGGATAGGGATGATTTTCTAAAAATACGAAGTAAGAATCACTTAAAATAATATATTTTGAGTGATTTTTTTTATTTTTACTTGAAATGAATGTCTATATATGTTAACTTTGTTTTACAAAGTACTTTGAAATGATTAGGAGGTAATATGGAGAAGCAATTAGAAAGTGTGGTAGATGATATAACTATCATAAAAAGTATCATTGAGAAAACGAGAAGGTCATTTACGGGTTTTTCAAAAATTTTTATCATTTGGGGATGTATGTATATCGTAATGTCATTTCTATCATTTATTCAAAATATGAATATTGAAGCTACAATGGCATTTTATAATGATATCCCATTTTTAGTTTATTTAATTCCAGTGGTGTTTTTTGGTATTGGCGGATTGGTATATTTCTCGGTAGTAAGAAAACAACCCTTGATAGGGCTCGAAAGACATTTGATGACGATGTGGATTTTGGTTATTTTTGCCCAGTTGATTAGAATGAGTATCGAAATACCTATGGATGCAGATACGACTACTATGGTTGTTAAAACAAGTAATTTTGCTTTTGTTTCATATGTTTTAGGTATTGGTTTGATTATGACAGGTATACTAACTGAATTGAAGAACTTTAAGTTTGTTGGTGGCGTATATATACTTTTAGCTCTTGTTCACAGCTATGCACCTAGTTTTGTTGGAGGACTCAGTATTACAAGATCAATGGATACATTAGGTTATGTCATTATGCCTTTTACTCTTCTATATGTGGGTGTATACTTAAAGAGACAAAGCGAAAGGGGATAATATGGAACTGAATTCAATTCCTGATATATTTCAATCGAAGATTAGGATTGCGATTGTATCTTGTCTTTTAACTGGTGCGAAGACATTCGGTGACATTAAAACATTAACTGGTGCTACAGACGGTAACATTAGTACACATATGAAGAAACTGGCTTCTGCTGGTATTGTTAATCAGGTGAAGGATTATAAGAATAACAAGCCTAGAACGACTTATAGTTTAACAGATGAAGGACGTAAGGAGTTTGAGGATTATGTAAGACGATTAGAGGAAATTATAAATCAGGCCAAATAATCAGTTGCTATTTTTAATTGATTAGATGAGATGGTATAGTATTGAATCAAATTATGATAAGGCTCTTTCAAGAGCTTTTTTTTAGTGGAACATCTAATGGAACATTCTTTTTCTTGTGTTCAAGAATCGCGATCCCTAGAATGATGATAACACCACCGATTATGGTGTTACTAGTGATTAATTCATTCAAGAATATCGCACTAAAAATTACAACAAACATAGGTTCTACTGAGCTTATGAGTGTAGCTGAACTAGGTCCGACGATACTTAATCCCTCATAGAATGAAATAGAAGCAAGAATTGTTGAAATGAGTGCTAATAAAATAGCGCTCACAATAGTGCTTGGTTGTGATGAGATTAAAGGTGTATTAGTAAAAAGGCTTTGAATACACATAGCGACTGCTGTTGTAGAAGCAACGTATGCAGTTACAACGACTCCTCCGAGTTTCTGAGTTTCTTTTTCTGATAGACCTAAGCAATAAGCACCATAAGTAATAGAACCAATAAAGGCAAAAACGACACCTTTCGTATTTAAAGGTTCTTTTACATATAGGACAATAATTAAACCGAAAATGGTTATTATTAAAGCAAAAATTTTTCTCCGAGTTACCTTTGATCTTGTGATGAATTTTTCAAAAATAAGAACGAATACTGGATGAGTAAACAGTATTAAAGTTGCTACACTGCTTGATATATACCTGTATGAAGTGTAAAGCGTAGAGGTCGCAATGGTAAAACCTAGCAAAGCTATTGTGATGATATAGATTAAATTACGTTTTGAAGTTTTGTAAGGCATTTTTTTTAAGAAGATATAAATCCATAATAAAATAGCAGCTAAGCTAAAACGCATAAAGAGAAGGGTAGACACAGCTGTCCCTTCTTCAAGTGCGTTGATTGAAAATATTGGCATTAAAGCATAGGTTATTGCAGAAATGACGATCAATAGAACGCCAGTATTCTCTTTACTCTTCATCCCTAACATCCTTGTACCTAATTTTTTTGATTGTTATATCGGTCTTCTTAAGTAAATCGATATAGTCACCTTTAACAACTTCTCCATTTTTAAGTTCTAAAATCTGTATGATTGGTCTGAGTGGGAAGTCGACATTGGTATCCGTGACAACAGCTGTTTGGCGGGTTGATAAATCAACGAGTGTACCAATTGGATAAGGGTTGACTCTTCTTACAAACAGATTAGCAATATCAAAATCAAACTTTGTACCTGCATTGCCCATAATATATTCAATGGCTTCGTTTGCAGGTACTGCTGGAGAACCGATCGAATCTGAAACCATTTTGTCATATGTATTACAAATAGATACAATGCGTGCGTTTTTATGAATAGCCTTTCCAAGCAAACTATTTGGAAAACCTGTACCATCATAATGTTCATGATGCTGTAGAATTACTATCTTCGAAGTTGCAGAGAATCCTTTGTTGTCTTTAACATAAGTGTATCCTTGAGTTGTATGTGATTTGTATTCCTCATACTCAGATGTGGTAATTTCTTCTCCTGCTTCTAACACGCTTGTTGGTATAAATACCTTTCCTAAATCATGCAGTATTGCGCCAATAAAAAGGGTGAGCAAATCGTGTTTATTCATTCTAAGTGCAATACCTGTGATCAGTGAAAGTACTGCTACATTTAAAGAGTGCTCATAAGTATACTCACCTAAATGTTTGATATCGATAACGTTAATGAGTAAATTATGTGATTTCATGATATCTTCAATAATCGCATCTGAAATATTTTTAAGATTATCAACATACTTACTCATGACTTTAGCTTCAAGTCTTTTATTTAACTCCCTATCAGGACTAAGCTTTTTACTTAAATCTTGTTCGATATTTTTAAAGGTTTCCTTTATCGTTTTAACTGCAGCATATCTGAGCTCTGGTTTTATGACATCTTCGATTTCGACATCTGAATAGCCATCATCAATATACACAGTATTGATACCTGAATGTTTTACTTTCTCTAACAATGACGGTGTTAGTGTTGTTCCTGCTCTGAGGAGGATGTTACCGTTGGCATTGTGTATTGTTTTTGCTAGTTTAGTTTCTTGTTTGATACAATTTACTGGAATAATTCTCATAGTAGCCTCTTTTTCTATTTTCTCCTTAAGATTATACCTCAAATTGGGTCAAAAAGATATTATTAAGTGATTGTAAAATAACATTTCGTTGTTCGAAAAAAATAAACATTTTATGCATATTCTTTTGATTTTTTATAGTGAATATAGTAGAATATTAAAGAGTGTGTTCGAATGATAAAAAAGCGTGAAAATGAGTAAAATGAATGTTATAGCATTAACTGATAGTTAAAAATATAACGAACTCTTAATTATTTTATAACGTCTTTTTAAATTATTTTAAAAATAGATTTTACGGAAGTAATTATTACATTATGTTAAGAATTGCTCTGAGGAACACAAAATATTTAAGATGAAATCTTAATGGTTTTAAAAGGGGGTACAACATGGGTCTTCTTTCTTTTAAAGGTGGTATTCATCCACCGCACGCAAAGAAATCGACTGAAAAAAAACCTGTAGAACAAGCTGTTCAGCCTAAAATCGTTGTGATTCCACTTCAGCAACACATTGGTGCGCCATGTGAAGCTTTAGTGAAAGCAGGGGATTATGTAAAAGTAGGACAAAAGATTGGTGAAGCGCCATCATTTGTATCTGCTCCGGTACACAGTAGCGTTTCAGGTATTGTCAAAGAAGTTTCAAAAAAATCGACTCTTGGGGGAAAAACAACATGCGTTGTCATAGAGTCTGATGGAGAAAATGCTATCAGTGAAGAAGTAAAGCCTAAAGGTGACATTTCATCATTAGATGGTAAAGAAATCCTTAACATCATTAAAGAAGCTGGTATTGTTGGTATGGGTGGTGCAGGATTCCCTACGCACGTAAAATTATCACCGCCGCCTAATAAACCAATAGAGTTTGTAATTCTTAATGGTGCTGAGTGTGAACCTTATTTAACGGCTGATCATCGCTTGATGTTAGAATCGCCAGAAAAGATAATCTATGGTCTAAAAGCTTTGATGAAGGTTTTAGATGTTAAAAAGGGTTTTATTGGTATCGAGGTTAACAAAATGGATGCGCTAGATAAGTTGACTCAGTTGACAGAAAAAGATGATTCAATTTCTGTTGTTGGTTTAAAGACTAAGTATCCACAAGGTGCTGA
>PPCM01000457.1_pt1 | contig 38133 bp, 26 predicted proteins | sample 1555541 | NCBI WGS metagenome assembly PPCM01 (sample SAMN05284479, study PRJNA326546) | Marine sediment metagenome, whole genome shotgun sequencing project. | isolation source: marine sediment | place: Germany: Wadden Sea | collected 2012-09-05
TCAATGAGGAAGAGAAGAACAAACTTGACGAAAAAGAAGAACTTTGAAACATAAGTAAAAGCCAGTATCGCTCCGCTCATCCACCTGACCGATTTGAGCATGATCAGATGGGTGGGCGACTCCGGGACAGATGGACGGATGCTCCCGGAATGGGTGGACGGACGATCCCGGAACGGGTGGACGGACGATCCCGGAATGGGTGGACGGACGATCCCGGAATGGGTGGACGGATGATCCCGGAACGGGTGGACGGACGATCCCGGAATGGGTGGACGGATAACCCCGGAACAGGTGGACGGATTGGCCGGAATAAGCACTCAAATGTAGCCCCGCCGCAATGTTATGTTCCAAACCAGCCTTGCCCCTCTTTTTTTTTGCCTTACCGAGAAGCCTCGATTCCCTTGTGCAGAATCTCGATCGGATGAAGAACTTCCTTGTTTCCGAAAGCCTCCATCTGGAGGGTACAGGTCGGGCAATCGGTGACGCCCGCATCAGCCTTTGATGCATCCAGTTTATCGATCAGATCCGATCCTATTTGCCTGGAAAGGCTGTAGTTCTCCGCAAAGAGGCCCCAACTTCCGGCCATGCCGCAACAGTTGCACGTGAGGTTGTCCAGTTCCACCCCCGGTATTTTTGCCAGCATCCTTGCCGATGCCCCGGAATCGTCCTGCACCTTGAGATGACACGGAGTATGATAGGCAACCTTGATATCACGGCGGATATTTTCAAGTAGATGGAACCGCTCATTCACAAGAGTGCTCACATGAACGGTTTTTCCGCGAATCAGTTCAACAAGATCGGTCCCGCCCCGGGTTCCCCCGGCAAGACTTGCCCACTCCTCCTTAAGGGCCAGGCCGCAGGATGAACAGCTCACCACGATGTAATCCACCTCCGCCGCAAGCTTTCCCCATTGTTGAAGATTCCGCTGCAATTTGCCTTTTGCTTCGCCGACCATTCCCTTGGTCATCATGGGAAGGCCGCAGCAATGCTGCTCGGGCGTGTAAACCGTCATATCCATGGCGGTAAGGGTTTCGATAAGAGCCGTGCCCACGGCAGGGCGAATATACCCGGCATAGCACCCTGAAAAGTAGAGTACCTTGGTGCGGCCCTTTCCCGAAACAGCGTCCATCCTCCGGGCAAGGGGGCGGGCCGCAAACGGCACAAACTCCCTTTCGGCGGAGATACCGGTGATCTTTTCCCCCAGGCGCCGGATCGCCGGAAGATCAATCAGAGGTTTGGCAAGACAGGAAATCCCCCTGGTGCTCCTTGCCGCAGCCTCCACGTTCACCACAAGGCGTGACCCGAGGCTCGCCCCAAAACGCTCAACATACCGCGCCCTGGCTTCCATGGCCAGCTTGGGGATATTCACATTGGAAGGACATTCCCTGTGACAGCTTCCGCAGGCAATACAGTGGTCCATCACATGGGTAAAGGCTTTCTCATACAGGCTCTTTTCGGCAACGGCCCCGCTCACAAGTGCCCTGAGTATATTCGCCTTGGCCTTGGGGGCGGCGGCTTCGTCCCGGGTTGCCTTGTATACCGGGCACATGCGGGTGGCGGTGGTCACCGTGGTGCATTTGGAGCAGCCGTGGCATTTTTCGATCTCATCCACGAAGCCCTCTTTCCATCCAAGGCGTTCGCATCCCCTGTCGAAGGAGTTGTATGCCTCCCCGTACCGGAGGTGGTGCATCACCTGATCCGGGTCATGGACGGTTATAATCTCGGGATTGAGCATATTGCCCGGGTCGATGATCGCCTTTGCCTTCTTGAAAAGATCGTGAATATCGGGGTACTGTCGCCTGATATAGGCGCTTCTGAGGCGCCCGTCGCCATGCTCGCCGGATATGGCCCCCCCGAGTGAACGGATCAATTCGAACACCTCGTCGGCGATCACCTTGAGCAGTTTTACATCCCCGACATCCTTGAGGTCGAGAAGGGGGCGGGTGTGCATCAGCCCCTTGGCGATATGACCGTAGACAACAAATCGCACCCCGATCCCTTCAAGAATCCTGTAGATTCCTTTGAAATATTCCACCAGCTTGTCCGTGGGAACGGCGGCATCCTCGATGAGGGCCAGGATCTTTTTCGGCCCCTTGAGTTTGTAGAGAATGGGAACGGCGGCCTTTCGCACGGCCCAGAACTTTTCCTTCTCCTCCGCCGAAACTGCGAGGTGGATATCTTCGGTCAGACCTTCTTCCCTGAGAAGAGAAATAACCGATTCCCCCTTTTCCACGGTGGTGGAAAGCTCCATTTCATCGAAACCGATCAGCAGCAGGTTGTCGATATCCCCGGGAATCTTCTCCCTGAGGGAGGCATCGTTCTCCCTAGCCAGCGCAAGCAGGGAGCGATCCATGATCTCGATGCTGCATGGATTCAGCTCGAGAATTTTCTGGGTTGCTTTGGCGGAAGAGACGATATCCCCGAAATATGCAACGATCAGGCTTTCATGGGGGGGCTTTTCCACGAGCCTGAAGGTCAGCTCCGTAACGATTCCGAGGGTGCCTTCGGATCCCGCAAGGAGTTTTCCAAGTTCCAGCCGCTCTCCCTCGACCATGCCCCTGAGGTTGTAGCCGGTTGTGTTGCAGCGGATATCCGGATATGCGGCCTCGATCTTCTCCGCCTCCCCGGCATACAGATCATAAAGTGCCCTGAAGGGCGTGGAAAGCGTCTTATAATCCTTTTCGCGAAGGCCCGACAGGGTAATCACCTCGCCCGTGGAAAGCACCACCTCGGCATCCATGAGGTAATCCCCCACATTACCGTACTTGACCGAGCGCGCGCCGCTGGCGTTGGTATTGAACATGCCGCCGAAGGTTGCATACTCCCCGCTCGAAGGGTCCGGCGGAAAGAACAGACCGCTGCCGGAAAGGGCCGCATCCAGTTCTCCCATGCGGAAACCCGGCCTGCAGCTGAAGGATTTTCCCTCGATATCGAGGGAGATCATGTGATTCATGTACTTTGCAAAATCGATTACCATGCCCGTGCCCACGGCGGAGCCGCAAAGGCCGCTGCCGGCTCCCCTCGGGTGGATGGAAAGACCGTTCGCGGCGGCAAACCTCACGGCCAGCGCCACGTCGTTCGTATCCTTCGGGTATACAACACAGGTCGGTTGACGCCGGAAGATGCTCCCGTCGGTCGAATGCATATAGTTCCGGAGGGGGCTCCGATGGATCTCTCCTCCCAGTGTCTCTTCAAATTCCCTGAACTCGGTTTCCGTAATCTTTTTCACAGTTCTCTTCTTTCGATTTCACCACGGTAAAACCCGGCCCCCATATGACCGCCACGCCGATCCGGTTGCCGAACGTTGCAAAGCCGGACAGTGCTGCTCCCGGCAATTCAAGTTTATCGTTTCATCAAGTGTCGTTAATAATTAAAAGCCACAAACAACTGAAAGCACAGCGCATATAATGACTGCCGCTCCACAATATGCCTGCGGGAACGATTTGAAACCAATGCCGGCGCCGTATTATCAAACGGTTCATCACGGCGCATGCTTCCGCGTGATCGCCTATATGTGCCCGGGGTCCAAATGGTCATTGACAATACGGTGAACGGCACGAAGGGCATTCACCAGCTGGTCGCCGCAACGGCCTCTCAAGTTAAACCGCCATTGCCACAGGGCGTCCTTTTGGCGATCTTCACGGTACGCGTCAAGGGGCCCCTTGAGCCCCTCGTAAATATCGGCCAGATCGTCGGAAAGGGATCCGACCACCACATCCTTACCCGTAACGGGATCCAGGGTTTCATAGTACGAATCGTACTTTTCCAGCTTTTCCAGCAGTGTCGCCGGTACCTCGGGCCCCACATAGGAGATGGGAAATTCCGTCTCCGGTTCAAGATCCGGAATCGTCATACCCAGCGCGTAGATATGGGGCAGGAGTACCGATACCCTGGACAGGAGCGCTCCGCCCCAGAGATCGGCCGCGCCCTCTATCAGGGCGATATACTCCTTTACAAAAGCGACAAATTCCTCTTCGACAAATTCCATACCGTTTTCCCCCTCAGCCTTTGGGATTGGCTGCCGGCATCCGCTTCCGGCACTCATCCGCCTTTTTCCTTGCATAGGAAAGGTGCTCCCCCATGGCCTCGGATGCGGCCGCCGCGTCCCCCCCCTCTATGGCCTCGACAATATGGGCATGTTGACGGATCAGGGTATCGTAGGTTTCCAGGTCCTCGTAAAGGGTGGAATAAAAGACCTTGTCCGTTACCTTTTCGATCCAACCCGATATGGAGTCCATCATATGGATTAGAAAGGTATTGTGGGTGGACGAGGAGATCCGGCAGTGAAGGTCGAGGTTCAGCTCGTGTCCGATCACGCCCTTTTCCCTTGCCTTCTTCATCCTCGCGACGACTTTCGCCATTTCCCTGATCTCGCCCTTGCTTGCCTGCTCGGCAGCCCTCGAAGCCGCCCAGGTTTCCAGCACATTCCTTATTTCCATAAGGTCGGAGAGGAAATCCTCCCGCCCCACGAACGCCTCCACGTAGTTCACCATGGGGGCTTCGGTGAAGGACTTGATAAAGGTTCCTTCGCCGTGTTTCTGAACCACGAATCCCAGGCACTCGAGCTTGAGAATGGCCTCCCGCACCGAGGAGCGACTCACCTCGAACAGGTTCGTTAACTCTCTCTCGGAGGGAAGTCGATCTCCCGGCTGGAGTTTTCCGGTGATGATCAGCTCCTTGACCTGCTCGAACACCTTGTCGCTGACCTTCTTCTGTGGAATTTTCTTGAATATGGACTTCATCCTGCTGCCTTTCAACGATATCTCCAGGGCATTCGCGCCAAGGAACGCCATGCTTATTTCCGTGCCCCGCCGATCCGAGTTCACGGATTACGTGGATATTTTTCTCTCCCGCCCACTTATTCCGACACCGGTTCCGCCAAGGTGTCCGCGTCACATACGGTTTCCTCTTTTTGAAGGAAGAATAGCACGATCAAGAGCGCCGCTCCCCCCACATGAAGCCACGGCATGGGCCACAGAAGCAAACCTGAAGCCGCCAGATACCCGACCCTGAGGAATCCGTTCAAAGGGCTTCGGTGATACCCCTCGAAGAAAACGGCAAAGCAGAACAGCCCCGCAAGGGCGCTCACGGCGGTTTCCGCCACCTGCCACAGGGGGCCTTCGAAGAGGATGGGCGTGTAAACAAAGAGAAGGGGAATAATATAGAGCCCCTTGGCCAGCTTCCAGGACTCGAAACCCGTTGCAAGGGGCTTGCTGCCCGAGATTCCCGCCGCCGAATAGGCGGCAAGGCAGACCGGCGGGGTCACGTTGGCGTCCTGGGAGTACCAGAAGATCAGCATATGGGCGCTGATAAGGGAGGTGCCCAGCATCTCCATGGAGGGCGCGGCCAGGACCGCCAGCACGATATAAGAGGCGGTCACTGGAAGGCCCATCCCAAGGACAAGGGAGGCGATTGCGACCATCACGATGGTGATCATGAGGCTTCCCCCCGAGATGCTGGAGATCATGATGGAGAACTTGATCCCCGCCCCCACCATCAGGACCACGCCGATGACGATGCCCGAGCAGAGCAGGATCACCCCGGTGGTGACCATCCCCCTTGCGCCCGAAGCGAGGGCGTCGAGGATATCCCTGCCGTACATCCTGGTTTTCCTGTTGAGCCAGCTCGCCGCCACGATGGCCCCGATGCCGGCGCAGGCGGAAAAGGTGGGGGTGAACCCGTACATGAGCAGGGCGATAAGGACCCCGATGGGGATGAAGAAGTTCCATCCCTCCTTGAGCACCTCGCCCACCCTCGGGATCTCGTGATCCGCCATGGGCTTGAGCCCGAGCTTCCTGGCCCTGAGGTGAACGAAAAAGGCCACGGAAAGAAAGTACATGGCCGCCGGGATCACCGCCACCCCGACGATCTTAAGATATGGTATCTGGGTCCACTGGCTCATGATAAAGGCGCCGGCCCCCATGATGGGGGGCATGAGCTGGCCGCCGGTGGATGCCGCAGCCTCCACGGCCCCGGCGAATTTCGGCCCGAACCCCACCCGTTTCATCAGGGGAATGGTGATGGAACCGGTTCCCACGGTGTTGGCGACCGCGCTGCCCGAGATGGACCCCATGAGCCCGCTGGCAAAGACCGCCATCTTTGCGGGGCCTCCCACCATCTTGCCCATCATGGCGATGGAAAGACGGATAATGAAATCACCGGCCCCCGACTTCAGGAGAAAGGCCGCGAAGAGCACAAAGAGGAAAACGAACGTGGAGGAGATGGTGGCGATGGTGCCGAAGATGCCGTCCGGCGCAAAGTACATCCGGTAGAGCATCCGGGGCACGGTCACCCCCGGAAAGTTCCACATCCCCTCCAGGTACCTGCCGAACCAGAGGGCATAGGCGAGAAAAACGGCCGCGATGCCGGGTATGATCATGCCGGCGGTTCGCCTGGTGATCTCGATCATCAGGACGATGGCGATTCCGGCGAATATGAGATCCGATAGGATGGGCACCTCGTTTCTGGCATGGAGGGCGTCCTCGAACAGGAGGAGGTAGAGGGCCGTTGCAACGGAGAGCAGCGAAAGGGCGTAATCAAGGTAAAGGGTCCGGCCGGCGAGCCTGGGATGCACGGGATAGAGAATAAACCCCATGAAGAGGATAAATCCAAAATGCACCGCGTTTCTCTGGATCTCCGGCATGATGCCCACGGTATTGACCCAGAGATGAAACAGGGCCATGAGGATGCCCACCCAGTAGATCATCTTGTTTGCGGAAGGCGGCAGCCCTCTCTGAACGGCGCTCACCTCGCCGCCGCCCGAAGCGCTTTCCGTTCCTGTTTTTTCGTCCGTCATAGCCACTCCACTCCCTCCACCCGGCAGGACCGGGTCAACCGGAGACATTCATTCACACGGGGCATACCGCCCGATTCCTTACCAATTGTTTTTTCATTAATATTCTTCAATTTACGAAACCCGGTCAATGCTGACTTAAACGGTTCCCCGGGAGGCATCTTTTGACCGAATCTCCCCTCCAAACAGCCGTTGCAATCATGAGTTGGGCGGCTCTTTCCGTTACTGTTAACCCGGCAATTAACAACAGCTGTTTTCAACAACCGGAAAATCAATAAAACCGGACAGGCATGGGATAAACTCCCCCCGGTCAGGGGGGAGCGGTGTTCAATACTACTGCACAAGGTTGGCCGGGATCTTGATCCCCATTTCCCTGTAGTACTTCGCGGCACCGGGGTGCAGGGGCACGGGAAGGCCGCTGATGGCCTTTTCCAGCTTCATGGCCTTGGTGGCCTTGTGGATGGTTCCCAGGAACGGGAGGTTCTCGTATATGGTCTTGGTGATCATGTATACCGTATCCTCGGAGATATCGGGGCGCACGGCAAGGAAGTTGGGCTGGGAGATGGTGTTGATATCCTCCTTCTGGCCCGGGTAGGTTCCCTGCTTGATAACGAAACGGTTCCAGATGGGATACTTGTTCCGGATGCTGTCGAGCTGGGCGTCCGTGAAGTTCAGGACCTTGACCTTCTTGTCGCCCAGCTGGGCGAACATCTGGGTAATGGCGGCCACGGGGGGGCCGGCGGGGATGTTGCTGCCCACGATCCTGCCGTCCATCATGGCCTGGGCCGACGGGTTGTAACCGAGGTACTCCAGGGTCATCTCCTTTTCCGGGTCGATGCCCAGGGCATCGAAGATCGCCCTTCCCGAGCCCTCGGTGCCGCTGCCCCTCTTACCGATGGAAAACTTCTTTCCAATCTCGCGAAGGTCTTCCACGTCGCCGTTTTTCACGTATTTCTTGAGAAGGGAGAAATGCTCCACGTTTTCCCAGAGCATGGTGACCGAGCGAAAATCCTTGACCGCCTTGCCTTTATAGGGGCCTTCGCCGTTATAGGCATTGAGTCCGAACAGGGACTGGAGGATTCCCAGGTGGGCCTCCTTGTTCTTCAACATCTGCACGTTCTCGCCGGAGCCGGCCGAGTTGATGGCCGTTGCCGTGATCTTGTGCTTCTTGGCCAGCTTGATGCTGATCAGGGTACCGATGGCAACCCCCACGGGATAATAGGTACCGCCGGTGGTGGCGGTGGCGATGATCAGGTTGTCCCCCGCCTTGGATTGTTCCACGCCGACTCCGAATATCAACGTGATCGCCACAAGTGAAAGTAACAGTTTTTTTGCCATTGACTCCTCCTCTGCTGAAATGTTGATGAAAGTGCTGAATGCACCGAAACCGGCGTATGTTTGATCCACTGGAACGTGAAAATGGATAGTTCCCATTCGGGAAATTTCCCGCGCCAACCGGATTCGAACCCTGTCCCCGAGTGTGCCAACCTGCATCTGAGCAAATACCCTTAACAAAACAACAACCTACAATCCAATAGGCACCAAGCGGCGTCCCATGAAACTCCCGGGAGAACCGACTCATCAGAGGTCTGACCACAGACCTCACAATATCCCGGACCGGGGCCGCTGTCAATACCAAAACCAGCCCCCCCCGGCAGCGGAAAAAACTTCTTGATTTACTACTTGATTTAAGCGGACGGGCCGTGTTAATCGATGCCCGTTCGACACCCCGTAAAAGAACGGCAGGCCGAATCCTGTCGATAATTCCCACAACGCTTCAACAACGACATCAGGCAGGAAAAAATGCGCTACCCATCGTACATCGAAGAGGAAATTGTCTTTCCGGAGTTCCACGAGGTGACGGTTGATTATCCCGACCTTGCCCTCGGCGACCCGGCTTCATCCCTGAACACCGCCCTGGACCGGGTGCTGCCCCATAGCGGCATCAAGAGAGGCGACACCGTGGCCCTGGCCGTCGGCAGCAGGGGGATCGCGAACCTTTCCCTGCTGGTAAGGGAAACCGTGTCCCGCCTGAAGGAGATGGGTGCCGTCCCTGCCGTGGTGCCCGCCATGGGCAGCCATGGGGGTGCAACGGCGGAAGGACAGAAAAAGGTCCTTGAAGCCCTTGGGGTCACCGAAAGCAGCTGCGGCTGCCCCATTGTGTCGGACCTTGCCGTGCGCGCCGTCGGAACCGTGCTGGACGATCTGCCCGTCCATTTTTCCAGGGACTGCCTTGAAATGGACCACTCCATCTGCATCAACCGCATCAAGCCCCATACAAAGTTCAAGGGATCGGTTGAGAGCGGCATCGCGAAGATGCTGGCCATCGGCATGGGCAAGCACCAGGGGGCCCTCCTCTTTCACAGGATGGCCTTGAAACACGGATTTTTCCGGCTGCTCACCGCCCTGGGCCAAAGCATCATCGAAAACAGCAACTTTCGTTTCGGCATCGGAATTGTGGAGGATTCCCGGGATCGAACCATGAAGATAGAGGCGATCCCAGCGGAGGAGACCTTTGAAAGGGAGAGGAAGCTGCTGGAAACGGCCAAGTCGGTTTTCCCGAAACTTCCCGTAAAAGACCTCGATGCCCTGATTATCGGAAGGATCGGAAAGGAGATCAGCGGTTCGGGCATGGATCCCAATGTCACGGGGCGCGCATACGATCTGATGGAGGACGATTTTTCCGGAAGCCTTGCGGCCACCCGCGTGGCCATACTGGATATTTCCGAAAAGAGCGGCGGAAACGGCATCGGCCTTGGCAACGCCGATTTTATCACCGAAAAGCTCTACGAAAAGCTGAATTACGAGAGCACCCTCATGAACGCCCTCACCAGCATCTCCCTGAGGAAGGCCTTTATCCCCCTGAGACTTCCAAGCGACAGGAAGGCGATTCAGGCCGCCATGCTCACCGTGGGGCCCGTTCCCCTCGATGAGCTCAGGGTCGTGATTATCCGGGACACCCTCCATGTAACGGAGTTCTGGGCCAGTCCCCCCGTTGCCGAGGAAATCGGGAAACTTTCGAATGTGAATATTCACGAAAAGGCGCCGCTGCGCTTTGACGACGCGGGTAATATCCGGCTTTTCGATTAGTCAACCGGACGGGGAACCCCGGCGGTGCTTTTTCGTCCCCTCCGCCATAAATATTGTTGCCATATTCAATGATCCGTGATTCTATAAGGCATGGTTTTGAAGAGGACTGAATGAGGGGAGGAATGCACCGGCTCAAGCGCTTTTCCCCGATCCGGGTATCGACTAAAAGAGATGCGCGATCTGTTGATCGCCGGGAATCAGGGGGCGGGGCGATCCCGCCGGACTTTTTCGCCGTGCCGGAAAATGACCGGTGGTCCGCAGGCCCATGGGCGACGCCCCGTTTTTCGAAACGGGACAGGTTTTCACGGCCGGTACGCACCATGGTCGAAACAGCTTAAGAACATTGCCTTGACGCCCATTTAAAAAGCCGCGACGCGATAAACCGACCGCAACATGCAGGGCCCGCCACGCTGCCGGCTCACTGATTTTCGCGGTTGAAAAACCCATTTCGGACTTTTTTACGCGTGCATCAAAGTTGAGTTATAAAAGGCTTTCACTCAGTAATGCGAAATGCGTTAATCCGCCGCGTGCCCGGCATACGGCAATAAAATTCAAAAGCAGCTCCGTCAGTTAGTCATAATTTAACTTTATCTCAAGAAAGGTAAGATAATTATGAATGGAACCGTCGACACCTTGCTCAAGGCGCTTTTACTGATCCTGCTGATTCACCTGACGCATTCCCTCCCCGGGCTCGAATACCCCGGAAAACTGCTGCTCCCGGCGACTGTATTTCTACTATTTTACTCCCCTCTCTCCCTGGCATACCGGAAATGGATCAGGGGGCGCATTTCCCGGGAGGCCTCCCTCGAAGGTGCCTGGGTTTACCTTATTCACGACGACATATTCAACATGAAACGATACGGCACCTTCACCCTGCGGGAATCCGCGCGCGGCCTCGAAGCGGTAAACGGCAGTTCCTGGCATTACGGTACCCCCCCCAAACCGGGTAACCGCCAGAGCGTGTGGAACTCCACCGCAGTCTCCCGGAAAGGCCGGCGCCTGTCGTTGGTATACGACATCAACATCATTCGCCCCCTCAAGGAGAACAAACCCCGTAAAACCACCGGAGCCATGGATCTCTCCCTCAAACCGCGCGGCGTGGGGGAGCCCGGAGCCCCCCCCCGGGGAGAAGGCACGGTTTTTACCGGAACAAACTCCATGGGCAGGATCGAAGCCCTTAGGGCAGGTAAGAAGATCGGGCACGGCGAGATTCCCCTTGTCCTGGAAAGGGAGTTCGGCGTCAATGTCCTTGCAACAAGGGAAGCCGTAACCGTGCCCATGGGCAGGGTGATCTACCTGGAGGAGATTCTCACATTGAACAGGGCCCACTAAACGGCACCTCATTGGAGCGCGGGGTACACACCATTTCCCTTTCCCCGGGCCATTGCTTTTAAGGGAATCGTCACAAATATTGACTTCATTGTTTTTCACCTGCGGGATTTTATCGGGTTGCCGACAAAGTCGAATAACGGCATGATTCTCAGCCGCGCGTTAAAACCTTACGTCCTTGCCCGTCGGGAAACCTCCACTTTTTTGACGGGCCCGTATCCCCCGAAAAAAACAACCGTCAGTTAAAGGAGATATCAAATGGGAAAGAAAGTCATCATAGATGAAGAGGAATGCGTCGGATGCGAAAGCTGCGTGGAGATCGCGCCGGAGGTTTTTGAGTTCCATGAGGATGAAGAAAAAGCCGTCGTCATAAAGGCGGAAGGCGGCGATGAAGCGCTTATCGAGGAAGCCATGGAGGCATGCCCCGTGGACTGCATCCACTGGGAAGAGGACTGACCGAACAGCCGTTTTCAACCATTTGTCCGGGCGCCGTTCACGGCCTTGCCGGCGGCGCCCCTGTTCCCCGATACCGCCGCCACCGGCGATGGGCGACATTTTCAAGGAGGAAATGCCCTCCGACCAAGTCGATCGGCTCATTTTTTTTACACGAACGGCCGAATTATTGTGAGACTATATTGTTCCGCTCACCTGTAACACGGGGCATCTCCATACGATGGACGGGCGGATTGAAATATGAAGATTTCGGACCAAACTCGAAGGGAATTGCCGAAACAGGGGATTCAACTCCGGGCACAACGGAATCCGATGTTGTTGTCCCTGTTGTCGGGGTGATTGTAATACCGGACCGCGCAACGGCACTCCATGGTGTTGCTGAACCAGGCCCCCCTCCGCAGTACATACTTGGCCGCGTTCTCATTCAGGAAACCGGCGGTCCACTCCCACACGTTTCCCGCCATGTCGTAGCACCCCTCGGGGCTCACGCCGTTGGGATACCGGGACACCCGTGTTGTTTTCCACATGCCGGACTCCTTTGAGTTGCATCGCTCCTTGTCCGGCACATTGCCCCAGGGATAGATAAAGCCGTTCGCTCCCCGCGCCGCCCGCTCCCACTCCCTCTCCGTGGGAAGCCTTTTTCCCGCCCACGCGGCATAAGCCTCCGCCTCATGGTAGCAGCCCCCCCACCACGGGCTGTTCCGGATCGTTGAACCTCTCATCATCCCAGTACTCCGGTTTTTCAAAATTCGATTTCAGCCACTTTCGCCCCGATTTGCTCCAGTATCGTTCCTTCCGATACCCCCCGGCATGGATGAATTCCCGGAACCTCCGGTTCGTTACCGGGTAGATATCGATGAAGTAAGGCCCTTCGACAACCGTCTTTACCATCTTCTCGCCATAGAAGAATTTTCCGGCCCGCACCGCCACCATGTCGTCGAAGGCACTTTTCTCCTCCATCTCCCTTTTCTCCTTGGCATCCTCCACGCTCTCCACGATTCCGCTCAATGTCGTGAGCTGACGGAGTTTTCCCGGCGAGACATCGAAGTTCCTCACGATGTCCACAAGCTCCCGGTTCCTGAGATAGCCGTGAAATGACTTGGGAATGCGACTCAGCTTCTCTTCGGGTATCTCCCCGTGACCGTTTGCCGGCATCTCGTTGCCCAGGGTGGCGATGCTCTTTCTGAGCATGGTCAGGATTTCGGGGTTGTCCTTGATATCCTTTCCCAGCGCGGGGTAGATATAGTCGATGATGTTCCAGAGGAGCAGGTGGCTCAGCCCCAGGTCTATTTCGCAGTTTTTCAAAAGGCCGTGCTGGAGATTCAGGTTGTTGAGGAAGCGTTTCAACCTTCTGGGATTATACCCCATTGCCGGCAGTATCAATCCCAGGTGCGCCACGAGCGCGGCCTTCATCTTCGGACTTCTCTCCTGTATAAATTCAAAGGCGTCGATAAAGGGCAGGAACTCCTTCACGCCGATTCTGGGCAGGTTGAACGTCACCTGAACGATCTTGTCCATAAAGCTTCCGGCATCGTCTCCGTAAACCTCCACGAGGGCTTTTTCGATGATCTCGTTGGCCGCGCCGATCACGAAAATGCACCCTTTCTTGTCCATGAAGAGCTTGATGGTTTCCAGCACCTTGATGATCCGAAGCCTGGGACAGCGGTCCAGGTCGTCGATAAAGACCACCAATGCCCCCTTACTGTCGTCCGGCTCCCCGGGGGAATCGATTTCAGGCCGCAGTTTCAGGTAGTTCCACAGAAGGCGATCGAAAAAATCCTGAAAGGCCTCGTAAAAACCGATCTTCTTCCTGTATTGCTTGTCCGAAAAGATTTCCGAGACATCCACATTCATGAGCTGACTGACAAGATTCCCGAGCCCCTTGGCCGCGTCCAGTTTCGACATGAACGCCATGATCTCGGCCTTGCGGGTCTTGAAAAAACCGTCCGCCTTCATGGTCTTGAAGATCTCGTCGATCATGGCGGCGAGGATCTCCTCCTCGTTGCCGTACTTCCACGCCTGGAACCAGACACATCTTGTTTCCCTGTACAGTTCCCTGTCGTCGAACCTCTCCTCCTTGAGGCAGTGTTTCACCGTTTCCATGAGGGTGGTCTTTCCCGAGCCCCACTCCCCATGGATTCCGATGACAAGGGGGGTCTTGTTCTCCTTGTAGGCGATCAAATCGGAAATGGTCCGGGCATAGGCATCGAAACCAAATGTCCGGGCGTTGTTGAGGGGAATGTCGTCGATAATGTAAACCGGTTTGCTTTGATCCATGTTGCATCCTCCTGAAGTTGGCGGCTGTATCGCGATGGGAACCGGCTTCCCCACCGGCGCGTGCCCTGCCGGAGCCGGTTTTGCGCATAAAAATCGGACAGAGCCCTTTCACCGCGCGCACCCGTGTATAACCGCGGGCGGCCGTGGCAAGACCGGGGCACGCGGGTCGATCGCCGAACAGGGATGAAGGGTTGTTGAATATGAAATCATACCGTATTACACGGCCTCGGCTCAAGGACTTTCCCGTACCCCGTGATCCACGGTGATCAAGGAAGCCTGTTCCTTCGGTCGAGATTGCCCCGCTTTTCCAGCAGGCATCCGGCACCTCCCACACCGGCACGATGATTCGTCCGGCGCGGGTCGGGAATAAGTGGAGATATTTCCACTGCTCCTGGAATCGGTTTTTTTGTGATTTGCGTGGTTCCCGGGGAACGGTCGTCTTCACCGGGTTTCGGGGGAAGAGCGGGGAGAGTGCCCGTTGTTTCCAGGAACTCTCCCCGGCGAAAACGTTATATGGCGGGTTAGGCGCATGGAGTTTTTAAAACACACATTGGGCACGCAAGATGGGCATGCCAAGCGAACCCATCGGAATCTGCTGTGTATTTATTATGTTCCGTGTCCCTTACCCCTGCATGAAAGGGTTATTGCTATGGAAGGACCTGCACGGACACACTGTCGTAGTGTAGATTTTCCATGTCAACATCACCGTTTTTTACCGAATCGATCCCCAGGTAAAAAGTGTGGAGCCCCGGGGAAAGGGACACCCCGGGCAGAGTCGCATCGGACACCGCAACAAATTCTCCCTGGAACGTGGGTAAAAAACCCGTCCTGAATTGACCGAAAAACAGGCTGAAATAGCTGGGTCCGTCGTCGGATACCCGGAGAACCCACCAGTCCCCGTCACTGCCGGCAAGGGGGCCGGGTGCAAGGCTGAGCCTGACGACAACCGTCTCCCCGCTGTTGACGGTAAGGGCTGTTGCCTCATTATTCGCCGTTATAAGCAGTTCGGGGGCGGGATCGGGATCGGGATCGGGATCGGGATCGGGATCGGGATCAGGATCAGGGTCGGGATCAGGGTCGGGGTCAGGGTCGGGATCAGGGTCGGGGTCGGGGTCGGTTCCCTCAACAAAGTCCGCCAGGAGAAAATCCACTTTCACGTTTTCGCCCGACACATGCGCCGAGGCTTCCGCAACCCGCCCGTCGGAAAGGGTAGCCGTTACGGTGTAGGTTCCGGGCGATACCGGGATACCATATCCCCCGGCCGATGCCGTAACGGTTCCCTCCCCCGTTTCCGCCAGCCGGATCGTAACATTTCCAACCCCTTCTCCCCTCCCGTAAAAACGGTTTCCATCACTGTCGTCGTAAACAACCCCGAGGATAAAGGATCGACTGTCCGTCAGGGAGGTGCCGAAATCGCAACTCAGCAGGACGGCGGAGGGCCACTGCTGATAGTTCCCCACGGCAACGCCGATCCCCACCTCCTTGTACACCCCGTTCACCTGGTTGACCCGGTGCCCCCGGCCCGCGATTCCCTCGTCGATAAAGAGGCGGTCATGCATGCTCACCGCTTCGGCGAACCGGTCCAGGGAACCCGAGGAAAAGCTCGCGGCAAGGTTCTCAGCCGCATTCCTGTAACGGTATCCCTGGTTTTCCATGCGGTCAAAGGGGGAGAGGGGAATGGGGTCCATGTTGTTGTGGGCAAAATAGTCCTTGGCCTCCATGTCCATGGAATGCAGGCGCGCCGCCTGGATCAACTTGCTGTTGAAGGTAAGGGGTTGGGCCGGCGCACCCGAAATCTGACCGCCGGCCACGCCTTCGAAAAGATCGATTCCCAGCCGGGCCGCCTCGACCAGGGGATCCATCCGGGCCCGATTGAGCAGTTCCAGGTGCATCTGTTCCGCTTCGGTGGGGTCCCCGTAATCATAGGTTTCCGCCCTCGGCGCAACCCTTGGTTGTCCCCCTTGAACGGAATCACGCCACGGCTCTCCGGTTATCCTCAGGGGATCGTCCAACGGGACCTCCCCGGCAACGGCCGGAACGGCCCACAGGCAAACTTGCAAAAGGAGAAAGGTTCCCGCCGTATACAGGCAAACCTTTCGACCGAATGTATGCATCATGTTTTTTCTCCTCCCCCCTGGAGTGGATGGTGTTTTATCAAACGCTCCTACCCGGGGTATCACGGACACGAGCCGGGCAAAAACCGATCCGGACAATCCGTTTCCGCCGGTGCATCCAAAACATTTTCAATGGTTTCATTTCTGCATCCGCCGATTCGTCATACTCTCCTGTCCATCCGCTTTTGTCAATATGCCGCATGCGCCGACGACCGGAAAAGCGCCGGACACAAACCGGGGAACACAACATTGTCATACCGAGCAAAGCTTGCCGCCCGCCCCTCTTCGTAAAAACGTCATATTACAAGCCCCCAGTCAGGGCACAATTACGTTCAGGGGATTTTGCTCGGGTTCCCAATCCTTATGGATGCCGTATTGCCTCCGTCAAACACGCCCAATGCCGGCACGCCAAAGGCGCTTGCCGGAAATCCCGAAATAATTCACCCCCTCCCGGACCAACTTGCCACATTGTAGCATTCACCGTTCCAAATCCCTCCAAAAGATCACACCGTAAACAAAGGAAGAAAACAGTTTTCCACCACACGGAAAAAATTCATTCACCACCAAAAAGAGAGAGAAGTTAATTATCGGGCATGTTATAATTCAACCGGTGGGACAAGGGCGCCCCGGACACCGGCCGGAAGACGTTCCCCGGCCCCGACAGGCAGCTCCAAAAATGGGAAAAACGGGCCGGAAAAGGCCCCGGCGGGAGAAGGCCATGAATCGTCAATGCGTTGTCCACGAAAAAGGGGCAAAGGACATTGCCCTGATAAGGCTCAACAGGCCGGAGGTTCTCAATGCCATGAACCTCCGCATGTGGGAGGAGATGGAACAGGCCCTGAAGGAAGCGGAGGACGACCCCGTCGTCAAGGTCCTGATCATCACGGGAGAGGGAAGGGCCTTTTCAACGGGCGCGGACCTCAAGGAATCCAAAACAAGATCGGCCGGAGAATACCGGCGCTATCTCCAGAGGCTCCAGGAGATCACGCGAAAACTCCTCCGCCTTGAAAAACCCGTTATCGCGGCCGTAAACGGGTATGCCCTCGGCTCGGGGTACGAACTCACCCTTGCCTGCGATCTCAGGATCGCGGCCGAGGAGGCTGTTTTCGGATTTCCCGAGGCCAGGGTCGTCTCATCGGTCACCGGCGGCGCACTGCGCCTCCTTCCCGAGCTGGTGGGGCAGGAAAAAGCCAGGGAACTCCTCTTCACCGCCGAGAATATCGACGCAGCCGAAGCCCTGAGGATCGGACTTGTGGGCAGGGTCGTGCCCGGTGACCAGCTCATGGACGCGGCATTGAAAACAGCGGAAAAAATAGCGGCCAACGCCATGGTTTCCCTTTCCATGATAAAGAAAGGTCTTGGAATTGCCCGGGACGGGGCAGGCCTTGCGGCCCTGATGGATTTTGAGGTGGAAGCCTGCCTTGCCTGCGTCGCCTCGGAGGAGCGGAACCTTTCCCTGAAGAATTTCGAGAACCGGAAAAAGTAACCCCGTGTCTTTCACGGGCATATTTCCCATGGGACAATGGCCTTTTGCCGTCCCGGGACAAGGGAGGGAGCCATGCTCAGTAAAGTTCTGGATGCCGAATCCGTGGCCGTTATCGGTGCCTCCAAGGTCGAGACAAAGAGAGGCTACCAGGCGATTAAGATCCTTCTCGACGAGAAATACGAGGGGCTCATCCATCCGGTCAACCCAAAGGAGAGCCGGATCCTCGGCCTGCCCTGCTCGGCAAGCGTCACGGAGATCGAGGAGGAGGTGGACCTTGCGCTCATCACCACCCCGGCCGCCACCATCCCCGGCGTCCTGGAAGAGTGCGGCGCAAAGGGGGTCAAGGGGGCGGTGATCATCGCGGGGGGATTCGGAGAGCTCGGGGAAGCGGGGAAACGCCTGGAAGATGAGATCACGGCCGTCGCGGCAAAACACCATATCCGACTTATCGGCCCCAACACCTCCGGCATGATGAACCTGCACAAAAGGCTGAACCTCGTGGGGCTCAGGGACGCCCCAAGGGGCGACATCGCCCTGATCTGCCAGTCCGGCAACATGGCCCTCTCCCTGATCACCGAGGCAAAGGTAAAGAGCCGCAAGGGGTTTTCCTACTACGTGGGGGTGGGAAACGAGGCGGACATCAAGTTCCACGAGTACCTGGAGCATTTCGGGAACGATCCGGGAACCCGGGCGATCCTCATCTACGTGGAGGGGATGCGCGAGGGCAGAAGGTTTCTCCAGCAATCCTACATGACCACCCGGAGCAAACCGGTGATACTCCTCAAGAGCGGCCGCTCCACCACCGGAAAGAGATCCGCGGGCTCACACACCGGCGCCATGGCCGGCATGTCCGAGGTGGCGAAAAGCGCCTTTCAGAGGGCCGGCATCATCGTGATCGAAAATTCCGACGAGCTCTTTCCCGTTGCCGAAACCCTTTCCAGCCTGCCCCCCATCAAAAACAACAGCGTGGCGATTCTGGCGGACGGCGGGGGCCATGCCACCATCGCGGCGGACCTTCTCACCGACCACGGCCTGATCATCCCCGAACTGGGCAAAAAGACCCAAGAGCGCCTCCGCTCCCTGCTCCCCGCCGCGGCATCGGTGGCCAACCCCGTGGATGTGGCCGGGGGCACCGATTCCAACCCGGCCCTGTTCGCGGACTGCGCGGACACGATCCTGAGGGACGCAAACGTGGGGGGCCTGCTGATCGTGGGGCTCTTCGGGGGATACGGAAAACGGTTTTCCGAAAGCCTTACCATGATCGAGGAGGACGCCGCCCACAGGATGGGCAAGATGGTGAGAACCCGCAGGAAACCGATCCTCGTCCACAGCCTCTACAGCTCAACCGATTCCCACCCCCTGGAGCTTCTGCGCTACTACAACATTCCCGTTTACGACTCCCTGGATATCAGCTGCAAGTGCATGGGAACCCTGGCCGAATACGGGAACTACCTCAAGGGCTACCAGGCAAAGACGAACTTCGTGTTCGACTGGGGCGCCAAACGAAAGGTCAAGGGCGAGAAGATCATCATGACCGCCTGCGCCGAAAAGAGGAAGGCCCTTCTGGAACACGAGGCAAAGGAGCTCATACGACTCCACGGCGCCGTCACATCCGACGACCGCCTGGCAAGGTCCCCGGACGAGGCGGTCCGGATCGCGAAGGCTTTCGGAGGGGAGGTGGCCATGAAGCTCGTCTCCCCGGACATCCTCCACAAGAGCGACGCGGGGGGGGTACGCCTCGGCCTGTCAAGCTCCGGGCAGGTTCATCGAAACTTCGCGAAGATCGTGGAAAATGCCGGGAAGTACAAGGAGCGCGCGGATATCAGGGGGGTCCTCGTCTCCCCCATGGTCCCCAGGGGGGTGGAGGTGATCATCGGCACCAGCATCGACGCCCAGTTCGGTCCCGTGATCATGTACGGCCTCGGCGGAATACTCGTGGAGATCCTGAAGGACGTCTCCTTCAGGGTGCTCCCCATCTCCCCCGCCTCGGCCAGAAAGATGCTGGAGGAAACCAAGTCCGCCCCCATCCTGGGGGGCGTCAGGGGCCAGAAGCCCTCGGACAAGAAGGCACTCACGAAACTGCTCCTCATCTGCTCGGAGCTTATCGAGTCCTATCCCGAGATCCGGGAGATGGACCTCAACCCCGTTATTGTCCACGAGAGCGGCGCCACCGTGGTGGACGCCAGGATCATCCTTAAATAAAAATCCAGGATCTCATCCCTTCCCGGGGCGTTGTATTTCAACAGTTCCGCCGCGGACAGCAGCCCGCCAAGCTTGATGACGCCCCCCCGGTGTAGGACAACGCCCCATGGAAGCATGGGGGATGACCTGCATTTAAATCGTCGCTTGCCGACAGACACGGCAACTCTTTTTCGTTAGTAATAAAAGCGCCGGCCCGGGCCGGCGGTGGGTACGGCGCGGGCCGTATCCCATGCCCGTCGTCGGAGGGACTGCCCTTCGGCATCCCGGGTTGCCGAAGGCGGGCGGGGTCCAGGGGGCCCACCGAATCGCCGGGACAATCCCAAGTGGATTTCCCGTTCAACGGAATCACGGCACCGCAATTAAAAAATCATTCATTTTAGGTGGTTGAGCCGCACTCAGCAGATATCCCGGACCAGTCCTCCATTGCCCCGGCCGTCCGGTAATATGTTCTTGACAGTAATCCGGTGATGGGAGATAATCCCGCTTCTTTCTAAGATTCATACCGGAATGGGCAACGGAAGCGGCATACCGGCACGACCTGCCCGTACCGGCGCAACCGAAAAACGGCGGGAACGGGCATGGGAAGTGCTTCGCCCCCCTTGCCTGGGCGGCGGCCGGGCGAAAGAAGTCTCCTTCGGCGAAATTTGGCGTGTCGGGTCCGTTTGGCGAAAAAGCCGACGGGCGGCAAAATAAAGGCTTTCCCCCGGTTCGAGGGGGAAATGGATTCAACAGAAAGGCCGCCCCGGAGCTTGACGCTTGGCCCGGCAACCGGTCTCCCGTATTTGGAGCGGATCATGATGTCACATTTTTTCATCCGGGCCGGCGGTTTCACCCGGTTGCCCTTACTCAACGGGAAACGGAAAAACAGGGAGGCCCCATTGCGGGCCGGAAAGGGTGTCCCGCTCCTTCTCCGCCGGATCGTTTTTCTTATCCTCTTCTTTCCGCTTCTTTCGGGCGCCTATCAAGCCGAACAATCCGCTCCGGACGATGGGTTTTCCGGCGCTTCGGCGAACAAGGCCGCCGGAATGACGCCGGAGCGCGTGGTAACCCTGGTGGAGGAGGCCTGCAAACTGTTCCGGCAAAGGGGAAAGGACTGCCTCGGCGCTCTGAGTGCCCCGGACAGCCGTTTCCGTTTCGGGGACACCTACCTGTGGGTGTACGACCTCATGGAGAACAGAATCCTGATCCACCCTCACCTGTCCCGCGTGGAGGACGTGAACTTCCTTTACCTCAGGGACATCACCGGAAAACTGTGTTTTGCCGAATTCAACCAGGTGGCCGTCGAGAATGGGAACGGGTGGGTGGAGTATTACTGGCCCCGCCCCGGCAAGATTGCACCGGAATTGAAGACGACCTACGTGAAGCTCTGCCGGCACAACGGAAGACCGTACGTGTTGGCCTCCGGAATCTACGAGCACTCGAAAGAGGATGTGGAAAATTACTTCGCGGAAAGAGCGACCGGAAGGCAGGGGGCGATCCCGTCCCTGGGTCCGGGATCGCCATGATGCTCGGAACGATTAAAGAGCGCCTCGTGGCCTTTGCCGTCATGATCATCCTCACCATGTGCGCCGTCGCCCTGGTGGGAAAATTCTACTCCATGCGTTTCGAAACCGCCTACCGGAAGATGGAGAACAGCAACCGGATGGTCCTCTGGATCCAGAAGGCCAGGATCGCCGAAAAGGCCTACCGGAAGTACTACGAGGAGAGCTACGGCGAGGTGGTGTTCGCGAACCTGGCCCCCCTTGAAGCCATGCTCAACGAAACGCTCCCCCGTTTATCCGGCAACGGCGCCAAGCTGCCGGCACTCACGCGGGCATACCGGGAATCGTTCGCGAAGGTGATTGTTCTGCACCGCCGCAATGTGGACCTGGGAAGGCGTCTGGACCGGGCCATGACCTCCGTCAAGGAGCAGGCCAAGGTCATGATGCACCGCATTCACTATCGGGATTTCCACCACCGGACCTCGAGGGGGGTGCGGCTGGCCCAGATGGAAAGCGGCCTCCTCTCCCCCATCCAGGACGTGAACAGCATGGCCCTCCTCGTTCAACTCAACCATCAGCGATTCCTCCTCACCGGCGAGGCGGGCTACCTGGACACCCTCTACGACCACATGGACTGGCACGGTCCCGGGCTTTTCGGAGCCCTGGAGCAGGGGACGCGTTTCACGGGCAACGCCTTCTACCGGGCCACCGTGAGATATGTCCGCCAGGTGTTCGACGACTCCCTCTTCATCCTGCGGGAATCCAGCATACTCCTCTCCGAAGAGGAGAACGCGGCGAGCAGGCTCGATATCCTGGGGGAGGAACTGGCGGGGATCGCGGGGGAGATCCTGCACCAGGCCTCCCGGGAGAGCCTGAGCGCCAAGAGCACCTTCACGAAGATCATCGGCATCATCATCCTTCTGGGCACGCTCTTCATCGTCCTGTTCGTATCGACGCTCACGGCGGCCATCACCCGCCCCCTCAGCCATATGGTGGCCGTGGCCCGGGCCATCCGGGGCGGCAAGCTGGACCTCACCATCGAGACGGAGCGGCGGGACGAATTCGGCCACCTGGCCACCGTCTTCAACGACATGACCCGCCATCTGGGGGATTCCCTGACCCGGCTGAAACGGGAAGTCGCGGAAAGGGAAGCCGCCGAAAAGAGCCTGAAGCGGATGTCCCGGCAACTGATCACCACCCTGGAGGCGGAGCGTGCCGCCATTGCCAGGGAGTTGCACGACGAACTGGGGCAGGTGCTTACGGCCCTGAAAATCGAGGTCGTATGGCTTCGAAAAAATATCGGACCTGGGCCGACGGAAGTCCACCGGCGTATTCGCAACATGTGCGCCACCATCGACTGGACCTTCGACGACGTGAGGAACCTGGCCCTCAGGCTGCGGCCCAGGGTGCTCGACGACCTCGGGCTCGTGGCGGCCGTCAGGTGGCTGACGGAAGACTTTGAACGGCGTACCGGTATCCGGACGCGCTTTCACTCCCGCGACTTCAGGATCGGGGACGATACCGTCTCCACCAACGTCTACCGCGTGCTCCAGGAAGCCCTGACCAACGTGATGCGCCATTCAGGGGCAGGGTGCGTGAATATCGATCTTTCGGTCTCGGGCGGCAACCTGCGGGCCGTCGTCTCCGACGACGGCAACGGGTTTGACACCGGCATGGCCTGCGGGACCGGAGCGCTCGGTTTGACCGGGATGCGGGAACGGGTACACCTGATCGACGGGGAACTGAATATCATCTCAGGGCCGGGCAAAGGGTGCACCGTGATCCTGGAGGTACCTGCGGAGATATGGAAAGGAGAGGAAAATGATCAAAGTACTGCTGGCCGATGACCACAACCTCATACGCGCCGGGCTCTCCAGCCTCATCGCGGAATCCGTCGACATGACGGTGGTGGCCGAGGCCGCAAGCGGCCTGGAGGTCCTGCAGAGCGTTCAGGAATCGCGGCCCGACGTGGCCGTGGTGGATATCGGCATGCCCGGTATGGACGGCCTGGAACTGTTGAACCGGCTGAAGGAGCGCCTGCCGGACCTTCCGGTGATCATGCTCAGCATGCACGAAGAGGAGCACTGCATCGTCCAGGCACTGGACAACGGTGCCAAGGGGTACATCACCAAACGTTCCGCCCCGGAGGATCTGGTGAAGGCGATCCGCCGGGTCCACGGCGGGGGGCGGTTTCTCAGCGACAAGGCGTCGGAGATCCTGGCCTACCGGGTCTCCCTCGGGTCCCGGAGCCTCTCCCCCCTGGAGCGCCTCTCCAAGCGGGAAAAACAGGTTCTCCGGGACCTCTCCCAGGGCCTCAGCGTCAGCGAAATCGCCGAACAGAATTGCCTGAGCGTCAAGACGGTGAGCACCTACCGGTCGCGCCTCCTGACCAAGCTCAACCTCAAGAACAACGTTGAAGTGGCCCTTTTTGCCGTGCGCAACCGGCTGATCGACCCCTGACGCCCTCACCGCCATCCGGCCCACCGTCCCCGCCACCGGAGTCCCTACCGTAGGAGGTCTCCTACGGCATTCTTCCGGTTTTACCTGCCCGCCATTTCCGTAAATCCCATCTTTTTTGCTGATCCCTCCGACAGACAGGCCGTAGGCCATCTGCTATTGTGCCGATTTACAGTTTACCCTCCGGATTTCTTCCGAGGAGAACTCCAACGAGCTCTTTTCGGGTTCGAGGCCGGGTCCACCGATGGACGGCGGCCGCCCGGGGCGGGCAGGCCGGCCCGCGTCGGTATCAGGAGCAAAAATGCGATACCTTTTGAAGAAGCTGGACAGCATAAACATCTCGATCCTGGTCATGGCAATGATCTTCAGCACCCTGGCGGTGCTGCTGCAGGTCCTCTATCGCAATGACTGCCGGACGCTCACGGTTCCGGGAGAGAGCGAGATTCACGCCGTGGATGAAGCCTTGCGGGAAATGTTGATGGCCGGTGTCGAAAAGGGGATGGGGAACACCCTGCAGGTGGTTGCCGGCAGCGTGCTGACCTCCTACAGAGACCAGGGCGGCCGCGGAGGATTCATACGACGCTTAAGGGATTACATTCGCGGATTGCGTTACGGGGACGCAAACCGGCACTACCTGTTCGTGGTGGACGGCAAACTGCGCATGGTGGTCCACCCCGACCGACCGGAACTGGAGGGAAAAGACGTATCGGGTATCCGGGATCCCAACGGGATATACATTTTTAAAAGCATCAGGAAGGCGTGCATCAGGGGCGGGGGCGAGGCAGGTGTCCGTTATTTGTGGCCTCGGAACAGGGGGGGAGAACCCGTCCCCAAAATAACATTCGTAAAATACCTTCCCGGGCTGGACTGGTATCTCTGCACGGGCATCCATCCGGCGGACATGGACAATGCGTTGAATAAACAGGAAGCCGTGGTTCGCCGGAAGATTCACGGGCAAATGAGGAGCTGCAGGAGGGATATCCTCCAATTTACGGTGAGCATCTTCATCGCGCTGGTGCCCCTTCTCTGGTGTCTGTTCCGGCTGTTTTTCGTCCGCTACCGTTTTCACGATAAGGAGGAGAGAAGATGTCAAAGCGCAAAGCGGAATCGAGGATCCGGATAACGGCAAGGGAGCCGGACCGGGGACTCCGGGAGGCACCCGAGGAAACGGCTGCGAATCAAAGGGTCGAGAGCCGGGTGGAGGATCTCCTGCAGCCCGGGACCGGACGGCGAACCGCCTTGCTCGAGAGGGCAATCAACGCGTTCCCCCACCCTTTCTACGTGGTGGACGTCCCAAGCCGTACCATCGTCCTGGCCAATCGCGCCGCCGGCGGCCGGTCCGAGCCTCCGTGCCTCGCCCTTCCCCCCGGCGGCATCCCGATGAAGGCGGATGCCCTGCCCTGCCCTCTGGAGGAGGTGGTGAAAACCTCCGGCCCCTCGGTGAACGAGCACGTTTTCCGGGACGGGGGGGGTCGCATGCGCACCCTCGAGGTCCACGCTTCCCCGATCCTTGACATGGGGGGCAACGTCGAACAGGTGACGGTGTACACGGTGGATGTCACCCACCGGAAAAACCTGGAGACGCGCCTCGGCAGGCTGGCGACCACCGATGAACTCACCGGCCTCCACAATCGCAGGGGACTTATGATGCTGGCCGACAATTTCATGGCCTCGGCCCTGAGACGGGGGGAACCGGTTTATCTCCTGTACGCGGATCTCAACAACCTGAAACGGGTCAACGACGATCTTGGTCACGAAACCGGGGACCGACTGTTGAAGGAGGTCGCAGGCCTGCTGCGCAAGACGTTCCGAAAATCGGACATCATCTGCCGGATCGGCGGTGACGAGTTCGTCGTACTTTACGGCGGGAGAGGCCGGACCGGCGCAAGGGAGGCCGCAGCCCGAAGGCTGCGACAAAACGTGAGGCGGCACAACATGGAGGAGCAAAGGCCCTACGTCCTTTCCATCAGCTTTGGAATCGCCCGGGGGGATACCGGGAAGCAGTGCTCCGTGAGCGAACTCCTCCACCGGGCGGATTCGATAATGTATGCCGCCAAAAGGCGTTTCAAGGAGCTCGCCAAGGCCGACGGCCGCCCCGGGGAATAGCGAAAACCTATTCGGCATCTCCTTTTCGGGCCTCGATGTGGCGGTCCAGGACCTTGCCGACGCCCTGGATGGTGGGTTCGGCAAGGAGCTCTTTTGCCTCACGCCTTGCCTCGTCCATGCTCATGCCGGCGATCAGGTTCTGAACCGGGGGCAGGAACTGGGGATCCACCGAGATGGTCCTGACGCCGATTCCCATAAGGAAAGGAACGTATTCCAGCTCGTGGGCCATCTCGCCGCAGATGGACACATCCTTGCCGTGGCGGTTTCCGGCTTCCACGATGGTGGAGAGGGCCCGCAGGATGGCCGGGTGGTGGGGGCAGTAATACTTTGCCACCTCCTTGTTGGCCCTGTCCACGGCCAGCATGTACTGGATCAGGTCGTTTGTTCCGATGGAGAAGAAATCCACCTCCCTGGCAAAATCGTCGATGGTGCCGAGGACCGAAGGGAGCTCCACCATCATGCCGATGGACGGGGTTTCGTGAAACGGCAGCTTTTCCCGCTTCAGGCCCGCCATGCAGCCCTTCACGATCGCCTTGGCCTCGAAGAGCTCATCCAGGGAGGAGATCATGGGGAACATGAGCCGGACCTTTTCAACACAGGCCGAGGCCCTGAGGATCGCCCGGATCTGCTGCTCGAAGATATCCCTGTGGCGCAGGGAAAATCGGATGGAGCGAAGGCCCAGCTCGGGGTTGATCTCGTCGATGGCATCGGAGTAGGCCAGCACCTTTTCCCCGCCCACATCAAGGGTACGGATGGTGACCTCCTTCCCTTCCATCTCCTTGAGAAGGCGCTTGTAGATAATGTACTGCTCGGCCTCGGACGGGAAGGTGGAACGGATGAGAAAGGGAAACTCCGTCCGGTAGAGCCCCACGCCCTCGGCCTTGAGGTCCCGGGCCAGGTGAAGCTCGCTCAGGAGGTTGATATTGGCCAGGAGCCGGACCCTTTCGCCGTCGCTGGTCAGGGTCTTGTCCAGCATCTCCGCTTTCTTTGACTCGGTGGACGCAACGCTCCTGGTATGCGCCGCGAACTGATCCATCACCTCGTCCGTGGGGTCAACATAGATATTTCCCACCTCGGCATCCAGGAGCACCCGCGTTCCTTCGGGCAGGTTCAGGAGCTCCGGCCTTTCGGCGATCACCAGAGGAATCTGCAGGGACCTGGAGAGAATGGAAACATGGGAGGTGACACCGCCGCTCACCAGGATGATCCCCTTGATGTCGTTGGACACCAGCTTCAGGATATCCGAGGGGTAGAGCTCTTTTGCGATGACGATGTGCTCCTTGCCCACGGAAGGCTCGCTGGCATGGCCGCTCTTAAGGTTCTTGAGGAGTCGCAGGGCAAGGTCCTCAACGTCGTTGGCCTTTTCCCGGATATAGGCGTGGGAGTTGGAGGAGAAAAGGGCGATATAATGCCGGGCCACGGTGCGCACCGCCTCGGCCGGGGACTCTCCCGCCTCGATCCGCTCCCGCATCTTGTTCAGGAACCCAGGGTCCTTGAGGATCATGAAATGGGCGGCAAAGATCAGGGAGACGCTCTCGGGCAGGCGCTCGGCAAATCCCACCTGGAACTCCTCGAGCTGCTCCTTTGTCACCTGGATCGCCCGGTTGAAATCATACATGGAAAGGGCGGCGTCCGACGAGGACTCGCATTCCATCAGGAGGTTCTTGCTCATCTTGAGCATGGTGACCGGCCCAAGGGCAAACCCTTTGGCCCCCACGTCCCCGCGCACGAACTTGACCTCGTCGAAGTTCCGCTCCCGATTCACCACCTCTTTTTTCCCCCCCAGCTCCATGAGCAGGCGGGCATTCTCGATGGACCCCACCAGCTGGGACGAGAGGGCCCGAAGCGCGGTGATATCCAGATCGTCGAAATAATCGGTCTGCTGGTGCTGTACCACCAGGACCCCGGATCGCTCCACCCCCCTCTGGATGGGCACGGCAAGAAAGGACTTGAACCTGTCCTCGTCCGCCTCCTTGAAATGCTTGAACCTGGGGCTGCTGAAGGCATCTCCCTCGCATACCGGGGAGAAATCGTTCAGGGAGCTTCCCACAAGCCCTTCCCCGAGCTTCATGCGGACCTTGCCCACGGCAGCCGGGTTGAGCCCCACGGTGGCCGTAAGCACGAGCTCCTCCGTATCCCCTTCGTAAAGGTAGATGGAACAGACATCCGCCTTGAGGTGGTTTGCCACCAGCTTCACCGTTTGCTGGAGGAAGTTTTCGATGTTGGAGCTACCGGTGAGCAGGTGTGCCAGTTCCCCGACACTGCAGAGCAGATTCAGATGATTTCTATCTTTTCTTTCCATGTACCCTTTTTCCACGGGTTGATCTGTTTACCTTGGGTCGGTCGACCTCCGTGCCGCGTTCCCCCGTATGGAGTTTTTTCGGCAACATCCCTTTGCGGCGGGTTCCGGCCGGCCTCGGCCCGGAATTCAAGGTTTCATGCACGAAGGGCGCCTTCGGGCCTTTCGTTTCCGGTGTCTCGCTTTCCCGTTGCCATAACGTTCCCCTCCCTCCGCGCAATGCCGGTCGGAAAAAAAGACCTCATACAAATAATACCTTTTTTTCAGAAATCAATCCAGATAAACGTATTTTTTAAAGGAAGGGATTTTTCAACAAAATCCGATTCCCCGACCGCTTTTCCCGGGAAAGACCGGCTTGACAGAATCCGGGCCTTTCCTTTAGGCTGCCGGAGCTGGGAATTCGTATTCCTTTTTTTTGCGGCATGGCGGCGCGGCCCCGGGCAATCCGGTTTACGGAATTGTTTTAACCCAAAGGTAATCCATGGGTTTCAACAGGGCACATTGGGCAAGGCATTGGGGACTCGGTATATGTACCCCACAATACTTCAGGGGATCATGTCGGCTTTAACGCGTCTCCCCCCTAAAGAGTGGAACGAATTTTTCCCCGACACCTTATTACCGGGACACCACGCTCCGGGAGAGGCTTTGTTGTCAAGACCAAGCGCTTTGGGCAAAGTATCTTTTTCACAATACGCGCTTTGGCCGAAGCATTAAAAATATTTCCAGGACGGTCCCGCGACCTTGTTTCAAGTTGCCTTCCCCTTGACCGGCATCCCCCCACTCCGGTGGAAATTAAGGGAAGCCGATGGAACGGGAACGGCAGGGGCCTCCCAACACATCAAGGGAGAAGATGATTTAATGAGAACCCCGGAAGAGATCAGGGAAGAGATCGAGGCAATCACCGAATATAGAAAAAAATGGCCCTGCAGCAAGGATATCATGCATGAATGCGACGTCATGATCAGAATGCTCAAATGGGTCCTCAAAGAGGAAGATTGAGGGCATTGATAAACAGAGGGGAATCGCCTATACTGACTTAAGACTTCGTGCCGATCCCATGCCCGGGAACCGTCCCGCGACCGGGCAGGCAGTAAGCGGGCGGTCCGTCTTCACCCGCGAAAAACAACTCCGCCGGTTCCCTGGGATGGGCATTCCAACAGTTTTCTTCCTTTGCCGGCGCGCCGTTTGGAGAATGCATGATCAGAATCCAAAGCCTTCAGAAGCGCTTCACCATTTTCATTCTGCTCCCGGTGGGGATGCTTCTGCTGCTCATGGGCATCCTGGGCTTTTTCAATATCCGAAACAAGCTCCTCGACCAGTGGGGAGAGTCCGCCATATTGAAACTCCAGCGGGCGGCCCATGAGGTGGATATGCGACTCAACAGGCCCCATGAGCTGCTGAAACTCTACGGAGCCACCGATGACCCGGCCTTGCGAGGGTTGATCGCCCGAAAACTTGCCGGAGTGGGCGGGGTGGTCGGGGTTTACCCCACGCCAAAAAAGGGGGACGTGGACGGCGGCCCCGCCGGGGGACGCCCCCGGCACGCCATGGGAAGAAAACGGATGGGCAAGATGCATTTTTCCGCCATGGGGGGCAGGATCTCGGTAGGCCACGCCCTCCTGGACCCTGAAAACGGAAAAAACATCTCCCTTGTGTCGGAGTTCCGGGATGAAAACGGCATGCTCACCGCAACCCTGGAGGCCACATTGAGCCTCTCCTACCTGGTGGAGAACTCCATGGGCGCCGGGTGGTGGCGGACCCGCAAGGCCTTCCTCGTGGACAGCGACGGCAACATCCTCACCGGTTCGAGAAGCCGGGAAAGAAAACGCCTTGGGGAACAGGGAGATCACCTCGAGCTGAAAACACTCACGGCCATGGGGAGAAACAACTCCGGCACCGTTTTCGGCAAAGGCCACCCGGCCCTGGAGGTAAGCGGCTTTTATCGCCTGAAGACAGCCCCCTGGTACCTGGTGGTCTTCGCCCCCGGCAGGGAGATCCTCCGGCCGATCATCCACTTCCTCCTGGTCTACCTCTGCGGCGTCACCGTCCTGATCCTTCTTATCCTCCTGATCATCCGGAGGGAAACGGAAAGGACCGCCGCCGCCGTAAGAGTTCTTTCAAGGGCGGCCGCAAGGATCACCCGGGGCGATTACACGGACACCCTTCCCGTGCATTCGGGGGACGAGGTGGGAACGCTCACGGAAAACTTCAACACCATGACCCGTTTTTTAAAAGAGCGAAGCCGCCTGAAACAGTCCATGAACCTTGCCAAGGAGGTTCAGCAGAACCTGCTCCCGGAAACCACCCTGAGCTTCCGGAACCTGGATATCGCCGGGGCCAGCATCTACTGCGACGAAACAGGCGGAGATTATTACGATTTTATAAGGCTTCCCATGGGAGATGAAAACCGGCTGGGCATCGCGGTGGGGGATGTGGTGGGCCACGGCATCGCATCGGCCCTTCTCATGACAACGGTGAGGGCCCTGCTCCGGAGCCGCCTCTCCCTTCCGGGAACCCCCGCCGAGGTTATCGGCGACATCAACGGAAATTTCTGCGCGGACACGGAACATTCGGGGAGCTTCATGACCCTGTTCTTCATGACCGTCGACGTGGAAAAGCGGGAGATCACATGGGTGCGGGCGGGTCACGAACCGGCCCTTGTCTACGACACGGAAGGGGACGCCTTCACCGAACTCAAGGGCAAGGGCATTCCCCTGGGGGTGGACTCCCTGTTTCATTACACTGAGAACCGTCGGCCGTGGGGGGAAAAGAGCATCATCCTCATCGGCACCGACGGCATCTGGGAATCGGAAAATCCAAGGGGTGAACGATTCGGAAAGGATCGTTTTTTCGACCTGATCCGAAGAAACCGGGATCTCTGCTCCCTGGAGATCCTCGAGGCCGTGGGGGAGGAGCTTGAAAGATTCCGGGAAGGAAAAAAACAGGAGGACGACGTCACCCTGATCGTCCTGCGCTCTACTTCCTGAACGGTTTCGAGCCCCGGAGGAGCCCGAAAGAGGTGCCGATTTCCCGGGAATAAGCCCTTGGGATTGGGAATTTTATAAGTTGTGCACAGTGGTGAAAGGTTTCGATTCATGGCGAGTCGGAAACCGATCCCTGTCGTACATAACATCGAGTAAGGGAGGCGGTGTTATATTAATCCACACACTCGGGGCACTCGGTTCTTTAAAGCCGAGGCATTGATTTACGCCTGCAACAATGCGAGCCATCGGTAATTGTGGATTTTTTTCTTTCTCCCCCCCCTAATATTCAAGTTTTCTTAGTTATCACGTCCTAAGGGTTGAGAACTGCCTTTTCAACGAAAAGGGTAACGGGTTTTTCCCCCGATGAAACAACCAGCTCCAACCGATAGGATTTTTCCCTCTCTTCTCCTATAAAGAGTTCGGGAATCTGGAGCAAACTGCCGTCGAACAGGACCGGGTTTTCGCCGCCGCTGTCGGCTTTCGGTTCAATTTCAAGGGCATCCGTTATTTCAAAAGAGTTCACTCCGTCGAACTTCATCGTCAGGCGATACGCCTTTTCCCCGAACCGCAGGTACTCCACGACGAGAAGGTTCGCCGCCGGATCGAACAGTACATTGGGCCGAGGTTCGATAATCAGGTAGTTGAGCATGGTGTACTCACCCCATATGCCCACCTCCACGGTCAGCTTGTGATCCCTCACCGTCACCTGTTTTTTGCGAACGATATACATCTCGGACGGTTCATCGTCCACGAACACCGTGCCTTCGATCACCACCCGGTTGCGCTTGCGTACCTTTCTGGGGGTTCCCACGGAAACCTCCACCTCGTAACCCCCTTCGGGCAGATCGAACTCGAACCCCCCCGGATGATGGGCCCAGTCGTCATAGGCATAGGTGATCCTGCGCTCGTCGGTTTCGCTGCCCCAGGGGTCGCGCCCGGTCTTGAAATGGGCGGTGTCGTCCAGCCAGCCGAAACCGGCTGCGGTATCGTATTGGGAAACGCCCACCTGGAGATAGTCGTCTTCCCCCAGAGATACGTAACGGTGAATATACCCGCTGCCGAAGGTATCTTCTGTTCGCGTGGTTTTCGGTTCGCCCTCCGGGTCCTGGAAATTAATATGGTAGCTTTTGGGTGAACCAAGGGACCTGGGATGGGCCACCGGGGGTTCGATGTCCGGAATCGACTCGATCTCACCGCCGATTTTAAGGCCCATGAGCCTTCTCAGATTATAGAGATACCCACTGTCCCCGGTATAACTCGCCGTGCCCTTGATGATTTTTTCGCAAACCGCGTCCGACGGATTCGTCACATTCTCCACGGGCCCGGCGCCCCCGTTCAGGAGCAGGAGATACTCGTAATCCTCCAGGCTGTCGCGCATGAGTTCAAAGCGGATGGAGGGCACCAGAAGGTGGTTGTTGGCCCCGTAGGCGATGGGCGTACCTGTTTCGGAGGGGGGGTAGAGCATGAAGAGATCGCCGTTGTGACCGCTCTCCATGGGATTCGTCCAGGGGTTTTTCGACCAGTTGTTAAGGGAGTAATAGGCGATGCCGCGCAAACGGTACTTCCAGAGGAACCAGCCGGTAAGCTTGCCCTCGATGCCCGGGTGATCCAGGGTAATGGGGTTGAAGAAGGGGGGCCGGGTGCCGTGGAGCCAGTAGATCCAGGTCTCCTCTCCGTGATTTTCGGCCCTTTCAAAGGAGACCGAAGGATCGTAGTTGTTCAGCACGGGGAGCCAGATATCGATCAGCCCCCCGCCGCCGTATTCCGGATGATCGAAGATTTCCGGCCTGGGTTCCTCGGAGACCATGAGTTGAAGGTTCGGCGCGGCGTTCTTGAGCGTTCGCGCATACCAGGCAACGGCATCGTAATCCGACTGGTCCTGGGGCTCGTTTGCCATATAGTAATATGCCCTGGAAAGGTAGCCGGCCCCCTCCAGGTAATTTGAAAGCCCCGTGATGTATTCGAACCACTTCCGGTTATAGGGCGTGTCGGGGTTATCGGCCGTATACCAGTCCCCTTCCCCAAGGGTTTCGCCGCAGAAGGTATGGGGCCGCTGATCAAGGGACGAATCGTTGTTTTGAAAGGTGGCCGCCATAAAGGAGGGAAACCCCGTTCCCCCGTTGAATTCGCCCGGAAATGTACCTTCCAGGGTCCCCGAGCCGCCAAGGTAGCGCCCGGCAGGTGCCTCGAATCCCCAGATTCCGTCGTTGTCCGCCAAGTTCCCGTTGCAGTCGTAGTCGATATAGGGAGCGGCCCCCCTTCCGGTCACCCCGCCGGACCAGAGAACGCTTTTGGGGGTTAACCGGTGATCCATGAAGAACTGCTTGATCCCGTCCACGTATTGCCAATATTCCCCGCCGCAACACGGCACGCCGTAGTATTCCAGGATCGTGTTGTGGGAGAAGTTCATCTGGGATTTCACATGGAGTTCTTTTGGAACGGCAAAGTTGAATACATGCAGTTTCACGGGAACCGCAATACCGGCGACAACCACTTCCATCGTGTAGTCACCTGCGGGCGTCGATTCCGGAACATGAACGCTGATCCAGAACGCCGTGTTTTCCCCGCCTGTCACCGCCTCGGACGCCCCGTTGGAAACGGGCCACAGGGGATCGGGGTAGTCGCCGGTTCTTCCCAGGTGATCCGAAACTTGGGTGATGTTCACATACTTTACCCGGTAGATTTCGGTGGTGATCCCCGCGCCGAAATCCCCGACGCTCACCGTGACCGTTCCGGAGGATGCGGGCCTGACCACCAGCTGGAAGGGCTCGAACTCGTTCCTTGCGGCATATACCGTTACCCCACTTCCCGGTGCCGGGGGAACGGCGTCGTCCTTGAACACCTTGTCCGCCGGCGTGGTGGTCCAGAGTTCGTATGCCGCCGTGGATTGTGTCAACCGGCAGGTATGCTTTACCGATTCCTCGGCCGTTACCGGAAAAAGGGGGAATATCAGAGCAACCACAAGGGACACCATGGTTAACAGGAACGATTTAGTTACGTATGCCATACAACAGTGCATGTTATTCGTTCGGTCACGGGAAAACAAAGCGGGTTCCTTTCCGGCTATATGACCATTTATGATCTTAAACCGCTTTTTTCGAGTGCATTAATATCTAGATTTATCATTTATCCCCCTCAATGGGAATCCGTTCAACCCCGGCAAAGCGAACAAGCACATATGACAACTGCCGCGCCACATACCACGAAAGTCGAGAAACATGAATCCATCGAGAGATAAGCGGCAGTATATTGCAATGACATTAATAATCCCTAAAAAAAACTTCTTGACGATATGGACAGTTGGGGGGATATCGATTCCATTCACGACGGGTTTAGGGCTGCATCACATTTCATCTTATACTCATAGAAACCATCTCAAACAACAGCTTGGGATTCTGTAATCTTTGATCAAAAGTTGCTATAGTTTTCCGGTATTCAATTCTCAGAATGATAGAGAGGAACAGTGAATTTTCAACAATCCAGCCGACAATTTGATTTTTCGGCTTATCATTTCAACCTGGAATCAAGCGAAATAGTCATAGGCCCCGAAATCGAGAGCCTCTTAAAATCGGGATGAACGGGATTTATAAGATAGTTATTTTCAACCGGACTCATGACACTGGGGACCCGGTACACAGGAGAAAAGGCCTCCCTCAACCACAAATCACCAACCGCCTTTGTGGAGTAAGGGGCAGGATCCGCATTCCAATCCCCGGGAAGCGCCTGGGGAGGCAGCTCCCGTATCAGGTCAACGGGTACAGTGGCCTCGAAATACACATACGAAAGGGCCAGCATGTCCACATCCAGATGAACCAACAGCTCCAGAATAGCCAAAGACAGAGTTTCGCAGGTATAAACCACCGGCATGCCCCCGCTGTTCCAACGCCCCGGAAACTCCTTTGCACCTTGGCCGTTAAATGCTTCCAGAGCCGCGGCGCCGTATTTCCGCTTGCAGATTCGGAACAGCGCCTTCAACTGATCACTCCGTGTTCCAGCCTACCGATAAGATTCATGACCTCTCTTGCGCCGGGTTCGGTGTCCGCATATTCCAGGGGGGTTTTTCCTCCAAGGGCTTTGGCGGGGCTGCTCAGCCATCGTTTAACCGAATGGGGGTCGCCTTCCATCAGTTCCATGGTTCGATCCACGATACGTCCAATCCGGAGCAACCGTTCCGATTCGTCGCTGTGGAACTTCAGTTCCTTTTTCCTGCGCGTCAATGTCCGCAGGTTGATGTTCACCGCTTCGGCAAGGTTCTTCTGTGGGATGCCCACAGCTTTTTGCAAACGCTCAAAAGCACTGTACGGAATCCCCGCCTTGATAGCACCGATAACCGTGCCAAGGTCTCCGGCGATCACCCCAATGGAATCACTTCCATAATGTCTTTCAACATACACCGGCATGCTTGCCTCCCTTTATCAGTCTCCAATTTCGCGGCAGTTACATCTCCTCAAACCTGAGAAAGCTGTGTACCACCGTAACCATGTGTCAGCTGTTACCTAATTGAATCCGGCATGCTCCGGCCTCCGGCGACAACACCCCACAGCAAGACCGTCAGCTCAAAATCAGGGATATGATCCCTTTGCCGTGAGGGCTGTTCGGAGCAGCGCCAACGGCCGGTAAGTGCATATTTCACCCAATTCGGCGCCCCCCCCCACACAGACATACGTCCACAATAAACTCGACATGTGGCCACGTCAAGATCTTTTCAAAACGATATTGCAAGGAGCTGATTCTGAACAAGTCACGGAATCTACAAGTTCGGTACAATTAGGAAGACTCATTCCCATGAAGCGGAATCCTTTCCCCAAAATCTTAATTATGCTAGTATAATAGCACAAGAGGATCTCTCCCACACACAAAAACGCTGTTTTAACAGCACATCAGTTAATAACCGACCATTTCATTACCATGGGAAAAGTGCCCCCTCATGAGCCACGCACGTTGATTTTTTATGGTTTGGACATTGGGCGCTCTTTTTGTTATGTTTTGCCCTTGAAAGTCGTCCAGGCGATTCTTTCGTTCCATTTCCGGTGCAGCGACCGCGGCCATGGCCGGCATCTCCCGGCATCATCGACCGTTCGATCCAGGCCAGACCCGTCCGCCGCCTTTTCCGATGGATCACCCCTGTTTTTTCCCGGGGGAACAAACTTTAAAGCTTATGAAAAGGATGTGAAAGTTGAAGAAAATTGCAATATTATCCGGCGACGGTATCGGTCCTGAGGTCATGAAGGAGGCAATCAAGGTTCTCGATGCGGCCCAGAAAAAATTCTCGTTCGAACTGGAATACGAGTATGCCGACGTGGGCGGCTGCGCCATCGACAACCACGGCAACGCCCTTCCCGAGAGCACCCTCAGGGTGGCCGAGGCCGCCGACGCGATCCTGTTCGGCTCCGTGGGCGGCCCCAAGTGGGAAAACCTTCCCCCGGCGGAGCAGCCCGAGCGCGCCGCGCTCCTTCCCCTGAGAAAACATTTCAACCTCTACTGCAACCTCAGGCCCGCGAAAATTTTCAAGACCCTGGCGGCGGCCAGCCCCCTCCGGGCGGACATCGTGGGTGACGGATTTGATATTCTCTGCATCAGGGAGCTTACGGGGGGCATCTACTTTGGTCAGCCCAAGGGCAGGAACGGTTCGGGTCCCGAGGAAACGGCATTCGACACCATGGTTTACACCCGGGCCGAGATCGAAAGGATTGCAAGGATCGCGTTCGATGCCGCGAGAAAGAGAAGGGGCAAGGTCACATCGGTGGACAAGGCCAACGTGCTCACCACCATGGTGCTCTGGAGAGAGGTGGTGATTGAAACGGCCAAGGAGTTCCCGGACGTGGAGCTCGACCATATCTACGTGGACAACGCCACCATGCAGCTGGTCAAGGATCCCCACCAGTTCGACGTGATGCTCTGCGGAAACATGTTCGGCGACATCATCTCCGATGAGTGCGCCATGATTACCGGCTCCATGGGCCTCCTGGCATCCGCCAGCCTCAACGAACAGAAGTTCGGCCTTTACGAGCCCGCAGGCGGCTCCGCGCCGGATATCGCGGGTCAGGGAATCGCCAACCCCATCGCGCAGATCCTCTCCGCCGCCATGATGCTCCGGTACACCCTGGATCTTCCCGAAGCCGCCGACGCCATCGAAAACAGCATCGAGAAGGCCCTGGACAAGGGTATCCACACCATCGATATCGCCATCGACAAGGATAAGGCGGTCAATACCTCAGAGATGGGCGATGCCATCGCCGCCATGATTCTCGAATAGTTAACATGAAAATCCGGACCGGGTTCGGCGATGCCGACCGGGTCCGGATTTTTTTTATTGGCTGGTTATGATCCGACCTTGAGGCCGTTAAATACAAAGCCTCAACTGATATAAGACTGCTTCGGCAGGTATCCAAATGAGGTCGAAACGACCTGCGGCTGTCCCCATCAGCCCCTTATTGCTTTGAAATGGATAGGGGCGTACTCAAGAATCCATGGGTACTGAACACATTTTTAGCCGCATCAATCCGGGCAGGACAACACTCAATCGGGTCAATGTTCTGCGGAAGCTCAGGATTGTTACCCTGGTAACCGTCACGCCTCCAACTCTCCGGTCCCTGCCGGTACCCCGCCCTGTCCCGCTGTCCGCAAGGCATCCATAAGCCCGGAGTGAATACGATCGGTCATTTGAACCGCAGGCGCGTCCTCGGGCACTTCCTCGAGGAGACTCCCCTTTAAAGCGTCAAAGTAGTTGTCCACGGGTTTTTCGACCTTGTCGGATTCCAGCCCGGTATCGTCGATGGATTTCATCATCTGATCGATCATATCGTCAAACAGGCTCACCATCTGGTCGTATTTGACGCTGTCCAGGAGCCCGCCGGGATTTTCCAGGCCGGAGCCGAACAACCCGGAACCGGAATCACCGCCGGTATTGAACAATCCGCCGGCCTGTTCGATGCCCGAGTTCAGCTGCTCGGTCGGCGCCTCGATCATATAGCTCCGCTCGGAATAGATCCGCTGTTCCACCTTAAGGTTCGCCTCGAATCCGGCAATGGAATCAAAGCCCCCCACCCCCTGTGCCTCCTC
>PPCM01000458.1_pt1 | contig 38091 bp, 35 predicted proteins | sample 1555541 | NCBI WGS metagenome assembly PPCM01 (sample SAMN05284479, study PRJNA326546) | Marine sediment metagenome, whole genome shotgun sequencing project. | isolation source: marine sediment | place: Germany: Wadden Sea | collected 2012-09-05
GGGTAGAAAGTAGGCGGTTATGAATAAGTATAAGCTTAAAAATATTCAGCTGTTTGTGATGTTGTCTATCTCTTTGGTGATACTGGTTATTATTTTTTCAAGTATTGAAAACTATCAGACACAATTTACAGATTTAGAGACTGATCGAATTGTTGAAGTAGTAGAAAAGTATGCCATTCAGTGTTATGCAACCGAGGGGGCCTATCCACCAAGTGTCTATTACTTACAAGAGCATTATGGGCTAATTTTAAATGAAGATAAGTTTATTTATGAATATGAACCTATAGCTGAAAATATTAAACCAGTGATACAAGTGTTTATCAAGCCAGGTGTTGAATAGGAGGTTCTGATGAAGAGAATGAATATAAATACTTCTATTGAATCCTTTTTAGTGATGGTTTTGATGATTGTGTTTGCTGTATCAACCATGTTTATCATTATAGAGGGAAAAGAAGCATTTGAACGTGTAACAGAAAATAAAATTGAAGATGAAAATGCAAGAATAGCACTTTCGTTTGTTAATAAACGTATCAAGCAAGACGATTTTACAGGCAGTATTGAAGTTATAGAAGATGGCGTAGAAGGAATTAAATCACTGAGAGTTAATCATGGTGATGGTATGTACACTTATATTTATGAATATGATGGAATAATGTTCGAATGTTATACAGATGAAGAACCGAGTTTGAATTTAAGTACAGAGATTGTACCTGTGAAAAATTTGGAGTTTGAAATGATTGGAAATCAGATTGTAATGACTCTAGATTATGAGTATCATGGTACTATGATACCTATCGAACAGATAACAACGCTTAGATCAAAGGAGGAGATTAGATGAATAATAGAGGGTTTACACTTATTGAAATCATCTTTTCAATTGCTTTCTTGAGTGTCGTTTCTGTTGTTATGTTAAGTTTATTAGCAACTTCATTTGAAGTTGAAAATGAGACCGATTTAATGGATATGGCAATTTTAAAAGTTTCTAATGAAATTGAGGAAATTAAAGCAATAGAAATCAATGAAAATCAAATAATTGAAAAACATTATAGTGAATATTGGAAAGAAGTGTCAAAAAAAGAAGCTATGTATACTTTAACAGCTAAAATTCAACAAGATATTAATTATGAACAAGGTCTTTATGATATTATTATTGACATAAAAGATGTAAAAGAGGGAGCAGTCGTTATTGCTACTCGAACCAAACATTATTGGAATAGGAAGTGATGTCATGAGAGTGATGAATAAAAAAGGTGCCACTTCAGTTTTAATTATTCTTCTGATGGTGGTTTTAATGGTATTTGGATTAACAATTTTAACAACAACATTATCAAATCAAAGTCTATCTCAGAAGAAGCAAGAATGGTTAAGTGAGTATTACGATTTAGAAAGTTATGTAGCAATTAACTTAGCCTCAATTGATCAACGTTTAACAGAGATAAAAGCTTCGAATGAAGATGAATTTCTTTTAGAAGCTTATCAAAATGAATTTGATTTGATAGAACAAGATGATAAGTATTACTATTATTTTAGGGTTTCAGAAGATAAGGAAGAAAACTTAAAACACATTGATGTTACGTTAGAAATATATGTTGATAAGAAAAAAGTTAAAAACTATGATATTGTAGAGTATAGTGAAACTCAAGATTTGTTTGAATATGAAGATATTAAATTTGGGAATCCATTCTTCCCTAATGACTAGTTAAGAGGTGCGATATGAAAAAAATCTTGATAGTATGTATAGTTATTTCAATGATAAGTATGAGTACTTTTGCTGAGAAACCTGATTTATTAGAAAAGAAATCCATTGATGATTACTTTAAAGTAACACAAAATACAACCGTTGAAGAAGCTGATCATATGTTATTTGTAGTAAAAAAAACATCGATTAACTGGTTGGCTATGGATATAAAGGTTCAGGCTGTTGATGCGACTGTTATTGTGAATAAGGGATCTACATCATATAAGAGTGTAAAAACAATTGTTGAAAAGGATCAAGAGTATATTTACAATAATGTATCAGATATTGAGTATTTTCCACTACAAATGGGAAGTGGAAAATATACGGTGAGTTTAATGGGATCTAATGATGGGAGACGATTTAGATCGCTGACTTCTAAGGATTTTAAAGTTGATGTAGAAGAAAATGCAGTTTTCCTTAATTCTTCCCAGACTGTTAATTGGTCTGATGATACTGATGTGAGTATTTTAGCTTTAGCATTAACAAAAGACTTGCAAGAAGACCAAGATAAGTTAGAAGCAATTCATAAACATATTGTTGAAAATGTAAAGTATGATTATCAAAAGGCGACGTCATTACCAAAAGGGTATATACCAAATGCAGAATCGACTTTAGAAGAAGGAGCTGGTATCTGTTATGACTTTGCAGCTCTCTTAGCATCAATGATGAGGGCTGTCGATATACCAACAAAATTGGTAAAAGGATATAGTTCTTATACACCTGTATATCATGCTTGGAATGAAGTTTTAATAGATGATGAATGGTGGATTGTTGATGCAAGTACAGATTCTATATACGTTGACTATAATGCTCAATATTTAATTAATAAACCCATTGATGCTTATGCAGCAAGTAAAGTATACTAAAACCGCTTATTTAGCGGTTTTTATACGTTTATCAAAGTCATCTAATGTTAATGGTTTACTATAATAATAACCTTGTATAATGGTATCTAAATCGTGTTTGATTACATCAATTTGCTCTTTGTATTCTACGCCTTCAGCAATAATATGCATCTCATATAGTTTAGCTAAATCTGTGATAAGACCGTACAGTTTTTTTGATTTTTCGCTGGTATGAATATGATCTACAAAAGCCTTATCAATTTTTAGAAAGTCGAATGGAAGTTGTTCTAAATAGTTGATAGAAGAGTAACCCTTTCCAAAATCGTCAAGTGCAAAACGGATACCATGTTTTTTTATATCATTCATAATGGCTTGAGCTTGTTTGATATTTGCAAGTCCAGATTCCTCTGTGATTTCAAGAGCAAACCAAGTCGTGTCAATATTGGAGTTTGAAATAATCTCTAATAATTCTTCTGTCATCCCTGGACTATCAAAAGTATATGTTGACATATTAACAGATATTTTCATTGGTTCTAGTGCATCATCTTGCCATAGTTTAATTTGCTTACAGGCATTTTTTATCATATACATATCTAACTTTCTCATGAGTCCATTTCTTTCAGCAACACCAAGAAACTGATCTGGGTAAATTGGACCTCGTTCTTCATGAATCCATCGTACTAGAACTTCAGCTCCAATAGTCTTTTCCTCATAGAGCTCAGTTTGTGGTTGGTAATACAATAGAAAATCCTCATTATCCAAAGCTGTTTGAATTTCAATAGCCAATTCTTGTTCGTTTAAATAATGTTTATAGATGTCATCATCAAATGCAACCCATTTATCGGTAATATTATTTTTCTTAACATAATACATGACACTCTCTAGATATTGAATCAAAGTATCGTATGAGTTCGAATACTTAGGATATTCAACATAACATAAACTTAGACTAAGTTTATTTGCATGAAAGGTATTCTGTTTAAAGGTCTCAAAGGATTGCTGGATAGCTCCTAGAAAATGAGGAAAGTTTTCTGTAGCAATACATGTAAATTGATTTCCAGAAGTACGACCGACAACACAATTACCAGATATGTCATTGAGTAAATTACCAAGTTCTATTAGAATTTGATCACCAATATCATAACCATATAGATCGTTGATAAGTTTAAAACGTTTGATATCAATGAGAAGCATAGCACCTTTAATCGAAGGATTAAATATTTTTTTTAGACCATAATTATTTGGAAGATAGGTTAATTGGTCGTGTTTAAACAGATAGTTGAGTCTGCTTTTTTCATTTCTGCTTAAGATTAAACGCATGACAATATATATTGATGCAATGATGACTAGTGTAACAATAAATTGGGAAATTATTTGATTAGTTTTATGATCTTTCTTTTCATTTGGAATATCATAAAGACTAAGTTTTAGTAATCGATCCATTGATATTACAGATGCGAACTGGTGCATGGAGTCGACTAAAATGTGATCTCCTATTACATAGTATGAACTGATATCATCGGTTTGGTAATTAAGGTAGAGCGGCTTAGTATCTAAATGAGATTGAGAGAATGAATATAAACTTAGTGGTATTTTTAAGTACTCATTAGATTCGTGGTATAACATTTCATAAGTAGTAATTTCAGGACTTGATTCATAGGTTTGATAGTAATTAAAATCATTTTGACTAACAATGACATAAGGTTCACTGTAAATTTGAAAAGAATGATCATAATCTTCGTCTGAAATCATTAAATCAAGTTCATTTGAGAGCAACATTTCTTTTAACTTCTCTTTTTCGCCCGTGATATAAACAATAGAATGGCTGTTAAATTTCGCATATTTGTTTATTAATGCAATAGAAACACCATAAAGACGTTTGTTGTAGACATAGCTAACAGGTGGTAATTGTGGAATACCAACTTTTATTTCTTCATAAGCTAGTGAGTGAGTCTGAATGAATTGGTTATTGTATTCATCAATCCATTTATCAATAAAACCTTCATTTGAATAGTGATTCATGATGATTTTAATTTCACTAAAATATTCATCCTCCATATACAATGAAGGATGTTGTCTATAATCTAATTGATTAAGAATCAAATCATGTTTAGGTATGAAATCACCTTGATATGGCATTTGTATTGTATCGATTATTTGGTCATCAAGTTCTAATAAGAGCGTATCGAAATCATCGTTGATGGTTGAACCAACTGTATCAATTGGAGTAATAGAGCTCTGATATAAACCCATATTGTAATCAATGAGTACATTATCAGAAAACCCTTCTGCAAGTATGATTTTCATTTTAAGATCTTTTTCTAGTTGCTCCTTTAATGGTGCTTCAATCATATGAAAAATCGGACCAGATAATTTGAGCGTAAGAGGGCCATCAACATGAATATTAAAAATACTATCTTGATTCAAGATGTTGTAGCTAAATATTATTAAAACTATGGCTATGATAAATATGAAGAGCCACTTTTTATTCAGTGTCAGTTGATTCATTATATTTACGCTCCAATTCCTTAAGTAGATTCTCTTCTTCTAGATATTGATTATATAAATATGAGGCATCGTTATTTAGTGTAGTGTATTTAGAATTAATTGTATTATACTCATTTTCTAGTTTTGATACTTCATCTTCAAAAAATTTGATACTGATTTTAAAGTTTTCAAGAACGCGTTCAAATCCTGTAATTGACTCTTCTGTAGATTTAAGCATTATTGTATCTTCTATATATTTATTCTCAATAGTCTCTAAATTTGCTTTATGTTCTTTTTCTGCTTCTTCAATGACATCATCAATATCATCTTGTAAACTATTGGCTTCTTTTTTAAGAGCATTACTTTCTAATCGATTTTGATTAAAAGTTGTATATATTTGATTGTAATGCATAGCAAATTCGTATGAATCTAGAGGTAATGTTCCATTTTGAGTGTCTATTACTGTTAGCATATTTTCAAGTTCTACTTTTTCAGTTTCTAACGTTTCAATATCTTTAGAATAATCAGTAGTTGCACTAGAATCATAATTGTCTATTTGATCATTTTTATTTTGAATCTCATCAAGAATTTGAATAATTATTTGATCTGCTTCAGGTCGATATAACTCGTATGCTTCATTGTAAATCATTTCAGCTCGATTGCGTAAATGATCTACTTCATTTCTATCATCTTTAGTACTGTTAACGACTTCCTGTAGCTGCGTATTCGCTGTAGCAATTTCTGTATCCCTAACGTTTAGATTGTTACTTAAAGCAATTTTTGTATTATTTAATAAGCTAAGTTCATCTTTTATATCTTGATAACCATTTTGCTTATCAACCAGATTTGCTTTTGCATCTTCAATTTCCTTAGATTTTGTATTTAGCTCGGATTGTTTTTTATCAACTAAAGATTTTGCATTAAGGTATTTTTTATATAGATCATCAACAATATTTTTCTGCTCTTCAATTGATGTTAACAAGGCATCTATTTCAGCTTGATTAATGGACTCTGTTTCTTCAACAAGTGTCTCTTCTGTAACTGGATCTTCTGTAATTGGATTTTCTTCAACTACTGTTATTTCCTCGGTAGACGGTGGTTCATCAGAAATATCTTCATTGGTACTTGGTTGATACTCATAAATACCTTCAACTTCTTTAAAGTCTTTTCTTAGTGCTTGAATAGCATCATTAATAAAAGTCTCTTTCTCCTCAATCTCAATATTATTTAAAGCTAATTGTTCTTTTATGAAAGTTCTACCATAAGATACTTTTGATTCAGTTTCATGAAAGAGTAAGACGATTCGGTAGTGAGATTTGTTCTGTTCTAAGTATTTTGCTAGTGGAATATCTTCCTTATTGTAACTAATGACAATAGTATCGGTCTTTTCCAAAATATTGAGTTCTACAGCTTTTTCAGTCATCTGTTCTAATAAGACTTCAACGTGTAGGCCTTTGCTCTCTGTTGGAATGATTTCGCTGTCACCTCTAACCGTAATAACATTAAAATCTTTATTTATCTCGATAAGGATACTTGGATTAACATCGTAAGAAACAATGCCATAAACTCGTGTATCGGAGGCTTGATTAAAAAGAAAACCACCAATTAAGACAACCATAATCAACATAGAAAGACTGGTCCCTATTTGTCTATAACTAAATTTTCCAAAACCCTTATAAATGTCTCGTTTCTCAAAGCTGAGACGATCACCTAGTTTAACATTCGGTCGAATTTTGATACGTTCGATATCGTTATTTTCAGTTTTAACAATCATGAATTTCTTTTCTATTTTTGTTACAAGTCCATGTTTCATATAATCACTTCCTTATGTTTTATTTATATCCAGTCTTAAATGGATAAAACAAGTACTATCAAGTGTTTTATAAAATTTGGTTTGGGTACATGAATGACAAGGAGGTATTTGTATGAACATTGAAGAAGTATTGGACAAGTATGAATATAAAGTAGAAAATCTATTACCAATTTTATTAGACATTCAAGTAGGTATGGAGCATAAGTATATCACACCAGAAGTAGCTAGATTAGTTGCAGAAAAAATAGGTATACCATATTCTCAGATGTCAGAAGTTATCTCTTTTTATGCTGCCTTGAATAAAACTCCAAAAGGGAAGTATCACATTGAAATGTGTAACAGTACAGTGTGTAAAGTAAATGACAATTATTTGATTGAGGAGTATTTAAAGAAATCACTTTCGATTGAAATTGGGGAAACAACACAGGATAGTCTATTTTCATTGGATTATGCCCCTTGTTTTGGTGCGTGCGATGTTTCGCCGTCGATACGGATTAATAAAAGAGCTTACGGAAAATTAACTGTAGATAAAGTTAAAAAAATTATTGATGGATTAAGAGGTGAACTATGAAGCCTTTGATAACGGAATTTTTTAGAAGGTATCAATGCGATGATGTATCATCATATGTTAAAATTGGTGGCTACACGGGCTTAAATAATGTTATTACGAATGGTGTGAAATGGGCCATAAATGAGTTAAGAGAAGCTGATATCAGAGGTCGTGGTGGGGCTGAATATCCCGCATGGCGTAAATGGTCTATGGCCAAAGAACGAAGTGGCGAAAAAATTATTCTTTGTAATGCTGATGAAGGTGAACCAGGTTCTTTTAAGGACAGAGATATATTACTAAATGATCCTATGAAAATAATTGAAGGTATGACGATTGCAGCTTATTGTACAGGAGCAAAAGATGGTTATATTTATATACGAGAGGAATACGCGCATATTAGAGATCGCTTTTGTAATGCTTGTGAATCAGCAAAATCTAAAGGTTACTTAGGAGAGAATATCTTAAATAAAGGTTTTGATTTTAATTTGCATGTGAACATTGGTGCTGGTGCATATATATGTGGTGAGAATACAGCGCTTATTGAGTCCATGCATGGTATGGCTGGTAGGCCAAGATTAAAACCACCTAGAGTTGGAGAAAAAGGTTTGTTTGGCTTGCCAACGATGGTGAATAATGTAGAAACTTTTGTATGTGCTACAACAGTATTTATTCACGGCTCAAAAGCTTATTGCGATGAGGGAACATCCAAGAGCAAAGGTAATAAGGTTATCAGTTTAAGTGGAAAGATTAAGAACCCAGGTACATATGAAATTCCTTTTGGTATGACCATTTATGAGATTTTACATAAACTAGGCGGAGGATCAAAAAATGATCTAGAGATCAGTTTTATTCAATCAGGAGGGGCTTCGGGTCCATTGATACCAGCCAGTGAATTTGATATTCCTTTTACTTATGAAGATTTTAAAGAAAGAGGATTTGCAATAGGTGCAGGATCAATGGTTGTTGTTGATAAATCGTTACCTCTCATTGACTATCTAATTGCAGTAGAAGGATTTTTCCATCATGAATCTTGTGGAAAATGTACACCTTGTAGAGAGGGTATGGTGCATATTGTCAAAATACTCGAGAGGATAAAGAATAAGACTGCAACGCTTAAAGATCTTGATAAATTAAAGCGAGTGATGAAAGTTATGCTTGATGCTTCATTTTGCGGTTTAGGGACAACTGCTCCAACTGCTTTGTACTCAGCATTTAAGTATTTTGAAAATGAACTATGCCAAGATATTATCGGTTGGGAGGTTTCTTATGATTCAAATAATCATTAATAATCAAAATGTGGAGGTTGATACTTCAATGACTATATTAGAAGCCTGTCAAAGGCTATCAATTGATATTCCAACGTTTTGTCATGATGAACGTTTGAAGCCTTTTGGTGCTTGTAGAATTTGTGTTGTAGAAGTTGAAGGAGCGAAAAAATTATTAGCGTCTTGTACAGAAAAAGTTAAAGAGGGGATGATTATTTGGACACATTCACAACGAGTTCTAGATGCTAGAAAAGAAATTCTTGAACTGATATGGGGTGTTCACGATAATGATTGTTTAAGTTGTGAAAAAGCAGGTGATTGTAAATTACAAAACTACTGCTTTGAATATGGTATAGAAGCATCCACATCCGAGTATACAATGAATTTACTAGGTAGATATGATACCAGCAACAAGTTTTATACCATTGACAGAGATAAGTGTATTTTATGTGGAAAATGTATTCGAGTTTGCAAAGAACTTCAAAATTCTAGTGCCATTGGTTTTGATTGCAGAAGTGATAAAATGCACGTTGCACATCCTTTTGGAGAAGGCATGACTAATTCCACTTGTGTATCATGTGGTAACTGTGTAAACGTATGTCCGACAGGTGCATTGATGGAGAAAAACAGAGTCGCTTTTAGAACTTGGGATGTTGATAAGAAAGTCAGAACCACCTGTGTGTATTGTGGTGTAGGTTGTCAAATTGATTTGCTTGTAAAAAATAATCAAGTTGTAAGAATCGATCCAGCAGTTGATGCTGTTAATAAAGGTTTACTCTGTGTAAAAGGCAAATTTGCTTATAGTTTTATCAACCATCCAGATCGACTAACAAAACCGCTTATACGAAAGAATGGTCAACTTGTAGAAGGTACTTGGGATGAAGCATATGATTTGATTGCAAAGAAGATTGTAGAAATAAAGCAAACACATGGATCTGATGGATTTGCTGGTTTTTCTTCAGCCAAATGTACTACAGAAGATAATTATATCATGCAGAAGTTTTTTAGAGCGGTTTTAGGCACAAATAATATTGATCACTGTGCACGTCTCTGACATAGTGCAACGGTTGCAGGTCTTGTAGCCTCATTTGGAACAGGTGCTATGTCCAATAGTATAGAAGAAATAGAGAGGGCAAATACATTATTCGTGACAGGATCAAATACTACTGAAACCCATCCTGTAATAGCAACATTTATGAAACGAGCAATTAATAATGGTGCAAAACTGATTGTAGCAGATCCGCGAAAGATTGAATTAGCGAATTTAGCGGATGTTTATCTTCCAATCAAACCGGGTACAAATGTAGCCATGTTTAACGGAATGATGAGTCATATACTCAAAAATAATTGGCAGGATCAGAAGTACATTGATGAAAGAACGGAACACTTTAGTGAACTAAAAGAGAAGCTTGAGAATTTCACAATAGAAAAAGCAGCTAGTATATGTGAAGTTGATGTAGAAAAATTAAAAGAAGCAGCGAAAATATATGCGACATCGGATCGAGCAGGAATATATTATACTATGGGTATTACACAACATAGTCATGGTACTGATAATGTAAAATCAGTTGCCAATCTTGCTATGATGTGTGGAAACGTAGGTATTGAATCAGCTGGTGTAAACCCTCTAAGAGGACAAAATAATGTCCAAGGTTCATCAGATGCAGGTGCATTACCGATTTATTTTCCTGGATATCAAGATGTAACTGATCCTGAAATCATTGAAAAATTTAGAGTTGCATGGTCAGTAGAGCAATTATCATTTAAGAAGGGTTTAACAATTCCAAAGATGATGGATGCTATTCAAGAGGATAAAATAAAGTTTTTATATGTTATGGGTGAAAACCCCATGGTCTCTGAACCGGATTTGAATCATTTTGAGAAAGTTGTTAAAAAATTAGATTTCATAGTTGTACAAGACATATTTTTAACAGAAACAGCTGAAATTGCGGATGTTGTATTACCAGCAACTTGTTACGCTGAAAAAGAAGGTACTTTCACAAATAGCGAGAGAAAAGTTCAGCGGGTTAGAAAGGCTGTTAATCCACCTGGAGAGTGTAAGGAAGATTGGTTGATTGTTCATGAGATTATGAAGAGATTAAATTATGAAAATTCATTTGAATCTCCATCAGAAATTATGGATGAAATGGCATCTTTAACTTCAAAATATGGTGGTATATCTTATGATAGAATTGAAGAAGATGGTTTAAAATGGCCATGTCCAAGTAAAGATCATCCAGGAACAAAATATCTTCATAAGGACTCCTTTACAAGAGGCCTTGGGAAATTTCATGCAGTGGAATATATTCCTCCCGCTGAAGTTGAAGATCACGAGTACCCATTTGTTCTAACAACAGGCCGCGTGTTGTATCACTTCCATACTAGGACGATGACTGCTCGTGAAAAAGGGCTTCACGAAATTTCTCCGAGGAATTATGTAGAGATTTCTAAAAGTACCGCTGAGCGATTGGGAGTATGTGATAATGAAATGGTTCATGTCAGTTCTAGAAGAGGTAAAATTGAGGTACCTGTTATGATTACTGATAGAGTTTCAAACAATATATTATTTATACCATTTCATTTTGCAGAAGAGTCGGTAAATAGGCTGACGAATGAAGCATTAGATCCAACAACTAATATACCTGAACTGAAGGTTTGTGCAGTTAGAATAGATAAGATAAAGCGCTAGATTAACCTCTAGCGTTTTATGTTATAATGGATTGAAATGAGGTAATTATGTTGTGACGAAGAAAGCGAATCCTCCGGGATGGTAGGATCAAAAAGACTTACAGATGTCCGATGTGCGGAACAATCGGTGCACTTGTACCGAGTCAAACAGTTGAAAATTTAGTCATGGAAGTTGTTGAAGCAGGTGCTTTTAAATTAGAAATTTTTAGTTTATGTATGGATAAGGATTGTGAAATGGCGTATTTTTCTGCAGATTACGGTTATCTGTACTTACAACGACAGTTAAAAGTATCTGTTGATTATAAAGAAGATGCTGAAAAAAAGTATGCCTGTTATTGTCATGAAATAACACTTGATATGCTTAGGGAGGCAGTTTTGAAAGAAGGTGCATCTTCAGTCAAAGATATATTGGATAAATCAAAACCTGTGATAGTCGATAAGTGCAAAGAGAACAATCCTTTTGGGTGCAGTTGTTTGGCAGATATGAATAAAAGAATAGAAGAAATTAAACTGGGCTTAAGTGGTGATTTATAGACTTATGACCAGTTTTTATTTTATTACTGCATAAAACTTTCTAATTGGGTATATATAAGATGTGTAAGGAGGTCTACTATGTCTGAGATGATGAACCAAGAAGAAAAAAATGAATTATTAGAAGAATTTGAAACATTAATACTAAGCGTAAGCAAAGAAGTAATTGATACATCTGTTATGGATGATTTGGTACTTCTTAGGGATAATTTAACACAAGAGATGAATGAGTTTTCGGAAAAAGCTGACCGTGTGAATTCTGTGATTATCAGTATTGACAATATTCTAAGTCAAACATCAGCGAATATGACCAATGCTATAAAAAGAACATCTGGGGAGTTGGATGAGTTTCTAAAGCAGTCTATTCAAAATTTAGATGAGAAGATGGTTTCTATTGTAGATGAGTTAAATAGAATTCTAACAGAATCTTCTAAGCAAGTTGAAGACAAGTTTGGATCAGTCACGCAAGATATTGATAACATACTTCAAAAGACGTCAGATGATATAAGTGGAAAATTTAATCAAACAGTTGAGGAAATTAACCTTATTATATCTAACTCATCAGATGATATGAAGCAAAATTCTGTAGATGCCAATGAAACAATGCATCAAACACTGGAAATCGCAACCAGTAAAATACATGAATCGGTTGCTTTTGTTTCCGAATCACTGAATGAAAGTCTTGCAAGAAATACTGAATCTATGGACCTTGTTATTCAAAAGACAACAGAAAGATTAGATGGGCTTATCAATTCAACTAGTGATCACTTTAGTGAAGAGATTAAAATGATAAAAGATTATTTGATCAATTCCGATAAACTTATTCGAAGTAACCAAGATTCAATCACTGACATCCAACGCTCCATTGAAGCTAGAATGAATGAAACAATTGTAAAAATCATGGAGCAATCAGAAAAGAGTAAAGTTTATTTAGAAGATGCAATTCAAAAAATCAATGGTTTTGTAGATAAATCAAGCAAAGATATTTACAGCATGAATGAACTTAATAATACCATCAATATTAAAGCGGATTATATTTTGAATAAGGTGAAAGAGGATCAAAAGGCGTCAAAAAAAAGGTTTATGATTTTTTTGATTCTTAATATTGTGACAATAATTTCTGTTTTAGGACTTGCAGGCATATTGTTATTGAGGGGGTAGTCTTTATGTATGAATCTGCTAAAGATTTATTGAAATACTACAACAAAATATATGAGATAAAAAATGCAATACAGTCGAGTTCAATTGATGATGATATTAGGAATGTTGAAGATCGGTTGCTTAATTTACAGTCAACAATTAGTAATTTGCATATTGAAGATGGTACTCAACTTGAGAACTTTGCAAAGTTTATCAATGGCTATTTAAATGAAGAAAAAACAGAAGAGAAAGTTAAGCTAAACATCTATGTGATTGGTGATGCGGATCTAGGTAAATCAACCGTAACAGATTTTTTAAACGAATCGAAAGACAACATTAATTTTGTTGATATGCCTACTTATTCAGTAGAAGATTTGGATAAGTACCGTTATAGTGATGGCATTATTTATTTGATTAATCCTAAAACAATGTATTTTAAAAAAGATCCAGAACTAAAATCCTTATTTAATGATAAACCCAATATTGCAATATTATCAAAGATAGACTTATTTGATGATCCAGAATATATGCTTGCAGATGCAAAAAAATATTTTGAAAAAATAGCAAGTATTGTTTTGCCATTTAATGGCGTGACTTATGAGGGGCAGAATGAACTTTTGAAGATGGTTGAGAATAGATTTGTTAAAAATGAGGCATCTCTTAGAGTAAAAAGTGTTTTTAATGCAACCAGTCAAAAAATATTAGAATTAAAAGAAGCTCTTAGAAGCAATGTGATGATATTTAGAAAAGCTGAAAATAGTCGTATAACAGAGAAAGCTTCTTTTAAGAAGTCGCATCAAAAGATACTTGAAAACCTAGTTCTTAAGATTGATATGATGCTAGGCTCTTATGAAGTAGATGTTAAACAACAAGTGAATTATCGTTCAAAAGATGTATTTGAAGCTGAGAATATGAGGCTGTTTATTGAAGATGAAGTTTTTAAAATAAGTGAATTGAAAGTAGATATAAAACGACTAATTGAAAGTATTGAAAACGAATTGGCAAAGCTTTTAGTGGAAGGTGAAGAGAAGATACTACTCCAAATATATCTAGATGAAATGCAGTTCATCAATGTAGTTGAGTTAAATTTGATGTTAGACAGATTAAATGAAAGTGGTTTATTTGCAAGCTTTCAAAAGAAGAGGAGGTTACAGAATTTCCAAAATGATTTGATGAATATGATGAACCATCATGTTACTGACTTAAAGAAAGTCATTACAGATGCATTGAAGTTATCTATGAATCACAGTTATCAAATGAGTTTTGATAAAATTGATCATCAATTTGAAGAAACATTTTGTTTGGTTTCGGAAGTGGGAATCCTCATCAGAATTATCGACGATACTATTAAAGCTTTAGAATTATCAAATTTACAGGTTGATATAAAAGATATTATTTTGGGTCATGTAAAGTGAAAGGTTTAATATGGGATTAGCAATTATAACAGGCGGAAGTTCAGGCTTAGGTTTTGAAATTTCAAAGTTACTTAGAAATCGTGATATAGATATATGTATTGTGGGAAGAAATGAAAGCAAACTGAAAACTTGCTTAGAGATATTAGAATCACTTGATGGAAATGGTACTGTTCAGTATTATATGATGGATATTTCAAATGAAGTTCAAGTGAGAACTTTTGGTGAGGCATTCAGAGAAAGTGGCATCTCGATAGATTACTTATTTAATGTGGCGGGTGTCGGGATATTTGGATCGCCAGTTCAGTTGAAGAAAGAAACCATTGAAGAGGTACTATCTTCAAATCTGGTAGGTATGATGCTTTTGACAGGTGAGTTACTTAATAATATGGAATATCATGGTGGAAGAATTATTAATGTCTTATCAACTGCTGCAAGGGTTGGAAAAGCAAATGAAGCTTTATACTGTGCATCCAAATGGGGAGCAAGAGGTTATACAGAATCACTTAAGCAGTATTATAAGAATTCAAATATAAAGGTGACTGCGGTTTATCCAGGAGGTATGGATACGCCATTTTGGGCAGAACAAGAGGTTAATGAGTACATGAATCCAGGAGAAGTGGCAACGCAAATCGTAGTGTCCGTTTGTAATGATTTATATGTAAGTGAATTAGTGATTGAGAGACATTGAGTATTCAATGTCTCTGTTTATTATAAACTTGTTGTGCTTCATAGAATTTAATGGCAAGGGACATTTGCTCATGGAAAGCTAAACCATGTTCGTATGGACCAGTCAATTCTTTTGCTTTTTTTACACGGTAAAGTATGGTGTTTCTATGTTGAAATAAATGATCAGCTACCCTTTGCGTTTGTAAACCATAGTCAAAATATAGTTTTAGCGTAAGATAAAGTTCAGAACGATACTTTAAGTCATAATCCAAAAGTGGTTGTAGCTTATCTTGTACGAATTTGATGCTCCAAGTATGATCCATAAGTGGCATTATGAGTTGATGAATACCAATTTCATGGAAGCATAATTCCTGTTTGTTTTGTGTGATAGCTGTTTGATAAGCATAATAACTTTCCTTTAACGATTCATCTAATTGCATGAGTTGTTTTTTTTCGAGACTTTTGCCGATGGTAATGCCCGATTGATCTAAACCGATTAAGTCAAGAATGTATTTGAAGTCTGATTTTATGTTTGGATTATCATTATATGTGAGAATAATTAATAAACCTTTTCTAAATTTGAAAAGACCATGAGTACGTGGTTTGTTATTAAGTCGATGATATTTATCAATTAGTCTAATGATGTTTTCCTCACTTTTAAACCTTTTTTCATGACAGTAGATTGTTATATGATGATTTTCAAAATGAGGATTTAGCTCTAAACTAACTTCTCTAACAATATAAGGATTAAGATTTCCTGTCATTAAGGTTTCTAGTTTTGCCTCTAAGTGTTCATGTATACCTTTTGTTTTTATACCATTAAATACTGTACGGATAATGTGCTCAATATAAATAGATGGGTGAAATATAAATATAGGAAATTGATGTTGATTTGCATACGTAATAATTTCTTCTGGTAAACTATCGTAGTAAACTGATTTTATGGCTAGTCCAGCAGCACCTTGATAAATAAGTGCTTTTACTGCTTTGAATACAATTGAGATATCATTTTTTGCATTACTAAGTGTCGTTACGACGAACTCGCCTTCTACAAAAATATCCATAATATTTTCTATGATCTCGTGATCTAAAATTCCAACTGTTGTCACTTGATTATTATATCCAGAGTCATTAGTGATGAGCTTAAATTCTTCTAAATATTCTAGTTGTAATGCTTCTCTAATAGTAATTGACATAGAAACCTCCTATATTCAGTCTAGCGAATTAATACTAAATATGCAAATTTGCTGTATGAGTTACAAAGATTTCGATGTAATATTAGTTTCGAAACAATGATTATCAAAACTAAATCGTGTTACAATGACGGAGAGGTGATAATTATGAAAAAAATGTCGAGTTTTAAAGCAGATATGATATTACTGCTTGTAGCAATTCTATGGGGAACCACTTTTGTAACATCCAAGTTTTCATTAGAGGAATTAGGTCCATTTACTATAATTTCAATGAGATTTATATTAGCAGTATTCTTTATGTGTATAATATTCAGAAAGCATATTAAACATATTAATACAAATGATATATTAGGAGGGGCAATTGTAGGCAGTGTATTGTTTATCGCTTTTTCTACTCAATTAATTGCTTTAAAGTATACAGATCCTGGTAAACAAGCATTTTTAGCAGGTACTTATGTGATATTTGTACCGTTCTTGGTTTGGGGTGTAACTAAAAAAAGACCCGATACAAAATCGTTTATCGGTGCCTTTGCCTGTATGATTGGTATTGCCTTATTAACATTAAAGTCTGGTTTATCTATCAGTTATGGAGATTCATTAACTTTGTTCAGTTCTGTGTTTTTTGCACTTCATATATTAACTACAGGTCATTTCGTTAAAAAGAGCACACCTGTAAAAATAACGATTGTACAATTTGCAACAGTAGCTGTTTTATCTACTGTTACAGCACTACTATTTGAAGGTGTTCCAACTCAGTTATCGCCAGGTATTACCATAGGTATTTTATATCTTGGTATTCTTTGCACAGGTCTTGCATATTTTCTACAAACATTTGGACAAAACTACACAAAGTCTACTCATACAGCAATTATTCTAAGTTTAGAGGCTGTTTTCGGAAGTTTGTTATCAATTATCTTTATGAAAGAAGTATTTACCCCAATTATGATTTTAGGTTGTATGATTATATTTGCATCGGTATTGATTATTGAACTTAAAAGTAGTCAAGAATCAGAAGAGGTTATTGAACAAGCCAATTAATGGCTTGTTTTTATTTGAAGAGACCACTGAGTTGCTCTAATATATTATCGTTTCCAGATACTGATATATGCCCGACACGGTCGCATATTCTTTCAAGGTACTCAAGCTCTTTGAGCTTAAATAAAGTCTTATTATCATCCATTAATTTTGCTGTATTTAGCAAGCTTCTTGTTGAGGCTGTTTCTTCACGTCTGGTAATAACATTGGCATGAGCTTTCTTTTCTGCGATTAGTACAGTATTCATAATGTCTCTTATTTCACCAGGTAAAATAATATCTTTTAAACCAGCATAAACAAAATTTGCACCAAACTGAGTTTCTTTTTCTTTGAGTTTTTCAAATGCAAATTCAGCCAACTCTTTTTTGCTGTTTAACAACTCATCTAAGTTCATGTGACCAACATATTCTCGTATAATCATTTGAAGTTGCAAATACAGTTGTTGCTCATAGTCTTTTATTTCTAAGATGGGTACATCAATATTTACAATGTTGTACTGGCAAATGAAATTAATTCGGATGGGAACTTTATCTTTTGTCATAATTTCTTGGCCTGATACCTGAATTTCTTGAATTCTAGTATCTACTTTTTTCAGCGTTATTTGCTTATAAGTATCCCAGAAATAATATTGTCCTGGTTCAGCGTGTTTCAAATACAGTTGATTGCAAAAGAAAATACCTTTTTCATAAGGTTTGAGAATATGGCAATAACTATGGTTATGATCAAATTTAGTTAGTAGTTCTTGAATGTTTTCATCGAGTATCTCTGGCTGATTTTGATCTATTTTTTTGTAAGTGTGTTTGTGATAGACATCCCAAAATACATATTCGCCTGAGGTTAAAAACGATTGGAAGTGGCCATCGATATAATGGATTGCAAGTTCGTGATCTTTTACATCTAGGGTACTCAGTTCATCTGTTTCAATCTGCTGTAATACATACTTGGTATCATGGCCCTCTAAATTGAAATCATCTTGTATGTTCACAATGATTAGTTCATAAACTGATGAGTATTTTTTATAGTAACCGGGTGATAAATAAGCTTTAAATGTTCCATTTTTAAATAAGAAACCACGTTCATTTTCATTAATAATTGTTTTAAATAACATAATACCTCCATTGGGTAGACACAGTAAAGATCGCGGAGTTCAATTAAGACAGATAACAAAGTAGTGGAGTTATACTTGACTACTTTGTCAAATTGTCGGTATCCTATACACTTCAAGGCGATCCTTACCTTAGGTATCTACTTCTTGTTTTGAATTTACTCTCCTCTTTGAGACTATATCCAACGTAAATATAACTGAATACCTTATGATATTTCATAGGCACAGTATGGCTTGAAAGCCTTATATTAAGCCGAAGCAATAATATTAACCCTTAATAACACCTACTGTTTTTAATTTTTTTAGTGGTGTAATTAGATCAAGTTCATTGTGAATGACTTCATCTATGTCTTTGTATGAACTACGTGCTTCTTCAGCAACGTCATTTTTACTCTTTTTTCCAAGAACCACATTCATTTCTTTCAGTTCATTCATAACTGACTCTACTGAAATCAGTTCCTTAGCTTGTTTTCTTGAATACTTTCTTCCAGCACCATGTGAACAGGAATGAAAAGCTTCTTCATTTCCTAATCCCATAACAATATAACTGTAGGAACCCATGGCACCTGGAATAATTCCTATTTCACCTTCTTTAGCTGAAATTGCTCCTTTGCGGTGGACCCACACATTTTCACCGTAATGAAGCTCATAAGCAGCATAATTATGATGTCTATTTAAAGGTTCTGAAAAAGTAACCTCTTTATCTAAGTATTTTTTTGCATACTTTCTAATGATATTTTCTACTGTTACAAGCATTCTGCTTCTATTTTCATATGCATAATCAAGAGCTAAAGTCATATATTGTATGTAGTCTTTTCCTAGTGAATCCTTTGAAGGTAAAAATGCTAACTTATAACAGTCTGGTACACTTGAATAGTATTTTTGATTTTCTATTCTAGCAATATTATGAAAATATTTGTTGATTTGGTTACCTAAATGACGGCTACCTGAATGCACCATTATCATTAATTGATGGTTTTCATCTTCTTGCAGTTCGATAAAATGATTACCACCACCTAGTGTTCCTACCTGAAAATATGCATTTTCAAATGAATCTGAAAAATAAATAAAATGTTGATTATCTTTGAGCTTATAATAGGCTTTATCCAAAACTTCGGAGTGCTGTTTGTTTCTGTGTTTTTCGAATCCAACTGGAATATTTCTCATGATGTCACCAATAATTGTCTGTAGTAAAGAACCGTTTGGTGTAGTAGTCTCTCTTAGCTGGTCAGATGTTAAATTGGTTTCTGTGTAAATCATTCCACAACCAATATCACTACCGACAGCATTGGGAATGATGACTTCTTTAGTTGCAATAACACTTCCAATAGGCATTCCCATTCCTGTATGTGTATCGGGCATCAATGCAACCCACTTATGTATAAATGGTAGATTAGACAAATGATCAGCCTGTTCTAAACAATTTCTCTCGATATCATTGATAGAGTCTAGCCAAATTTTTATAGGGACTTTATTTTCATTTTTATTATATTTTACAAACATTGTTGACTCCTTTTACATTGATTTTATGAGTTTATGATATCATGGTGATAATAAAACATCATTAAAAAAAATTTGCGAAGATAAGGAGTAATATGGCAGACTTTAAGGAATTGGTAAAGAAATTCGATAAGATTCGTGATTTCTCTAGGGATTTTTTAGTTTATGGTATTCGTACTAGAAATACCCAAAATATGATGAGTAAAAGAAGTTACGATAATGAGAAGAGACGTATCGAATCCTATTTAGGAGATTATATTGCTGAAGAAAATGATCTTAAAGGTAAGCGAGTTCAGATCTTAATCAATCCTGAAACCATGACTCTGAATCCATTGTATGATTTGTGGCAGACTAAGAGTTACACTAAAAACGATATATGCCTCCATTTTATAATGACTCAACTTGATGATCCTACAAGTCTTCATGATGTATATGATAACTTATTAGAAGACAGAGTGATGGATATGATGACTGTTAGAAACAAATTGAATGAGTATAGCCAGTTAGGTTTATTAAGCAAAACAAAATCAGGCAAGACACATTTATATAAAAGAAAAGATAACTTATTGGCTAGTTTAACTGAAGAGGAAAAATCAAGTTTGGGAGATAGTCTTGCTTATTTTTCCAATATAATGCCATTTGGTTTTCTTGGCGGACAAATACTAAAAGACTATGATGACTATTATCAGATGAAATTTAACCATTATTTTATGTTCCATACCTTAGATGATTTAATATTATATGATGTATTTCAGCTGATTATGTCGAAACAAAAAGCTGTTTTTACCATGCTTTCTAAGAATGGGGAAATTGTTGAAAAAGAAGGTACACCGTTACTTACAATGAATAATGTTAAACATGGTAGGCGTTATGTAGTTGTATTTGATTTAAAGTCAGATGAATTTTATTCGATGAGATTAGATAAAATCAAATGTGTGAAGAGCTTGTGTGTTGATAAAGACTTTGACCGTTACAAAGCATTACTGGAGTCACTTGAAACGGATGCATGGGGAGTGTTCATAAACAAAAGTTCAGCGTTAGAAACTATTGAAATGGTTTTAAGAATAGAGGAAGATTCAGAAAAGTATATATTTAAACGTATCCAGTTAGAGGGCAAACATGGTCATTTAGATAAGATTGAGAAGAATCTGTATCTGTATAAGATCAATGTGATAGATACCTATGAAATGCTTCCATGGTTACGTTCTTTTGTTGGACGGATTGTAGAGTTAAGAGGAACAAATGAAAAAGCAATCAATCAATTCAAAAATGACTTAGAATGGCTCTATGAAATGTATGAACTAGGAGAGAATGATGAATAATTTATACAATAGTATTTATTCTAGACATTATGCTGTATTAAAGACTATTCTGGATTTAGCATCTGAACCAATTGCTGAGTCTGAGATTAGAAGAGTCATTATGGAACATGGTTTTAAAGAGACGGCATATGAATTAATGGAAGAACTTAAAAGAAGTAACTTATTTGGTTTATTAGAGAAAACCAGTAATGGTTATCAATCAGTGGTCTCGAAATTAACGACTTATGATCATAGTCTTAATGAATATAGATGGTTAAAAAGTATACTGAGTCACAACAAAATTGATTTGTTTATAAGTGATTCGCTACAGAACAAACTTCAAGATCTTCTTAAAGATGTATCTCCTTTATATGATCTTGATCTGATGAAACAAGTGGATGCATTTGAGCAGCGTCATAGTGTTAATAGAGAGCATTATAAATTAATTCTTTTAGCTATAAAATCCTCAAAGGCATTACGAATTCACTATGAGAGTAATAAAGGAAATCGTCATCACAGTGATTTCCTTCCAATTGATTTAATTTATTCAATGAAGGCTGACAAGTTTCAATTATCTGTTGTTGGATTGACACATTACATAAATCAACAGTTTACATTTAATTTAGAGGGCATTCAATCATTGGAGCTTATTGATTATACCTTTGAAAACATTGATATTCCAGAATGTGAAAAGGATTTTGTAGACATAGAAATTTTTGATTTGAGAAATGGTTTTGAAAGGTGTTTTTTTCAGTTATCGATGTACGAAAGAAAAGCTTTATATGATGAGAAAACGGGTACCTGTAGAATGAGACTGTATTTTAATAAGGATAGACAAACTGAAGTGTTGATAACACTTATGTCATTTGGTCCTGCTATAAAAGTTTTAGGACCCGACGAGTTTAAATTAGTTTTTTTAGATAGACTAAAGAAGCAATATTCCTTAAGTGTTATGGGAGGTCATCATGAAGAATAGAAAATTTACCGAAAGTATGAGTAATGCATGGAAAGGTTTGATTACGGCATTTGTCGATGAAAGAAATTTCAGAATCGAGCTTTTCATGGGACTGCTAGTTGTCATTCTCTCTTTTCTCTTTAAAATATCAATACTGGAGTGGATAACAATTCTTTTTTGTATTGTTCTTGTACTAATTGCTGAATTATTTAACAGTGCACTTGAACATCTTGTAGATTTGTTTAGTCCTGAGTATCATGAACACGCAAAAAAAGCGAAGGATATTGGTGCCGCAGCGGTACTGATGATTTCTATAGGAACTTCACTAATTGGTGCTATAATTTTTGTTCCAAAGATTATTTCCTTGTTTTAAGAGTATTAGAATATGATTAGACTTAAAAAAAATCCTTTCTATTTGCATGATTATTCTTTAGAATGAAAAGACAGAGAGGAGATTTTATGAAAAAAAAGAGCTTAATTTTAATTACAATTTTAGTTATTTCTTTGGTATTTGTCGGCTGTACATCACTAAAATCACAATTCAAAGATATGAGTGCAGAATGGGTAGGTTTAGAAAGAACCTTTAGAGTTTATGATGATGATGGTAATGAAACCATGGTTGTTACTGGTGATAATACTGATATGCAACCATCAGAGGTATCAAATGTTTTGATGATAGAAGTTGACGGGAGTAGATGGCAACATGTTGGTTCAACGTTAATTGCTTATGAGACGGGTTTAGAAAATCATGTAGAGGATTATAAGGAAGCCATAACACTCTCAGGTGACGGAAGTGGTATCACAAGTATCAATAAAGCTCTAAATCAATTTGTATCAACAACTTCAGGACTTGAAAGAATTATTATTGTAAAAACACAAACAGGTAAAACAATTGCAGTTTTTGAAGGTGATAATGTTTTAATAGAAGAATCTTCACTACCACAAACTACAAAAGTATTAATTGATAATAAAAGATTGCATGTGTATCGTGCAGATTTAGAAATAATAGAGAAATCGTTGTTCGATTAACCACCTTTTAGGTGGTTCTATTTTTATGATAAAATATTTATTGACCTTAACACTGTGTCAAGCTATATACTCAAGTTACAGAAGTTAAATAGATTAGGATAGAGGTTATGATGAAAAAAAGGTTTTCAATCGGTGAGTTCTCTGAATTAACCGGCATATCAAAAAGAATGTTAAGACATTATGATAAGCTAAATTTGTTTTGTCCTGCTGAAATTAATGAAGACAATGGTTATCGTTACTATTTAGAATCACAAAGGGATGAGCTTGAGAAGATACAGTTTTTAAGATCATTGGGTTTTTCATTAACATCAGTAACTGACATTTTATCGAAACCAGTCAGTCTAACAGATTTCTTAAAAATCTTAAAGGACAAGGAGATGGTCTTGAATAAAGAGTCTGATGAAATAAAATCCAGCTTGTTATCAACTCAGAGACTGATTAATTTCTTAGAAGATCAAACGCCTAAAATGTTTCCTTCTGTCTACAAACTACTAGATTGGGAAAGGAGCTTGGCTATGAGTAATCAAAGTAAATTAGAACTAATTAATTTATCAAGTTTAATGAATAGAGACTTATTTATTGAAAAAATTGAAGAGGACATGAGTACAGATAAGGAAAATACATACCATTTTATTACCTTTGATATTGATAATTTCATTCAAGTAAATCAGAAAAATGGTTATGATGTTGGTGATCGTGTTATTCAAAATACACTTTCAATTGTATTAGAAAAAATAAAACCATTGTTGGATAATGGTATAGAGATGTCTTTTATTACTAGACTTGGTGGTGATGAGTTTAGTGTGTTTCTAAAGAATAAGTCATCAGATTTGGTTGAATCTTGTGTTGAAAAAGCTGTGTTGGGTGTCCGACTATATGATTTTAAAGCAATTGGATGTGATGTGGCGATTACAATTTCATGTGGTATTTCTATTGGACAGACACCAGAACATATTATTGCTCTGAAGGATGCGAGTGCGAAAGCATTGATGGATGCAAAAAGAAAAGGAAAAGATCAATATTATGTAAGCAGAATTTAATAGGAAATAATAGACTGTACCCATTTTTAGAAATTATATCTAAAGAAGGGTGCTTTTTTAATGTTTTAAGTTGGAAAACTTGAGTATTATGTTTAATAATAGAAATAAAAATATTGAATAACTGAGCAGAAAAGAGTATAAAACATATTGGTTATAGATTTTTGTAATATTCTATTATAAAATTTAGTGGAATAAAGTAAAGAGGTGGATTATGAATTTGAAATTTATTAAGAATTATAAAGATAATGATGTATTAAGAAAAAGTTTTGCTGAGTTAGCAAAAAATACATTCGGAATTGACTTTGAAACATGGCATCATAATGGCTATTGGAATGATCGTTATATTTGTTACTCATATGTAGATATGAATCGTGTCGTGTCAAATGTCTCTGTTAATAAGATGCATTTAACATGGGAAGGAAAAACTTATAAGGCCATTCAAATAGGTACTGTTATGACTGACGCAGAGTATAGAAAACAAGGTCTAGCTTATAAACTTCTTGAAAAGGTGATGCATGACTTTGAGGATAAAGTTGATTTTATTTATCTTTTTGGTAATGATAGTGCTTTAAATCTCTATAAGAAATTTGATATGCATGAGTTCAAAGAGCATTTATATTTTTCAAAAATGCCGTCATTGAATGGAATTAAATTTAGAAAACTAGATTTAGATATAGATACTGACTTAGAGACAATGAGATCGTTAACATTGAAGAGAGTATCTCAATCAGATAGTATTGGTGTACAAAGTGACTCACATCTTGTTATGTTTTATTGTTATAAGACATATGCAGATTGTTTGTACTTTTGTGAAGAATTAAATGCAATTGTTGTTATGGAAGAGAGAAACGATACTTTACATATCTATGATGTAATATCAGAAAATCTATTAGAGATAGAAGAAGTAATTAAATCACTACCTATTAAGAAAGCAACAAAAGTAGAATATCACTTTAAGCCAAGAGACATCGATGTGATAGAGAAAGAACTGATTATTGAAGATCAAACGTTGTTGATTAAAAATATGAGTTTAGAGCTTAAAGAAAGCTTTAGATTTCCAGCTTTTTCACACGCGTAATTGAAAGAATGTTAGATTTATATTATAAAAAATAAAAAAGCTTATTCTCACTTTTCGAGATAAGCTTTTTTAGCTAACTAATTTTAATGTAATATTGTTTAGTAACTTGTTTGCATTAGAATCGTTATGACCTAATTTCATGTTGTCTAAATCCCATTTTACATCAGAAATACCTAAAGATACTTTGCTTGAAACTTGAGGTTTAATACTTTCAATGATTTCTTTGTAATTGTTTTCTTCTTTTGAATTGTAGAAGTTTACACCGATACCCTTATCTGAGTATTTAAGTTTAATAATATTTGACATTGTATGTCTCCTTTCATCTTGTTTATAATGCGAGTATACACCATGAGATTTAAATTACAATAGGAAAATAGCAGGAAAACGGTGTCTAAATATAGGAAAACGGTATCAAGTTTTATGAAAATGTTTTCATAGTATAAATACTAAGTATTTAACAAAAATGAGATTTACCAAAGAGTTGGGGCGATTAACAGCGGACTTGTTGTTGCTATATTTGCATGATCAGAATTTGTAGACTGATAGGAAAACTGTTTTCATTGCATTATAATACACCAAATGCAAAGCATAATATATTGTGGCTGTTATAATCCTGTTAGGGGGTAAAGGAATGAGTTTACAAGAAAAGATGAATCAATCAATGAAATATATTGAAGATAATTTATCAAGAGATATTGATTACAGTTTGGTAGCTGGATTTATCAATGTTTCTGAGTGGGAGTATCGTCGCTTATTCTCGTTTTTAACGCAAACATCATTATCTGAGTATATTCGAAGGAGAAGATTAACTGAAGCTTCTATGGATATTCAAAAGGGCGATAAAATAATGAATGTTGCACAGAAATACGTCTATGATTCTCAGGCTGCTTTTTCAAGAGCCTATAAAAATATGCACGGTATTTCACCATCAAAAGCTCGTGATAAAAAAACTATACTTAATCCATATCCTCCAATAACTTTTAAATTAGTACTAATGGAGGGCATTGAAATGAAGGATGATAATAAAAGAGTTATAGTTGGTGGTTATGGTGATCGTTATGGTATGACGATTGATTTAGATGAAAAAAATATTCATGAAACAAATGAACACTTTTGGAGTACAAATGGTAATGAGACAATAGGCTGTCTTGCATTACCCTTATATGGTGCTTTTACGACTGAAGAAGAATGTCAGTTGTTAGGGGAGCTTGCAGATAAAAAAGTGCTCGATATTTGTTGTGGTTCTGGTCAGTCACTTTTGTATGCCGCACAGAAAAAAGCTTCTGAACTTTGGGGTATTGATATTTCTAAAGGTCAACTAGACAAAACTAAAAAACTATTAATGGAAAATAATTATCCTGTGAAACTAATCTGTTCACCAATGGAAAAGGAGTGTGGCTTGCCACTGAATTACTTTGATGTTATTTACTCAGTATATGGCATTGGTTGGACAACTGATTTAGAGGAGACATTTAGAAGGATTGCTTCATACTTAAAAAAGAATGGAACATTTATATTCAGTTGGTCTCATCCAATTCATAAATGTGTTTCAGTAGAATATGATTCTTTAAACTTTAAAAAAAGTTATTTTGATGAATCATGGTATTCGCTATTGCTTGATGGTGAGCTTATATCACTTTCAGATAGAAAATTATCAACTTATATTAATGCGTTAGCAAAAGCAGGATTCTTCATTGAGGAGCTAGTAGAAGAATCACATGAGGAACTTCTTAAAGCTTCTGCTAGTACTTTTGCAAAAAAAGCTGAAATGTTACCAGCTACATTTGTCATAAAGGCAAAAAAGATTAATGGGTAGAAATAAATAACAGCCAAAAACATAATTGTTTTTGGCTGTTTATATTTAGTAATCGTCATTTTCGATGATTTCAATTTCAAAATAATCAAAATCAATACTTTCAATAAAGTGTTGATCAGAAAAACTAGTTTTACTAATCATTGCATAGTCGCTATGATTTTCACTAAACCACATAGGTTTACTAAGGTCGAAATCATAACATAAAGTCTCTATACCTTTTTTTGTTTTTTCTTCAGTATTTAAATTGGATGATTCTAACTCAAATACCTGATCTTTAATCATTTCATTATTCTTAAATATTTTACCCCAAAGTCGAAACATATATATCTCCTATAGTTTATGTGTTCAGTAGTTTCCTAAGTATATCAAGAAATATGATGGTAGTAAAGACTACCTCGATAGAGGTAGCCTTTATTTAAATTCATCAATTAAGGGTTGAATATTGTTGACCTGCCATGGTTGATGAATTAGGACCGTGTTATCTGAAAGATGAGGTAAATTTTTGAAATATGATGCCTTTTTATCTTTATAGATAATACCTGTAGGAATCCGATTTCCCCATTCTTGTCCTGTTTTAAAGGCAAGTACTTTATCAGCATAATCATAATCTGAATCAAGTTTATAGACTCTTTCTTTATACCACTGATATGTGTTAACTTTGTTAAATGATACACATGGTTGAAGAATATCAATAAATGCATAGCCATCATAGTGATAGGCTTCTTTGATTAACTCAACAAGTTGATTTGCATCGCCCGCAAAACCACGTGCAACAAATCCACAGTTCAGTGATAATGCTAAAGCTATTGGATTTAATGCATCGAGATAAACGCCGTTAGTTTGACTCGTAGTTTCTTGACCAAATGCAGTGGTCGGAGAACCTTGACCTTTAGTAAGACCATAAATTTGATTGTCATAAACTAGATGTACTAAGTTGAGGTTTCTTCTAATATTGTGTAAAAAATGGTTACCACCTTCACTGAAAGCATCACCATCACCTGTAACAACAAACAGATTGAGGTCTTGATTAGCAACGTGAATACCACAAGCTGCAGGCAATCCTCGACCATGTAATCCATTAAAACCATTAGTATTGATATAATGAGGTGTTTTAGCTGCTTGACCAATCCCCGATACAACAACAGTATCTGTTGGTGTTAGGCCAAGTTCAGAGAAAGCTTGTTTAAGTGCTTTTAGAATAATAAAGTCACCACAACCAGGGCACCAAGTAATTTCCTTTTCTACATTAAAAAGTTTAATATCTGTCATTTAGCACCTCCAGTATTTTGTCTTTTAATTCTTTGATATCGAATTGACGACCATCGTACTTTAGAAGTTGATCTTCAATGTATACACCAGTTTCGCTTCTTATATACTTTGCAAATTGACCATTCGCATTATGTTCAACAGAAATAAAATGTACATTGTTCTTATTGAGCTCAAGTAGTTTTTCTTGCGGTAGTGGAAATATATCACTAAATATGAGTGCTGAAATTCCTTTGTCTATTAGTTCGGTATCGAGTACAAGTTCTCTTAATAAGCCCTTCGTAGAGCCCCATCCAATGATTACAATATCTGCGTCCTTGTTACCGAAATACTCAGGTTCAATAAGTTCGGATTGCAAGGTGTTTAATTTTCTAAGTCTTTTATCATGCATCTCAATTCTAGTTTTAGAGTCTTCAATGATGTTTACATCTTCATCATGTTCATGACTATCAGCCATAACGGTATGATTAGGATTACCTGGTAAAAGTCTTGGAGATATACCTGACTTTGTTATTTCATGACGTCTAAATATTTTGGTGTTTTCGTTTGACAATGCTCTATCAATAACAAGAGAACTTAAGTCATATGCTTCGATTGTTGTTGCTGCATCAGCCAAATATCGATCGCTTAATAAAATGACAGGCATCTGATATTTGTCTGCTAGATTAAAAGCCCTAAAAGTTTGATAAAAAGCACTATGTGCATCTGTGATTGCAATAATCATTCGTGGGTATTCATCAGGAGATGAATGGAGTATAAAACTTAGATCTGATTGACTTGTTTTAGTTGGCATACCTGTTGCAGGTCCAGGTCTCTGTACATTAAGGATTACAATTGGTAACTCTGCAATTGCTGCCATTCCTAACCCTTCTGTCATTAGAGCAAAACCACCACCAGATGTAGCGATAAATGTTCTAGCACCTGCATATGAAGCACCTGTAGCCATATTGATGGCTGCAATCTCATCCTCTGCTTGTTCTACAATGTAACCATAACCGGCTTGCTTATCAGCCAAGTAGGTCATTACACTTGTTGCAGGTGTCATTGGATATGTTGAATAAAAGTTCATTCCAGACGCAATGGCACCAAGAGCGACCGCTTCATTACCATTGATTAAGATGGTTTTATCTTGTTTAGTTGGTACAGTATTAAATACACAGTTTACAGAGTCGTATCCCATATTGAAGGCATCTATTTGTAAGTCCTTAAGAAGTTTTATACAAATTGCTTTGTCTAAATCAAACAATTTAGCAATTGCACCTAGATGAACTTGAGAGGATAGTTTTTTTGTTTTCATGTTTTTAGCATAAGTCACTGCATCTATGTTAATGATATTTTTGTTTGAAAGTCCTAAAGATGCATCTGATAAAACAATCCCAGTATTCTTTAATTCCGTTCTATGAAGCGTATATGTTTCAGAGTTAAGGGCAACTATTAAATCGGCTTCCTTTTCATGTGTGTAGATCGGTTGATCAGAAAATCTTATCTGAAAATAATTATGACCACCTCGTATTCTTGACATATAGATGGTATTTGTAAATGTATAGTAACCATGATGCTTTAATATTTTTGTTAATGATTTTGAGAGTGTTTTGACACCTTGGCCAGCGGCACCGCCGATTACAATGTTATATTTCATATTAAATCTCCTCATATATTTCGATTATCTTAATAATACCCAATATTTATGAAATAAACGCGAGATTTTTTGATTGTTTATAAAATGATAATGATTATCAATAAGCTTTAGAGATGTGCTATGTATATTTCATCAACAATATGTTGTAAAAATATTTTTTACAAAAAAAAAGATTCAACATTCATACGATAATTATCATATGGATGTTGAATCCTTTAGGTTATCAGACATTTTAATATATCAACTTGAATTGTTTAATTGTAGAGGATACCGTTTGATGTCATCACATCAGTAACTTTATCTTTTCTTGCTCTTAAGTTGAATCTTGAAAGAATCAACAAGTCTTTTTTACTATTCTCTTTGTGGTCATGCTCATAGAGAGCATGATCATAATAAACATGGTTGGTTATATCATATGTCTTTGCAAATGCTTTTGTCTTTTTCATAACCTCCTCCTTTATCACGATGTTCTTCTATACTATATTTATACCCAATTTTTTCGCTTTGCAACATACTTATTGAGTTTGGATTTGGATTTGTGGCATATTAAGTCACTTTATACTTGCAACAAGTTTTTTTGAAAAATTGATAGATACTTATAATAACTAATAAGAAATTATAGATATTATCTCTTAGATAGTAGGATGAATTTTGAAGTGGTTGTTGTTGAAAATGATAGTTAGTAACTGGTAATTCACACAAGTAGAATTAAGTAATGGTTATAGAATCATGAAATATATATATATGAATGATACCAGTTGCCAGTAGATACAGAGAATTGCAAATCAATGGTTTATCACCAACTGAACTTATAAAATTCTAAGGAAGGTGTACTAAGAAATCTTGAATTTGGATTTTATTATAAGAAAAAAGTTTGACAAAAAAGTTCCTAACTGTTATTATCTTATTTAATATAAGGCAACGAAGAGAAATAGTAAATATATTTAATTGTTCAGAGAGAAGATGGTTGGTGAGAATCTTCACAATGTATATATTGAAGCAGTCTTGGAGCTGTGAACCGAAATAATAGTAGGCTTCAACGGAAATCCACCGTTATCATAGGATGGTGTATCGGCTAAATGCCCGTACATATAAAGTGCAGAGTTTTACTCTGAATTTAGGTGGTACCACGGATATCAATTCGCCCTAAGCAATTTTGCTTAGGGTTTTTTTATGTGTGCCCGGCATGGGTTCAATCTATAGGGTGAAAGTCCCGAACACCGAAGGCGATGTAGGTGCTAGCCAAGAGCAAGGGTGTCCTTTGTGAAAAGGAATCTGAAGGAAGCTTGATGAGCAAATTTCCGGTCCGAGGTACACGAATCATATTTGAGGCATTTCAAGTTGGATGAGCTTGCATAACAAAGCGAAGTCCTGTCGCACGAAAGGCTTGAATGTAAATATGGCGGATATGTGGAAAGAAAGATTGTTCTCTTACCCGGGGAGATCTCATTGATAAGCCTTATGGCAACCCATGCAGTGATGTATGGTTGAATCATTGAGAAGTCAGCCGAAGCCATAGTAGTTATCATGCCAGATAATGAAGGGCTGAACGTTAAGTTTATGACTTAACTAGTTATTTCGTACGTAATACAATCATCACAGAAAATGATGCTCTAGCTATGACAATAGGATTGGATATCTGAAATTAATGGTGGAGCGTGTAGTATTATGTCGGCAAGATTAGAGGAGGAATAAGAATGGAAACAGTAGAATTGTTAGAAAAAGTTCTAGAGCGAAACAACTTAAACATGGCATATAGGCAAGTTGTGAGAAATAAAGGTAGTCATGGTGTGGATAAAATGTCCACAGATCAACTACTCAGATTTCTTAAGGATAACGGTCAAGAACTTATTTCACAACTGATGGATGGAACGTATACTCCATTACCAGTGAGGCGAGTTGAGATTCCTAAACCGAATGGTGGTACTAGAATTCTTGGTATCCCCAGCGTAAAGGACAGGTTTATCCAACAAGCGATAACACAAGTAATTGCACCATGTTTTGAAGAGAAATTTTCTGAAAATAGTTTTGGTTTTCGTCCTGAACGAAGTTGTCATGACGCACTAAAGCAAGCGAAATCTTTTATAGGAGAAGGTTATGAATGGGTTGTGGACATCGACTTAGAGAAATTCTTTGATACGGTAAACCATGATATGCTAATGGCTCGAGTTGCAAGAATAATCAAAGATAAACGAATTCTTAAACTGATAAGGAAATACCTTAAATCAGGCATTCTTATAAATGGAATCATCATGCGAAGTGAAGAAGGAACACCTCAGGGTGGCCCGATGAGCCCACTTCTATCAAATGTCATGTTAGATGATTTAGATAGGGAATTAGAAAATAGAAATCTTAGATTTGTTCGCTATGCAGATGATGGTGCGCCACGAAGGCGTTTCCAAGTAGCTTAGCTACTTGAAGACAGCTATGCTGTACAGATGATGGCGGTAGGCCCGCCGAAATCGCCATACAGGTGGAGATTTCAAACTACCTTAAGGTGCTGTGGACAAAAGCCATGGTATTGAGCGTTAAGGAAAAGGCAGTCTAAACTGTCAAGTGTGTGTTATGGAGATGAATGATCAAGTGAACCACTGACGAAAGTGTCGAAAGCGTAGAGATTCCATCAAAACCAGGGGGTAGTCGTTAATCTGGGATGAGTCTAGTGGAAACCTGTATACTGACTAGATGGTGGGCGGCACAAAGGTGGCATGAACTTAACACAGGCGTTTGTATGGAACGTGGGAACCCACGGGCTGATGTTAAGGGAGTATATCAAGTGGAAGAACCATGAGATAAGAGTACCGATGCAGTCATGGGGGCAGATTGGGTTGTAGTAGTGAGGAAGCATCTGTAATGGGTGTGGAGCGAAGAACCTGAGTTATCCTGTTAACTTAAATAAGCCAACTTTGAAAGGAGGAGGAGCTTATGCAAGAAACAAAGCCGTTTGAGATTTCAAAACAAATGGTAAAACTAGCTTTTGATAAAGTTAAAGCAAATAAAGGAGCACATGGTGTTGATGAACAATCTATTGAGGCTTTTGAAAGAAATTTAAAAAGTAACCTATTTAAAATATGGAATAGACTATCATCAGGGAGTTATTTTCCTAAACCAGTAAGAGCAGTTGAGATTCCGAAGAAGAATGGTGGCACTAGATTGCTAGGCGTACCTACGGTTGAAGATAGAGTTGCACAAATGGTAGCGAAATTATATTTCGAACCTCAAGTGGAACCTATATTTTACGATGACTCTTATGGGTATAGACCAAATAAATCAGCAATACAAGCACTAGAAGTTACAAGAGTAAGGTGTTGGAGAAAAGACTGGGTATTAGAGTTTGACATCAAGGGACTATTCGATAATATCAGACATGACTACTTGCTAGAAATGGTGAGGAGACACACTGATGAAAAGTGGATACTTCTTTATGTACAGCGTTGGTTACAAGCTCCATTTCAAATGGAGGATGGTACCATTGTAGAAAGAAACTCTGGAACACCTCAAGGAGGTGTCATAAGTCCAGTTCTTGCAAATCTATTTCTACATTATGCTTTTGATGACTTCATGATAAAAGAATTTCCCACAATTCAGTGGGCAAGATATGCTGATGATGGAATAACGCACTGTGTGTCGCTAAACCAAGCGAAGTATCTGCTAAGAAGATTGAAAGAACGCTTTGCATTATTTGGATTAGAATTAAATTTAGAGAAGACAAGGATTGTTTATTGTAAAGATGAAGACCGTAAAGGGAATCATGAATACACATCTTTTGATTTTCTAGGCTATACATTCAGACCAAGACATGCAAAGAATAAGTATGGCAAATTCTTTACGAATTTTCTGCCAGCAATGAGCGGGAAAGCAAAGAAAGCCATAAGGCAAGAAGTGAAAAGTTGGAAGTTGCAATTGAAATCAGATAAGACTCTGAATGATATTGCAAATATGTTTAACCGAAAGATACGAGGTTGGATAAACTATTACTCTCACTTTTACAAATCTGAAATGTACGATGTATTAAGATACATAAATGGTTGTCTCGTTAAATGGGTTCGAAGGAAATATAAGAAGCGTAGAGCGAGACGCAGAGCAGAACATTGGCTTGGCAGAATTGCAACACGCGATAAGAATTTGTTTGCACACTGGAAGCTAGGCATTTTACCAGCGGCTGGATAATGGGAGCTGTATGAGCTGAGAGGTTCACGTACAGTTCTGCGAGAGACTTAGGGGGAGGTTCCCTAGGTCTACTCTCTTACAAATATATGTAAAATCCGCAAGAGCAGCAGAAAGAGTCATTGAGAGTGTTACTAAGTTCATAGAAAAGACTCTTAAACTAAAAGTGAATCGCAGCAAAAGTGAGATTGGGAAACCGTTCTGAAAGAAATACCTTGGTCATAGCTTTTATAAAAGAAGAGGCATTCATTTTAGAGTGCATCCACAATCAATCAAAAGATTGAAAGATAAAATCAGAAAACTTACAAACCGGAACTGGTCAGTAAGTATGGAGTTTCGAATTAAGAGACTAAATCGATTGATAACCGGTTGGGTTCAATACTTCAAATACTGCAATATGCAGACTCTTGTAAAAGAGATAGATAGATGGACAAGAAGACGGCTCAGAGCTGTTCGCTGGAAAGAGTGGAAGAAAGTTAGAACTAAGAAAGAGAACTTAATAAAGCTAGGGTTGGATAAATCTAAAGCATGGGAATATGCGAATAGTCGTAAGAAGTATTGGAGGATTTCAAATTCTTGGATACTAGACAAAACCCTAACAATCCAATATTGGAATAGTCAGGGTTTTAAAGGTTTTTACAACTATTATTCTAAAGTAAAAGTTTATACTTAACGAACCGCCGTATACCGAACGGTACGTACGGTGGTGTGAGAGGCCGGTAATTAAATTAATTAATTACCTCCTACTCGATTATATGAAAGGAAGAAGACGATGAAAGCAAATGAATTAAGAGATCTGTATCTAAAATTTTATAAAGAAAGGGGACATACTTTAACAGCAGCGGCATCTATAATTCCAGAAGATGATACAAGCGTCTTATACATTTCTGCTGGTATGCAACCGTTGATTCCTTTTCTAATGGGTCGAGAACACCCAAATGGCAACAGACTTGTTAATGTTCAAAAATGTGTTAGGACTGATGACATCGATGAGGTGGGTGATGATTATCATCTGACTCTTTTCGAAATGTTAGGTAATTGGTCGTTAGGAGACTACTTTAAAAGAGAAGCAATAACTATGAGTTTTCAATTTCTAACTGAAAAAGTAGGAGTACCAAAATCTAAGCTTGCTGTAACAGTACATGAAGGAAATGATTTTGTTTCAGCTGATTATGAAGCGATTGATACATGGAAAAGTCTTGGTTTAGATGATAGTCAGATTTTCTATTACGGAGACGATGAAAATTGGTGGGGACCAGTTGGAGAAACAGGTCCTTGTGGTCCTGATTCCGAAATGTTTTATGTTAATGATGTAGAGGATTGTAGCAAAAGCTGTGGACCATCTTGTTCATGTGGTAAATATGTCGAAATAGGCAACAATGTATTTATGTCATACAATAAAGAACAAAATGGATCATTAACAGAATTGAAGCAGAAAAATATCGATGTTGGTTTAGGATTTGAAAGACTTTTGATTCTTAAAAATGGATTAGAGAATGTTTATGAAACAGATTTGTTTACACCGATAATTGAGAAAATAGAGCAGTTAACAGATACAGAGTATAATGAACTGAATCAGAAATGTTTTAGAGTAATTTCAGATCATGTAAGAGCTTCTGTTTTTATACTTGCAGATCCAAAGCAAGTTGTTCCATCCAATACAGAGCAAGGTTATATCCTTAGAAGATTGATACGTCGTACTATACGCATGATTCTACAATTGGGAGTAAACATTAATATACTTGTTGAACTTGCTAAAGTTGTTATAGAAGAGTACCAATATACTTATCAATATTTAGAAGTTTCGAAAGAGTTCATATTTAATGAGTTAAACAGGGAGTATGAAAGGTTTAGTAAAACATTGAGAAGTGGTTTGAAGAAAGCAAATATGTTTTTAGAAGATCTAGAGGATGGACATGAGTTAAAAGGAGAATATGCATTTAAATTATATGATACCTATGGATTTCCATTAGAGTTAACTAGAGAATTAGCTGAGGAAAAGGGAAAGACTGTTGATGTGAATGGATTTTATAAATGTTTTGAGGAACATCAAAAAAAATCTAGAACAGGTTCAGCAGGAAAGTTTAAAGGTGGATTATCGGAAAGTAATGAGATGAGTATAAAACTTCACACAGCAACTCATCTTTTAAATGCAGCTTTGAGAAAAGTATTGGGTGATTCGGTTTATCAAAGAGGTAGTCATATAAACAGCGAACGTCTAAGATTTGATTTTTCTTGGGATAGAAAGATGACAACAGAAGAAATACAAGAGGTTGAAAGAATCGTGAATGAATCGATAGAAAAAGGTATAGAGATTACATTCAGTGAGATGAGTGTTGATGATGCTAAGTCAAAAGGAGCTATTGGAGTATTTCAATCTAAGTATGATGAGGTTGTAAAAGTATATGAAATAGAAGGTTATTCATATGAAATATGTGGTGGTCCACATATTGATAACACTTCAAAATTAGGTCGTTTTAAAATTATAAAAGAGCAAAGTTCATCAGCTGGAGTTCGTCGAATAAAGGCGAAGCTTATTGAGGTAAGTTAAATACTTAAGAGGATTAAGCTTATTTATGTATCTTACAATGATATATACTAAATATATTGACAACCAAGAGATTTGTGTTTATGATGATAAGAATACTTCAATAATAAACTGAGCAGGCCATGAATTTATTGTAAATCATGGAGCCGGGTCATTTAAATGACAGCAGATTGATTTTAAACACATCTGTGGGACAGTAATGTTCCATAGATGTGTTTTTGTTTTTTGAAGAATTTAAATTGACGAATTGGAGGTGAGTAATATGATTATTAGTATATCAAGGTAGTTAGTGTGAATATGTGATTGATTAGAAACTAATAAGTACTTTTGTAGATAAGTAGAAAACAAGACACAAGATGGCGAAACATTAAAAGAGTAGGAGGATAATATGAACAATGATAAACGTAGTTATGAAGCTCAGAGGGTTACTTGGATTGGATTTGTGGCAAATACAATCTTAACGATAATAAAAATTTCAGCTGGTGTACTAGGAAAAAGTCATGCAATGATTGCAGATGGTATTCATTCATTAACTGATTTTTTCACAGATATTGTTGTTTTAGTAGGTTTTAAGTTAACAGATAAACCAGCAGATGAGGATCATAATTTTGGTCATGGTAAGTATGAAACGCTTGTAACTGCTATTATTGGTTTAGCACTATTATTTGCTGGATATACAATCCTTAAAAATGGGTTTATAAATGTATATGAAGTTTTAATCAATGGGGTAAACTTATCAAGACCTAGCATATTAGCAGTTCTTGCAGCAGTGTTGTCGATTATCACAAAAGAAGTTTTATACCGATATACCAAATACATTGGAGTAAGTATTAACTCGCCAGCAGTGATTGCAAATGGATGGCATCATCGATCGGATGTATTTTCATCTATAGGCACACTTGTGGGTATTAGTTTTGCATACTTTTTAGGTGAGAAGTGGACTATATTAGATCCTTTGGCGGCAATTGTTGTAAGTATTTTTGTTTTAAAAGTAGCTTTTGAAATTATGTTACCTGCTATCAATGAATTGTTAGAAGTATCTCTAAATGAAGACGAAGTTCAATATATCTCAAGTCTATTAGAATACACACATGAAATTCAAGACTATCATAAGTTAAGAACAAGACGTCTTGGTTCAAGTGTAGCGATTGAAGCACACTTAATATTTGATAAGGCAATTTTATTAGATAAGGCACATGAAGTTTCAGAGGCTATTGAATTGAATTTAAAAGAGTATTTTGGAAAAAGTAGTATTGTTACTTTTCATCTTGAGCCAAATTT
>PPCM01000459.1_pt1 | contig 38057 bp, 22 predicted proteins | sample 1555541 | NCBI WGS metagenome assembly PPCM01 (sample SAMN05284479, study PRJNA326546) | Marine sediment metagenome, whole genome shotgun sequencing project. | isolation source: marine sediment | place: Germany: Wadden Sea | collected 2012-09-05
TTACTTATGTTTCAAAGTTCTTCTTTTTCGTCAAGTTTGTTCTTCTCTTCCTCATTGACTCACCCCTCAAGTTAAACTTGTGCGCGTTGTGGATAAGTCTGTCCAGAATGGCGTCGGCAATCGTTGGATCGCCTATGTTTTCATGCCAGTTTTCAACGGGTACCTGACTGACGATAATCGTGGATGTTAACCCCTGTCTATCCTCTATCACCTCAAGAAGCTCCCGTCGTTCCATATCCGACAGTGGTGCAAGGCCGAAGTCGTCAATGATCAGGACTTTGGCCTTTGCCAGCTTGTTCATCAGTTTGGCGTAACTGCCGTCAGCCCTGGCGATGGTGATCTCCTGGAAGAGCCTCGGTGCCCGTTTGTAGAGGGCCGCAAACCCCTCTCTGCAAGCTTTGTTGACAAAGGCGGATGCCAGGTAGGTTTTTCCAACGCCGGTAGGGCCCGTGATGATGATGTTCTGGGCGCTTCGTATCCATTCGCAACCGGCGAGCCTTAAGACGACGGACTTGTCGATCCCCCGAGGGGTTCTGTAATCGATGTCCTCAATGCAGGCATCGACTTTAAGCTTTGCATTGCTCAGAAGGCGTTTCATCCGCCGGTCCTCCTTCCATGCCCAGTGGCGATCCACGAGGAGAGCAAATCGATCCTCAAAAGAAAGTTCATGAATGTCGGGCTGTTGCAACTGTTCCCTGAAGGCATCGGCCATACCGTTGAGTTTCATGTCGCAGAGCTTTACCAGTGTCTGTTCGTTTAGCATGTTTCGTTCTCCTTACCTACTTGTAGTACTGGTTTCCCCGTATGTTGGGGTGATCCACCGGACTCTCCTTCGTGCCGCCGTCGTCAAACGGAGGCGGTTGATTGTCCAGGCCGTTTTTCAGGATTGATTCAACGCTCTTGTAGGAGTTCGATTTTATGAACAGCGCTCGAGTACAGGCCGCTTCCAGGCGTTCCGCCGAGTAGCGTTTTTCGAGACGCATGATGCCGAGACAGGAGCGGAACCCCTGTTCTTGATGAGATTTCTCCTTCATGATCCGGTGGAACAGCCGGCCGGTGTTCGGGCCATTTCTTTCAGCCCACCGGATGAGGCCTGACGGCGTCCATTCGAGATGCTTCTGATGGGACTTTGGCATATGTACCACGAGAGTGGTCTGGCCACCTTGCTCACGACTCCGCAGGTGACTGGCGACCCGTCGGTTCTTGTGCAGGATTTCGACGATGGCGCCCGTCATTCTAATATCCACGAGTTCCTTTACCAGCTGGTAGGGGACGCTGTAGTAGTGCTGCTCCACCTCGACGTGATAGTCCATGTTGACGCGGGCTTTGGACCAATCGGCGTATTCGTGGCGATTGGCGGGAAGTGGGTTCAAGGCGGGTTTATCCACGGCAAGGAAGAGTTCCCGGCGGGTGGTATCCAGCTTCTGGAACTTGCGGTTGTTCAGCGCTTCAAGCTTTTCGGCGATGGCCTTGTTCAACTCCGCCAGACTGAAAAAGGTGTGGTTTCTCAGCGCGGCAAGGATCCAGCTTTCCGCTATCTGCACGCTCTTTTCGACCTTGGACTTGTCCTTTGGTTTACGAACCCTTGCCGGTATGACAACGGTGCCGTAATGTTCGGCCATCTCCTGGTAGGCCGGGTTCATATCCGGTTCATAACGGCAGGCCTTTTTGACTCCTGACTTAAGATTGTCCGGAACGAGGATCTCCGTAACGCCGTTAAAAAATTCGAAGGCACGTATGTGGGATTCGATCCAGGAGCGTAAACTCTGAGATGCCGATGCCTCGGCATAGGTGTAGCCGCTGGCGCCGAGAGTCGCCAGGAAGAGCTGAGCGTCCCAGGGCTTTCCCGTTGTGGGATCAATCACGGGGAAGGTGTGCCCCGCATAATCGATGAACAATTTCTCTCCCGCACGATGCTGTTGCCTGAGAGATACGTCGAGTTTCCGGCGCCATTGACGGTAGCGCTCACAGAACTGGCTATACTGGTACCCCTCTGGGTTCTTTTGCTTGTATTCGTCCCATAGCAGCTGAAGGGTGACCCCTTTTCTCCGGAGTTCTAAATGGAGGTATTCCATCGCCGGCATCCGCCGTTCGGTATTCGCCTCCGCAGGAGGAGGGGGGAACAGCATGGATTCGATAGCCGTATCATCCAAGGCCTCCACATCTCGCCAAGTTACTCCAGCCGCCTTGGCACGGGCAAGATATTCGCCAACGACACTGTGGGAGGTGGAACAGCTTTTTCCGATCTTTCTATTGCTCAAGCCCCCCTCGAACTTGAGCCTGAGAATTTCCTTTATTTTTCGCATGGATAATCGTCCTTTTTTCACAATTTCAGCCCTCCTCGTATAAATTGAAGAAGACTACATTCAAGGGACCAAATTAGCCAGCGTCGCTCGAAATTGCCCTGGGGAACCCCGGGGCGGTTACCATGTCTCGGAATGGGTGGACGGGATGTATCGGATTAGGTGGACGGGTTCCACCGGAATGGGTGGACGGGTTCCACCGGATTAGGTGGACGGGCTCCACCGGATTAGGTGGACGGGCTCCACCGGATTAGGTGGACGGATTCAACCGGAATATGCACGATAGCTGTTCTTGACTTTTTTTTGCCATAAAAACGAGGGATTTTGAGGATAAGATACGATATACGGCGTGTCGTTCGACGGGAATTTTTTGCTTGACATGAACCATTGGCAATCTGTATCCTCTTTTTACTTATGGAAACCACTTTTACTTATGGAAACTGCGGAGCATATAGCCGTTAAACGCGATCAAACCGGATGTCCACCCGCCATGGGGGGCGATGTGGTGGGCCACCCCCCTGTGTCGGGATAGATATTGCTTCTTCTTCAATGAAAGCCAACGATACCATGGAGCCGTCATGACCACCGGGCAATCCGTCGACCCTCGACTTCATCAGGCCCTCACGCTACTGCGCGCCGTCATTCTCGATTCCGGGGAGGGGGCGGATGAACCATGGCTGGATTCGAATTATGCCGTGTCACCCGGCCCGGATATCGTCAGTTCCACGGATCTGCTGACGATTTGGCCGTCTCTCCAGCCCAAATCCACCGACCCAATCAACGACCGACATTTCGACAATCAACCCGGCCCCGAATCACCGGACCGGGCGCCGGCGGCCTTTGCGGAAGATTGGGTTCCGGATATGCGGGATCATCCCGGAACGGGGCGCACGGGTGATGACCGTGAAATCGACCGGGCGGTTGATTGCCTGTACGATTTTCTGCACGCGCTGGGCCGGCTCGACATCCCGGCCGCCCTGTCGTTTGTATCCCGGGACTACCATGCCGTTGAACAGTACCGTTCCATCGACTATCAGGGCGTACAACGTCAATTGGAGATGTTGCTCGATCCGTACGGGGACAGTCAAATCGAGGTGTCGCTGGCCGAGATACCGGACCCCGTCGTCCATGACGAGGATGTGCTGATCGATACCGTCATTCAGATTGACGTTGCCGCCGACCCGGGTGAACAGCCATTATCGACATTGATCAGGCGGATTGTGGTGTTAAACCGCAGCTCCGATGATAAATGGCGCATATCTTCCCTTTGCAATGTTGGGGCATTCAATGAAGTATAGTCATGGGAACGCACCGGTAAAGCGACTGCTCCCCCCCCATCAGCTGGCGGCCGCTTTTTTATCCCGCTACCTGTTTTTCCTGAGCCGAAGGCCCATCAGCCGGAGCAATACGTTTTTCCTGCGCAAACGGCTGACGGCCCTGAAGGGGTTGGCCGGGATCCTGGAAACCGCGACGAACCCCATCATCCGAAAAACCCTGTACAAGGTACGCCGACTCTGCGTCGACAACCTCGATCGACTGGTGCCTGAAATTCATCGGGAGTTGACGGCCCTGACTCACCTTGCGCTGCCCGGCGATATGGTCCAAACCCGGCGACGGCCGGACGTACATTTCCTTGCTCCGGTACGGAGGCTGCTGTTGGTATTTGGCCCGGCCATCGGTATCGGCGATGAAATCATCTTCCTCAACCTGCCGTCCTGGCTGCGCGGCATCCTGCCTGAAGTCGAAATCACGGTCGTGTCGGGCTATCCCGATTTGTGGCGCGGGGCCCCGCACGTGGATTTCACGCGGACCTATACCCTTTGCAACGAACTAATCGAGATGATCCGGGGAGCCGGACCGGACGGCCGGTTCGATCTGGTTATGATGATCGACTTTGAAACGCCGGGATTGGCGGAGTCCATATGCACGGAGCCAAACGTTCCCCGCTACATTGAGCTGGCCCTGGGCGCGCGCTCGGTTGTGGCGCTGGACTGCCAAAGACGCTGGTGCCACCGCATGGAACCGCCATTGGCTTACCCCCGTAATTTTTACCACACCCTGGACCTCATGGCGCGCTGGCTGGGGATGACCCCGGACCGGTCCGTTGGGAGAGCGCTTTTACCGGATGAGCCAAGAGGCGGGCGACCGAACGGGCCAAAGGGACCGGCCGATGAACCGGTGGTGTTCATCAGCCCCTTTTCGTCCAAATACGACCCGTCAAAAGATTATTGGAGCCATCTGATCGCCGCCCTCGCACCCACCGCCAGGGACGCGGGACGCATGCGGTTTGTAATTGATCCGGGGCCCAATTCCAGCACGGAGATCTTTGCCGCCGAGCTGGCGCGTGACGTAAAGGCCCTCTCACCCATTGGCCCGACTTGCGAAATCTCCCGGCTGGAGGGTGGCCGGAACCTATCCCTGTCGGGCGTCTTCAGGCAGATGGCAGAAAGCCATGCCGTGATCTGCGCCGACTCCTTCGCAGCCCATGCCGCGCCTTTTTTGGGCTGCACCGCCCTGGTGCTGGCCAGCCAAGGGCTCGAGGCCTGGCGCGTGCCAACCGGGCAATGCTACTATTTTGACAGCCGGACGAACGTGGCGGCCCTGGCCGTAAGCATGCGGTTGCTCTTGCCGCGAACCGGCCCCATGCCCGGAGACACGCCGCGCCCCTTTTCCGAGGTCGCGGGCAACCGCTTGGTAAACGCCACCAGCCGTCTGAGCACTCTCCTGAACCTGGACGGCACCGGCTGTGAATTGCACGCCCTGACGGGAGCGTACACTGATTTTCTGACGGCGTATTACGGCGCCGTCAGTCATTTGGAGGATTGCGCCGGAGAGTTCACCGCCCTTTTCGCGGACCGGCCTTACAACGGGATGGCCCAGCCGTTGGGGCCCATTGCCGACGGAAGTGACGGCGGTGCCGCCGGCGAACACATGGCGCGTGATCTGGCCATGCATCTGTACAGTACCCTTTCGAGCTGGGAGAACAGCAACCTGTGGAAATATCTCCGACGGACGCACTGACCCGAGGCCTTCACCTTTGCCGCGCCCATCTGTCGCCCACCGGCGAAGTTCCGGTGTACCGGAAGGTAGCGGGCGGAACCCGGGTTCAATGCATGGCCCCCCTTTTATCGGCGATCGCCCACGATGCCCTGGCCTGCCTGGATCCGGATGCGTTTCAGTACACAGCTCCGTTGATGGGTTTGATGCCGCCTCGCCAACGGCTGTGGATCACCACCACGGCCGCTTATATCCGCGATCGGATTCGACGCTTCATTGCATGGCAGGAAAGCTCGAACGGTACCTGGTATTTTTTTGGGCGCGGCAGTGGGCTGCCGCCGGATGCCGCCACCACGGCCTGCTCCGCGCTTACGTTCCACGATATGTCCCATCCCCCGGGCGCGGCTGGAATGACCAGACGCGTCAACGGGCTGATGCGGTTTCGCTCAAGCGACGGTCGTTTTTTTACCTATCGCGCCCCGTCGGGTCACGGATATGCCTGGATGACCCCCGCGGGCGACCCGGTGGTGGGCTTTGACCGCATTGTCAACACCTATGTTTTGCGTTTTCTGTCCCTTTCCGGCGAAGATGTGGACGCCCTTTTCGCATACATTCGCCATGAGATCGCCACCGGCGACTTTCGAACGGGATCACCGGACCAGCCCAACCCTTTGGGTTTTTTTTACGCGGTGGCGCGCACCTGGCGCCTGGCCGGGCTGGAGCAAGGCGATTTCGTGGCGGGCAAACTCGTGCCCGCCATACTGGCGCGGCAAAACAGCGACGGCGATTTCGGCGGGCTGCTCAGTACCGCCCTTTCAGTGAGCGCCCTTTCCGACCTCGGCTATTCGGGGCCCGGTCTGGCGAAAGGGGCCCAATACCTGCTGACCAACGCCATACCACCGGAAATGACGCACTACGAGGAGTTCCTGGTGCGGGGGTGTGGCTCGGCTATTTTTAATACGGCGCTCACGATTTCGGCGTTGGCGCGCACGGCAACGGATATTCCATGGCGATAGAACACAAACATATTTTGGACCCGATACAGGGCCTTCATCGGCAAACCCGCATCGCCCATCGCAAATTCATGGACGATCATGGGGATCGGGTGGAACAATACCGGCGGGCGATCACCAGGGGCGTGTCCGACGCGATGTCGCGATTTCAAAACGAGATCCGGGAGATCTCCGGTGACAATCGCGTCTGTATGACGGTGGTGGACGAGGTCCGGGCCTATATCGACTGGTTGCAATGGACCCTGTGGGACCTGCCCTATCCCGCAGTGGCCGTCAAGCCGGAACCAGAACGTTTCGGGCATGCCGCAGCCTCCTGTGGAATTGTCTATCTCTCCCTGCGGGTCATGGATGACTTGCTGGATCGACATTTTTTGTATCGCGGCAAACACGCCACCCTGCTCTCTTCCCTGACGGGGCGTCCGGACACCTCGGAAGAGGCCGAAGGCCTTACCCTGCTCGGGGGGTTGCTGTTGATGTTCGAGGGGTTGTCGCGGCTGGTGGACCCCGCCTTGCAAGACACGCTCGACGGTCCGCATACCGGACTCGATACGGAGCTGGCGGCCCGCATGCTCCGGGATGTGATCGTCTCCGTACGGCGTACGGTGGTTGGCGCGATCGTGGAAAAAAGCCCGCCTTCGGATTGGGACCCGGAATATTATGAGCGCATGATCAACCTGAAGAATGTGGATTATTGGCGCGGCCTCTATGCGGCCGTCGATCCCGGGTATTCTTCCCCGTTGTACCCGTTTTGGGAGCGATATTACGGCCTGGCCCAAAAGCTGAACGATGCCTTGAACCATGCCCGGGACGTGGGACGGGGGCAGCCCAACCTGGTGTCGATCTTCACCCTTGGCGGCCACCCGTCGAACAGACCCTGCGAGGCATATACCCGCGTCGACCCATCACCGTTTTCAGACGTCACGCATCTTTTTGGCGCGGATTTCCTGGAACTGGGCCGATTGGCCGGGGCGCTGCCCGATTTGGAACGGGGCATCGCCCTGGCCAAATTGCACGACAGCCTCGAGGAGGCGTTCCGGCTGGGTATTTTTCCAAAGTCGTCGGCGGCCCGGGCTGTCCCCGGCGTGGCCCCGCAAAAGCCGGACGACCCGCGCATCCCGTGGGATTTGCATATCCGGGACATCGTGGAGCGCCTGGGCCCCAAAGCCCTGGAAACGGTCCCATGTCCCGTATGCGGCGCCGGCGAAACCCTCCCGGTCTTGCGCAAGCGGGGGTTTTGCCTGGAACGCTGTCAGATATGCGGGCATATTTACGTCAATCCCCGTTTAAGAAGCGATTTACACGAAAGGGTCACCACGCCGGAAACGGATGCGGGCGACCCCATTTTCGAGATCCAGAAAGGGTATGCCACGTTCGTCTGCCAACTTCTGAAACGTCACGCCATGGGGCCCCGCCTGCTGGATATTGGGTTTGGTTACGGTTACCTCATGCAGGTGGCGCGCGCCTCTGGCTTTCATGTCTTCGGCATCGAGAGCTCCAAAGCCCTGATCGATCGCATGACACCGGATTTCGGCAACCGGCTGCACCGGGAATTGATTGGCGACGGTACACTTCCGTGGGGATCATTCGACGTCGTCGTCCTGAGCCATGTGCTGGAACATTTTCCGGATCCCCGGCCCGTGTTGCGCCGGATTCGGGAGAGCCTCAACCCGAACGGACTGCTGTATGTGGTGGTACCGGATATGGAATCGGCCCAGTTCCGTATTTTCGGCAAACGCTGGCAGGCCATATCCCCCCTTGTACATCAGCAGTATTTTACCGAAGCATCCCTGACCCGGTTGATGGAAGCGAGCGGGTTGTCGGTGTTGGAGCGCGTACTCCTGCCGCCTCCGCCGGCCCATTTGTCGCCCCCGCGCATCTCCCACCTGTTCGAGGAAATCGGGGGCTCCGCCACCGGAGAGCTGGCACTGCTGGTACGGCGCCGGGACGAGGACGATGCATGAAGCCGTCCAATCCCCGGGCGCGACGCCCACGCATATTGGTCCTTTCAGCGGATTACGCGCCGCGCCCATGGTCCGGCATCGGTGTCGCGGTTTCGGAGCAGTGCCGGGCTTTGGCGGCGCGCGGCCTTGATATCCACCCCCATGGCCCCGGCATGACGCCCGGCCCGCCGGTGGACCCCCGGACCTGTGACTGGCTCCACCTCCATTCCCTGAGCCTGGCCCCATTGGCCTTGAATTTGGCCCATCGCCACCGGCTCCCCCTGGTTTACACCGTCCATGGCCTGGTCCACCTGGAATTGCCCCAAGGACGGCTCCGTCGGTATTGGTCCGGGTGGCAGCGCCGGGTGCTTGCGGCCGGCGACCGCATTGTGTTTCTCAGTCGCTCGGAACTCAGCGCCGGCATGCGCTTTTTACCCGGAGTCGAAAAACGCGGCGTGATCATCCCCAATGGATTGCATCCACCGCCCGCCATGACGACCCCAACGAGCCCGAACGATCCCATCGTTTTCGCGGGACGCTTCGCGCCCACCAAAGGCATGACCCTGCTGCGCGAGCTTGTGCCGCGCCTCTTGGCGGCCCACCCCGCCGGGGTCGTATTTGCCGGCGGCCACGGCGACGCCGAGGGCTATGAGATCGTCGCGGAACTGCTCCGGAACAACCCAAAACGCTGCCGCCACACCGGATGGATTGAGCGCAAAGCCCTGTTTCGGCTCCTGGGCCGCGCCGCGCTGGTGCTGGTTCCAAGCAGCTATGAACCTTTCGGATTGACGGCCCTGGAAGCCATGGCCGCAGGCACGCCCGTGTTGGCTTCGGACGTGGGCGGGCTAAGAGATCTGGCCGCCTCGAACGACGGCGTCATGACCCTTTCCACCCGCTGCCCGGAACAGTGGGCCGAGGCTGCCCTGGGGATCATCGGGACACCGGGCCGCGCCGAACGCATGGGGCACCTGGGTCGCGCTTTTGCCGCCAGGCATTATGATATCGCCCGGGTGGCCGCTCGGCTGGAAAATGAAGTTTATTGCCATCGCAAATCACAAGGGACAAAATGGACTCACGCACACGGCGCGGCGCACTGCTGACCCTGCACGACCTGATAGAGATGCTCGCCAAGGATCATACGAGGCACGCCGTGGGGCTGCGCCGGGACCTGGGATTGCGCTGGTGGAGTTCAAGACGGCTGTATACCGAGGTGTGGCGCGTCGCCGCTTTCCTCAAAAACCGGGGCATCGGCCCGGGCGACAAGGTGATGATCCGCGCCGGGAATTCACCGGAATGGGTCGCCTGTTTTTTCGGCATCGCCTGGCGCGGAGCGGTGGCGGTGCTGCTGGATGAACGACACCCCCAGAGCGCGGCCATGGCCTCAACCATGGGGGTGCGACTGGTCTTCCACGACGGCGAGGCCCCCGGAGGCGACGGATTAGACTGGATACCCGTTACCGATATCGATACCGATGATCATTCCCTGAAGGAAAAACCCGGAGTTCCGGTAACCCCGGACGATCCCGCCGCCATACTCTTCACGGCCGGCACAACGGCCCTGCCCAAGGCAACCGTGCTGAACCATGACCACATCCTTTCCCAGGTGCGCATCTTCATGCGGTTCCGGGCCCTGGCGCGCATCTTCAGACCGCGAATGCTCGTTGTGCCGCCCCTTTGCCACATCTTCGGTCTGATCGTCGGGTTGGCCCTGCCGCTGTCGCTGGGAATCGGTGTCATTTACACCCATAGCCATGGTCCGGTCCATCTGCTGCGCACCATCCTGGACAACCGCGTCAATATCCTCACCACCGTGCCGCGAACCTTGCAGACCCTGGCCAACGCCCTGGTACGCCTCCCCCCGGGCCGGCCGGACCGACCGGTGACGGGACTTTTACGTCTGCTGAATCACAAACGGAAATACACGGGCCTCCGGTTCAGGTTAATTTTTGTCGGCGGCGCCAGACTGCCGCTTGCAACCGAGCGGTTTTGGCGCCGGTTGAACCTTATGATCGTCCAGGGCTACGGACTGACGGAAACCACCGCCATGGTCAGTATCACCAACCCGTTTTCATCGACCCCGGGTACCATCGGCCGGCCCGTCGGACAACAGGACGTGCGCCTGACTGCGGACGGTGAAATCATGGTCAAGGGCCCCAACATCACCGCCGGACACCTCGTGAGCCGCCCGGAAGCCCGAACAGCAAACACCGAGGGGTATTTCAAAACCGGTGACATCGCCCGTTACGACAACGCGAAGCGCCTGATCTTCCTGGGTCGCAAGGAAGACATGATCATCACCGGCGAAGGCTATGCGGTCTACCCCGACGATATCGAAGATGTCCTGAACCAACTGACCGGCGTTTGCGACAGCGCAGTGATCCCCCATCCCGGGCAACCCCTGGAAGAGGTCCATGCCGTCCTGGTGCCGGCGCCCGGCGCGGACCCGGCGGATATCGTCCGGCGCGCCAATGCAAGCTTGCAGCCCCACCAGCTCATTAAAAGCTGGAGCCCGTGGCCGGAGCCGGAATTGCCCCGCAACAACATGCAAAAGCTGCTTCGTTCCCGAATCGCCGCGCGTATCGGTGACCCGCGCGCCAATGGTTCGGGCCCGGACGATCCGCGACGACGGTTCCCAAACCGCGTCCATCCGGCGCGGTCCGCCCCTTTGACCCTGGAGATGGTGCGCGGCGAACCCGAACGCCCTCGCCGCATTCGGTTGTTGGCCGAATACCTGCTCCGGGCGACCCCCGAAAGGGCTTCGGATGAAGACCCGGGGCTGATGCGCGACCTCGGTTTCAGCTCCCTGGATATCGTGGAGTTGCTTTTTCTGCTGGAAGCGGACCAGCCCCACGTGTCCCCGGCCGTGGATGAAAACATCACCGTCAAGGGACTGCGCCGTCAACTCGGCGCCTCCACCGCGCCGGGAGAAACCGGCGGGACCCGGCGGGGAATACACGCCCCGGTGGATACGCTCCCGGTGCTTCAGCCGCGCTGGTCGTTGGGTATCGCGGCGCGAATCATGCGGCCGGTATGCCGCCGCCTGGTCACCGCTCTGTGGACCCTTTTGGAAGTCACCATTTCCACCCGCCGGAAGGAAGATCCGGCTTCCGTAACGGGCCCCTTTATCCTGTGCGCTACGCCCCACCGGCACTGGCTCGACACGCTGGCGATCTGTCACGCGCTGCCCGAGGCGCATCGCCGCCGTATCCTGGCCGTGACCAACGACAGGTTTCAGGAGTACTTCGCGCCGGATGCATCCGTCCCCCCTTACCGGAGTGCCCTGATCGCGGGACTGTATTATATCGGGGTCCCCCTGCTGTTTTGTTTCACCATCCTGCCCCCCTTCGGGCGCACCCGGGACGGACTGCTTGAGACCGGCCGGCTGCTCGACCACAACTACAGCGCCATTACCTACCCAAAGGGATTCGCGTTTTGGGGCGATCCGCATCCCCGGCGCCATGACGCCGGCGCCGCGCTCCTTTCGATTGAAACGGGCCTGCCCATACTGCCGGTCTTTTTACACGGCAACGGCGACATTGCTTGGCGCCTGCGGCGCCCCCGCAAGCAAATCACGGTACATTTCGGCCGCCTGATCAAGCCACGGCCCGGGGATCACCCCGGAGAGATCATCAGGCGGGTCGAAGCGGCCTTTGACGAAATGCGCAACGCAAATCCGGAACGGATACCACCGGGGCCGCGCCATGTCTTTTGAGCCCCCCCCAACCATCCGCTCGGTCCGCTGGATGGGCCAAGCGCCGGACCGTCATTTCGGGGATTACCGCCTGATCGGGCAGGACGGCGGCCAATCCATTGATCTGGGTGATCGCGTTCTCTTTGTATACTCCGATACACTGCTTGCGCGGGGAGAACTTAACCCCATTCCGGGACGGCTGGAGCCGGCAACCGCCTTTTTTTTGGCAAACAGCGCCGCCATAACCCCAAAAACGTCTTTTGAAACCGCGCAGCTGGAATCCACCTATTTCCGGGATACGTCAGGGCGACCGCGCGAAATCATATGCCCCGACCTGGAGGAACAGTTCCGGGGCCACCGCTTCTGGCCCCAGCACGGCATCCATCTCAATGGAAGCGTATACCTGTATTATATCGGCATCCACCAATTCGATCAGACCGATACATGGGGATTTCGACCCCTTGGTACCGGCCTTGCGATGATGGATCCCGCGACCGGTACGTGTAAGCGCCTGAAAAACGGCCGGGACTGGTGTTTCTGGCCCTCCGGGGACCATGAGTTGCATTTCGGCGTACAAGTCCTCCGGGACGACCCCATGGTTTATCTCTTTTTCAGCCGCCGCAAGGGCGAGGTCACCCGTGCCGGCCTGGCCCGGACGTCGATTGACGGCATGTGTGACCCCGGCGCGTATGAATACCTCTCCTCCCCCGAACCGACCTGGAGCCCCGAGATCGGGGACAGCCATGATCTGGCCGAGACCGGACCGGAATTTTCCGTCACGTTCAATCCCCACCTGAACCGGTATCTGATGGTGTATGTCAACGGGTATACAAGGGAATTGATGCTCCGCACCGCGCCTCGCCCGTGGGGACCGTACAGCCGGGAGCGAAATGCCGGTAAAGTACCGTGCCGCGAGGATGTGCAGATCATCTCCCTGGGATTTGAGCACCCGAGTTTCTCTCGTTCCAACGGACGGACCGTTTTGATCTCTTATTGCCAGCCCCACTTCATCCGGAATTCACATGTGGCGCTGTCTTTTGTGTGAACCGTTGGTTGAACCTTTTAAGCCCGCCGATGGGTCGCCGCCGACCACGGCAACACCGGGAATTATGTAATGCTTGGAAACATCGACAACCATACCGCCCTGGCCGTTATCGGCCTGGCCTGCCGCTTCCCCGGGGCCGACGACCCGGACGAATACTGGGCCCTGATCCGGGACGGCCGCAGCGCCGTCGGTGAGCTGCCGCCCGACCGACTCAATACGGAGCTGTACTACGCGGCCCAAAAAGGACGTCCGGGCAAGACCTATACAAAGCTGGGCGGCATGGTCGCGGAACACGCGCGCCGTCGGGATACCCCGGCAACGGCCGACCCGCCGGCGTCCACCGACATCTCCCATAATATCATGCTCGATGTGGCCCTGACCGCCTGCCGCGACGCCGGTTATGATCCGGCGGATTTCCCATATCCGAATACGGGGGTCTACGTCGGCCATGCCAGGGGCAGTACCCACGCCGGCGAGATCCACTTTGCCAACCGCTCGGGGGACATTTCCCAATACCTCATGGAAACCGATGGTTTCGCGCGGTTTCCAAAAGAGGTGCAAACGCGCATTCTTAAGCAGCTCGAACAGCATATCAGGGCGGTCGATCCCAGGAGAGAAACACGGGAGATCCCCGGACTGACCGCCGGCCATGTCTCCGCCGCCATCAGCCGGACGCTGGGGCTGACCGGTCCCCACATGGCGGTGGACGCGGCCTGCGCGTCCTCGATGTTCGCCCTGGCCGCGGCGGCCCACGCGCTGGCCGACGGTCGCATGGACACGGCCATTGTGGGCGGCGCCTCCTACAGCAGCTGGCAGAGCCTGGTGCTCTTTTCCAGGGCCCAGGCCCTGAGCGCCCATCATTCGCGGCCCTTTGACGCGGCGGCCGACGGTTTCATCAGCTCCGACGGCTACGGCGCGGTCGTGATCAAACCCCTGGCCCGCGCGCTGACCGATAAGGACAAGATCCGCGGCATTATTCACGGTTTCGGATTGTCCAGCGACGGCGGCGGCAAGAGCTTGTGGGCACCGCGTAAAGAGGGACAGATCGAAGCGATTCGCCGCGCTTATGAAAACGGCACGGACCCCGGCCGGCTGCAGTATATCGAAGCCCACGGAACCTCCACGCAACTCGGCGACGCCACCGAGATACACGCCCTGCACGAGGCCCTGGGGCCCCATCTGCCAAAGGGCCGCAAGCTGCCGCTGGCCAGCGTCAAAGCCAACATCGGTCATACGCGTGAAGCCGCAGGGCTGGCCGGCCTGATCAAGGTTATTCTGGCCATGGAAAACGGCATCGTGCCGCCGGCGGTGGGATTCCAAACGCCAAATCCCAAGGTCCCATGGGATGAGACCGCCTTTTTCGTGCCCCAGGCGCCCACGGCATGGGCACCCCATCCGGATGACGGATCGCGTTGGGCCGCGGTCAACGCCTTTGGCATCGGGGGCCTCAACGCCCACTTCGTGGTGGAACGCCCCCACGGCCAAACCCCGGGGCGGTGTGGCGCGTCCTCCCCATCCAGGCCGCCGCCAAACGATGGGGGCGGCAAAAAACCGGACCCCGTCGCCATTATTGGCTGGGGGGCGATCTTCCCATCCGCCGCCACGGTTGACGATTACTGGCAATTGCTGGTGTCGGGCCACGACCCCAAAACGGTTCCGCCAAATGAGCGCCGGGAAGCCGGGGAGATGCATCGGGGCGGGGAAAAGAGCTTGCGAACCGGTGGGTTTGTCACGGATTTCACCTATGACTGGTGGCGACACAAGGTCCCGCCCAGGCAGTTGGAAACCGCCGATCCCCTTCAGTTCATGCTGCTCGACGCGGCGGATCAGGCCCTCGGGGATGCCGGCTACGGCGATAAACAACAAAACCGCGGCCGCACGGGCGTGGTGATCGGAACGATGTTCGGCGGTGATTTCTCCACGAGTCTCAACCTGGCGTTACATTTGCCCGAATTTGAACACCACCTGATGAACAGCTTGGTCCAAAACAATGTACCGGACGAATCAGCCCGGGAGATCACGACAGCGCTTCGGAACGCCTATCAACGGGCCAAACCGATGCTCCAGGACGAAACCGGCAGCTATACCAGCAGCACGCTGGCCTCGCGTCTGGCGCGCTCCCTGGACCTCATGGGCGGCGCTTTCGCCGTCGATGCCGGCGAGGCCTCCGCCATGGCGGCCCTCAGGGCGGCAACGGACCTTTTACGCTCCGGAAGCTGCGACATGGTGCTCTGCGCCGGGGCGCAGCGCGCCATGAATGCCTGCGTCCACGACGCCCTGGCACGAAACCAACGGTTGTCCCGGGGCAAGCCAAAGGCCGCTTTTGATCGCGATGCAACCGGATACGTACCGGGGGAAGGCGTCGGCGTACTGGTTTTGAAACGCCTTGGCGATGCCGCGCAAAGCAACGATCCGGTGCGCGCGATCATTCAGGGCATGGGCGAGTCGAGTGATGCCAAAACGCCGGCCGCGGCCATGGAACGGGCGATCCAGGGCGCCCTGGAAAGCGCCGGGCAGGGCCCCGGGGATATCGTCGCCGTCGAAACCGCCGGTACCGCCGTACCGGACATTGATACGGCCGAACTCCGGGCGCTCACGGCCACATACGGCGCCCACGACCGTTTATCCCCATTGCAACTGGGCTCGGTCGCCGGTCAGATCGGTCACACCCAGGGTGCGTCGGGCATGGCGTCGCTCCTGAAAATGGCCCTTGCCCTGCAAAAACGAACGCTACCGGCTTCGATGGGACCGCGCCGGCCGGTCGCCGGGCTGGCCGAAGCGTCCACCCGGCTGCAAGCCGTATCCCGGACCCGGTCCCTACCCGCCGAAAACGGCAGGGACGCCGATCTCGCCGGTGTCAGCGCCTTTGCCTTCAGCGGACTTGCCTACCATGTGCTCGTGGGGCGCCGCCCCGCCCCCGCGCCGGAGATCGCCGTGACGAACGGCCCATGGCGCATGATAAAGCTCGGAGCATCCACGATGACGGAGCTGTCCGAACGGATCAAGGGGTGCCGCAATCAGGCGCAACGGCTCTACTCATCCTCGGACCATATGCGGTTTACCCCGGAAGATACGGTGCGGCTGGCCATGGTGGTCGACGGTCCGGACGCGCTGACGGCCAAACTGAAAACGGCCGAAGCCGGCCTGCTGCAACCCAACGCCCGGACCGCGCTGGAGGACAAAGGGATCTTTATCCGCCAAAACGTCACAGGCCCCCCGCGCGTGTGCCTGCTGTTCCCGGGCCAGGGCTCGCAATACCCCGGCATGCTCGAACAACTGACGCGCCGGGTGCCTGCTGCGGCCCGCAAGCTGGCTGAAGTCGATCGCATCATGAAGGGCAAGGGGCACCCCTCTTTTTCGGAGATGGTGTTCGCATCCGACAACCGCCTTGGCGTCGATACCTGGCACATCCAGGCGTCGATGTTGCTGGCCGATACGATTATGTTCGCGGCCTTTGAATCCCTTGGCTTTGGCTTCGATGCAATCAGCGGCCATAGTTTTGGTGAATACCCCGCGCTGGTCGCCGCCCGGGCCTGGTCCCTGGAGGAGGCGATCGACGCAACCCACGCGCGGTGCCGCCTGATGGCGGCCGACCCGGAGGCCCGCGGCGCGTTGCTGGCAACCAATGCGCCGCGGCCAAGGATCGAGCAGATCTCGCCCGGCCCGCCGGATGATGTGACTACGGCCATTGTCAATGCACCCGACCAGATCGTGGTGGGCGGAAGGTCCGGGGCCGTCGACGCCCTGGGGGCGCAATTGGTCGCGGAAGGCTTTCAAGCCAAACGCTTACCCGTTCCCCACCCGTTCCATACTCCGCTGATGGCCGGTATCCAAGACGCGTTACGGGATGTTTTGGCGCAAAAACGGATCCGGCCGCCCCGTATCCCGTTTCTGAGCAACGTCACCAACCGCTATGTCGCCGATCCCGATGATATCCGCGACAACCTCGTGGCCCAGCCCTGTCGGCCGTTACTCTATGTCGATCTCATCCAAAGACTGATGCGCGACGAAACCACCGTATTCGTCGAAATCGGCCCCGGCCGGGTGCTGACCCGTCTCCACCGGCGTATCCTTGGCGGGGCGGATGCCTTGGCCGTTGCCTGTGATGCCCCGCGAAAATCCGCGGTGGAACAGCTCCTTCGCGTGCGCGCGGCGCTGGAATGCGCCGGGGCCGCGGCCGGGCGCCCGGGGCCGGACAATACGTTCGAAATCCCGCGGCCAAACCCAACCCAAGGCAGTGTGATTCATTTCGACGCCACGGCGCGCCGCAAACAAGCGCTCAGGCAAGCCGCGATCAGCAAGCCGACGCCCAGGCCGGCCAACGGCCGGGTGATTGAGGCGGGCACCCCGGAGCGGGACGATCCGGACGAACTCAGCGCGTTTTTAATCGATTTTGTTTGCGAACAAACGGGTTATCCCCGGGACGTCGTTGAGCTCGATGCCGATCTTGAGGCGGACCTGGGTATCGACAGTCTCAAGAAAGCCCAGCTTCTGAGCGAATTGAACGACCGCCACGAACTCGATATCGGCATCAGCGCCGATCTGTCACTGGATGCCTTCCCGACGCTGCACAGCATCATCGACTTTCTCAAATGCCATGGCGTCGGCATGGAACAAATCGCCGGTGGAACATCCCATGGACGTTCGGAGAGTCAATCAAGGGCCGTAACAGCCGCCGAGCCGGTCCGGCCCGGGCAACCCCGGCCCGGCGCCCCGGCATCGAGCGTTCCGCTCGACATTGTCCGATGCGCCGGCACACCCCATGAGATCGGTATGCAGGTCGCCCGATTCCAGGAGGGGCCCATTCGGCATTTGCTGGCCACCTACAGCGGCATGGTGGGACGCCGGCTCGATCAAACCAAAGAGAACGTGGACGAACTGCAACAGCTCATTCCCGAGGCCACGCAATTTTTTGGCGAAGACGGATGCCGGGAATTAAACGGCATGGCCGACGCCCTGGGGTTGCCCGCCGATTACCTCATCGCGTTAAACCTGAGCCTCTACACCGAACACAGCGCCGGATGCGCCCACTTTGCGGTCGCCGCCCGGCGCGGAGACCCGATGATCCATGGCGCCAACGAAGACTGGCCCATGTCCCTGCGGATTCCGGACTGCTTCAAACGCGTCCTTTTGGCACGCCACCCCAAGGCCGGTTTTCCCCATATCCTGTTCAATACCGCCGGCCAGCTGGGCGGACTGACCGGCATCAATTCCGCCGGCGTGGCCGTCAGCAGCGCCATGCTGCTCAATCGCCCCTGGTCCGCGGCGCCCGGTCTGATCCATTCCGTGCTGGTCAAAACCATCCTGGAACGGGCGGAGAACATCGACGACGCCGTGGAGATCGTCCGCAGCCTGAACAAGAACGGTGCCTGGAGCATGTGCGTCACACACCATCCGTCCGATCGTCTCTGCTATCTCGAATACGATGGAGCGGCCCTGCACATCCGGGCCGACCGCGACCGGTTGATGGGAACGAACCACTTCCTGTTGGACCACCCGTCGTCCGAGCCGCCGCCCCATTCGACACACCGCTTCAACCGTTTGCAGGAACTGCTGGGGGGACAAAACGGATGTTCGCCGGACAAGGCCCGGGCGATTTTACGTGATCGTTTTGATCCGGGACGCCGGCGCCGGACCGCGCACCCAACCATGAACACGGTTTTGCGGGTCGACAACCTGCAGAGCATCGTGATGCAACCCGGGCTGAATAAAATTTGGGTGACCCCCGGCCCGGCACACGGACCGGGATCGGATCAGGCGGACCCGTTTCACGCCGTTGAGATCGCTGATCTGCTCGGCTCCGATGAACCCGGGATTTCCACCGCCGGCGCCCCGCTTCCCCCCCCGTCAAAGGCCGCGACGAACGAACGCCTCATGCGCCGATTCGTTATGCGCATGCATGCGACGCCGCTTGCGGCCGGAACGCCGGCCCGGCGCGAATGGGGCCCGGCGGCATTGATCCTTGGAGACAATCCCGCAGTCGGGGCCCTGCATCGAACCCTGGCGGATTGCGGGGTCACGGCGACCTGCCTGCCCGTAACCATGGACGCCGACAAGGCCCTTTCAACCCTGCGCCGATTGTGGCACGACCGGCCGATCCCGCACCTGTTCGTGTTAAGCCCCCTTGACAAAGCCGCCGCTTGCGGGCTCACCTCGGCACAATTGGGCCCACGCCGGCCGTCGGGCCTGTTGCTGCCCTATTTAATCTGCCAAAAGTGGACGGAGTTGATCTCCGCCGATCGGTTGCGGTCAACCGCCAGTCTCACCGCCGTTACCGCCCTGGGCGGTGATTTCGGCTTCTCCGGCCGGTTTGAATCCGCGGAGGGCGGCGGCCTGACCGGATTGTTCAAGAGCATCCGCCATGAGTACGGGGATCTGTTGATCAAAACCATCGATACATCGCCGACCGCCCCACCGGAGGAGGTGGCGGATCTTATCGTCACGGAGCTGCGCGCCGCCACGCCCGACATTGAAGTCGGCTATATAAACGGAAAACGCCACTTGGTGAGGGCGGTTCCCAAGCCGGCTTCGCCCGTGAAAACAGTGGAGACGGCCGCAGACGGCGCTGTTCTGGTAACCGGAGGCGCCCGGGGTATAACGGCCCTGGTGGCGCGGCATCTCGGCGTTCGATTGGGGCAGCGCCTTCACCTGATCGGGAGCAGTCCGGCACCTCAAGTGGAAGAGCGCCTGCGGCAATTGGACGATCACGGTCTGCGCCGGCTCAAAGCCGGTGTCATGCGCGAGGCGCGGGACAACAAACGCGATGCCGAGGCCGCATGGCGTGGAATCGCCAAAGCCGTTGAGATCGACCGCACGCTCGGGGCCCTTGAAGCCGACGGCGTAAAGGCCACTTACCACCCATGCGACGTGGCCGATATGGCGGCCCTTGGCGCGGTTCTGCAAAAAATCCGCGCCGCAGACGGCCCCATTAACGGTATCATCCACGGCGCGGGTGTGGAACATGCCGCCCGTTTCGGCCGCAAACGTCTCGAGAACATCGCGGCCACGCTCGACGCCAAGGTCGACGGCACCGTGGCCCTGATGGAACTGACCCGGGATGATCCATTGGCGTTTTTCGTCGTGTTCAGCTCGGTCAGCGGCCGTTTCGGCGGCCTCGGACAGACCGACTATGCCATGGCCTGCGACATGCAATCCAAGCTGATCCAACGATATCGACGGGAACGTTCGGGCTGCGCCGCCGTTGCCGTTCACTGGCCCGCCTGGGACGGCGTCGGCATGGCCATGCGTCCGGAAAGCAGGTTGGCCATTGAAATGGGCCGGCAACGCTTTATGTCCCCCGGGGAGGGCATCGCGCATTTGATGGATGAAATCCGGGCCGGCGCGCCGGAAGGGGAAGTGTTGATCTTCGACCGGCCGAACGCACCCGATCTTTCAAAGCCCGACCCGGCCAAACCCGACCCGGCCGAACCCGACCCGGCCGAACCCGACCCGGTCATACCCGATCAGCCCCACAACGCGCCGGCACCCGATCGGATCGGACAAACCCTGCGACGGCATCGGGCGGTGGCGGCCGCGCCGCTGGTCGAAGGCCTCAGGGTCCTGCGCGAGGGGCGGGAATTGATCACTGAAATTCGCTTTGACCCGACCACGGATCCATTCCTTACGGACCATTTATTCCGGGGAACACCCATGCTCCCGGCCGTGATCAGCATGGAAGCCCTGGCTGAAGCGGCAGCCTTGCTCTCACCGGCCAATACGGTGGTGGGCCTCGAACAGGTGACTTTTGCCGAGGGATTTCGTTTTTTCAACCAAACCCAAAGAAAGGCTTATGTGGAAGCCGCTTCCGACGGTCGGATCGTCAACTGCCGACTCCGGAGCGAATTTTTCAACCGGGACGGCAAATTGATCGCGCCAAAACGGGTATATGTCAGCGGGCAGGTGGAACTTGCAACCATGCCCCCCCCGCCGACGCCCCCCATGCCGAACCGGCCGCCGGACACCTGGCACGACATGCTCTATCCCGGCGACCTTCGGGTTGAGCCGGAGGGCCTGGTCGTTCACGGCCCCCGCCTGCGGGCGCTCAAAAAGGTCCGGTTTGACGACACCGGCGGCTGGGGCCGTATCAGCGCCCCTCCCACCTCGGACCTGGGCCCGAACCGGGGCCGGGAGTGGATCATCCCCGCAGCCGTCCTCGACGCCTGCCTGGTGGCCTGCGGCGTATTCACCCGCCAGGTTCAGGGCTTCAATCCGCTGCCCCGGGCCATCGGGAAGTTGCAACTGGCCGGCTTGCCCAAAAGAGATGAAGAGTGCACGGTTCGGCTGCGTTTGGCCGACCGGGGCACGAAGTTCGCTGATTTCGATTTCGTCTTGTTCGGTGAGGACGACAGAGTCATCCTTTCCGCCCGCGGCTATCGCTGCACCTTATTAAAGAAAACGGAGCCAAGCACATGATCGACTTAAGCGGCCGAACCGCGCTGGTCACTGGCGGGTCGCGGGGTATCGGCAAGGCGTGCGCATTGCGCCTGGCCGAAGCCGGGGCCGATGTCATCATCAATTACCTGACGTCGCGAACCGCGGCTGAAAACGTGGCCGGCCGGATCGCCGACCTCGGCCGGCGCACCGCCGTTGTCAAGGCCGATGTCGGTGAACCCGACGATGTTGCCGAAATGATCGATTTTGTCGAACACACCTTCGGATCCCTTGACGTACTGATCAACAACGCGGCCACCGGAGGATTTCGGCCGCTGATGACCACCACGGCCCGTCAGTTCGACAATGCCATGGATCTGAACGCCCGTTCCCTGATCGTTCTCTTACAGGCCGCCCTTCCGCTGTTGACGCGGAATAAAGGGCGGGCCAAGGTCGTCAGCCTGTCGAGTCACGGCTCCCGTCTGGCCCTGCCGCATTATGGCCTGATCGGCGCCACCAAGGCGGCCCTGGAAAGCCTGACGCGCGGCTTCGCCCTTGAGATCGGTCAACAGGGCGTCAACCTCAATGTGGTGTTGGCCGGCCTGGTCGACACGGACGCGGTGCGCGGCTTGCCGAATCACGAGGCGTTGCTGGCCCATGCCGACGCGCGCAAACTGGTGCCGGGGCACGGGTTGCGGGGCCGGGACGTGGCCGATGCCGTGCTTTTTCTTTCAAGTCCCATGAGCGATATGATCCAGGGTCAGGTGCTGGTGGTGGACGGAGGTGTTTCCGTGCATGCGGGAGGCTGATGAGAAGTACTTCCGAGGGAATGCCGGGATTCGATGACCTGGGCGAGGCGAGGCTTCCCCCGTTAACCCAGTAAGGCGTGTTACCGCGCGCCGTATAGTTTGACCGTGGTATAGAGCGGCAACCGCAGCCGTCCGCTCATTAAATCATCCATGAGACGGTCAAACCCCTCGCATAAATGCCGGCTTTGCATCTCCAGGACCGAGAGCATGTTCGTGTCCGGCGACGAGGATTGAAACCGTTGTTCCGCATGAAACCGTTTCAGCTCCAGGATCGAGAGCTGATCGATCAGATTACCCGGCGTGAACAACGTTGGAGGCGCTTGTTCAGGTTCGGGCCTCCTGTTGCGCAGTTCGCGCAGACACAATTCGTCGAGCGCATCAATGCATTCCACGCGGCGTTGATTCGACCGGTCAATTTTGAGTTTCAGCCGGCCCAATACGGGATATGACGTGGGGTTGTCGCGGCACGCATCTTCCAGGTGCCACTGGAAGCAATTGATCAGCCCGAGGTGAGCGATCCGCCCGTTAAGCGAGGCGTGGTCGGGCTTGAGCAGATCCGAAGCGGTCTCCCAGTTCAAGGCGGGCTCTTTTGCATGCCAGTACACGTAAACCCGGTGGACATGGACGATGATGTTGCGGCCGGTTGGTAAGTGCATATCACTTTTCTTTTGGCTGATGTTGCGTTTCGGGGTCTTATGCGACCGTCACTTCAATCGGCGATTGGAGCGGGGCTTTTCCCCGCTTGCCGACATGTCAAACAGACTCAAGGAAACCAGGATAGAAAGGAAGTTTCTCCCGCAAGCTCCCCCGGCGTGGACGAAGCCGACCCTGAAGTAATGAACGGAAGCCTTCCACGGTATTCACGTGGACTTTACAAAAGCCGTTTCCATCCTCGATCACGGCATAAGTACATCTACAGGCGAAACAAATTATTATCACCGTTGGACGACAAAAATCAACATGAACATGATTTCAGGTTGCCGTACCGGATGTAAATTCTCCTCAGAGCGCGGCATTAGCCGTATAAGAGCAGTTGAGGCAAAAGACGAGAAAAAGTAATCTTGACATTATATGCATCATAGTTTAATTACCATCCGAAAAGTTGTATTACCATACTTTCAATTCATTTCATAAAAGCACTACGCATAATTTCCGGAAGATGTATACCGGTATCGGCGGAACAACCCGACAACACGGACAACATACATTTTCGGACACCGCAGATGATGCAGGAAAAGCAGTCTGCAGCACCGTTGTTCTCCCCCGAGCCGCCACCGCTCTGCGGTGGATCCGTCGCGTTGGACGGCCCGAAGGAAAAACAAGCTCCGCACGGCCGAAATTTGAAGGCCTCGGGCAGCCTTTTAAAACGAGGTGAACCGTAGTAAAGCGCGTCCGGGTCAAACCGTCAAGGAACTGGTGAAACCGGTCCGGGTTGTAATACTCGAACCACTCTCGGAGCCCCTTGCGTAATTCACTGCCGTTGTTAAAATCGCGCAGATACGGTTAGCAGTACTTTTCCGCCCGCCGCAACCGCTCTATGAAAATGTTGTTCAGGCCACGGCATCTGCCGTCCATGCCGATTTTGACGTCATGCGATTCCAGACGGCCGATAAACCTCTTACTTGTAAACCGACAGCCCTGGTCCGTTTTGAAGATTTTCGGGACACTGCGGCTGCCGCTCACCTCTTCCGGTGTATCTAAGTAAAAGTCCGTTTCGAATGTGTCGTTACGTTGCTCTTTTCCACGTACCGTTCATCTAAAAAAACAAGGAGGTCCGCTATGCCCGATTCCCAAGCAGCCACAACCAACAATTGGGATACTGTTTCAGCAATCCAGTTCAAGGCGGTAAATGAAGCCATTGCCAATCAAAAAAGTTCTCCGGCCGACTTCGACGGCACGTATGACGACCCTCTGGCCGGTAAGATAGAAATCAAAGCCGATTTCAATCCCTGGAAACTCAGCGGCGGGTCGGGCAATCTCGTTCACATGGACTTACCCTTTACCAATTGCCGGGTCATCACGCCTGCGGGCACAACCATACAAGCCGGCGACGGCACGGCGACGATCGAGGTCAATCTAACCTATTTGCCCCAGCCCGGTGAAACAAACAAGAAAGACTTGAAGATCGACGCGCAAAAAGCGGTGGACAGTGTCAGCGTGACCATGACGACGCCATCGGACGAGAAATATCATGTCTATGTCCAGGCGGCCCTGAAGACCTGGCTCAGCAACAATCTGCAGGATTTTAACCACGTGTTCGCCGTCGCCAACCTGGGATCCCAGGAAACCGCCAAAGCATTCAAGTGGCTCAAGCCCACCAAGGTGGGATATGCCGTGGAGGCGCCCAGCGGCGCGAGCGTGGACGACTATGTCTTTGGCATTTTGGCCATGACCGAGGGCCGCCCCGGCGTGAAGCTCACCGAGCAGATATCGCCGAACACGATTCCGGACGGATGCAACGGCGGGTTTTTGATCACCTACGAGCGCTTCATGAACGAGATCTTCCTGCCCGGCGCGGTCCCCATTTTCAACGGCGCATCCGTTGACGATTTCACCGTGACCGCCGACGGCACGCAGGTGGCAAACAACAAGAAACTCACATTCGCGGACCTCGAGATCCCCACCAACAAATCCGGCAGCGAGACCCGTAAAATTACCGATGCGAGCATCGCGGCCAATGGGTTCACCCTGACGGCCTTCGACACCTACCTGGAACTTCAGTTCACGGACCTGACCTTTACCTTCGAGGAGGGGTATATCGCCCATTTGAATTACACGGGTTACCAGACGATCGGCGTCACCGAAACCAATCACCTGGAGTTTACCCAGCCCAAGGGAATGCCGCCCAAACTCACGGTCACCATCGTGGAGACCACGGGGGAAAAGTGGAAGGAATTGATCGAGAGCATCGTCATCGGCGTGGTTTTCGCCGTGGTCGGCGCCATGATCGGCGGGGCACTGGGCCCGGCCGCCGAAGAAGCCGGCGAAGGCGCGGAAACGGCGGCCACCGACGCGGCCGAAGATGCGGGTGAAGAATCCTCCATGGACTTTTCGTTTGAAGGGCCCGAAGACGAAGACATCGAGAATCTGGACGAGCTGGAATCCGATGACGAGGCCGGCGCGGCCGACGAGATGGACAGCCCCAGCAGGACGCAGAAGTTTAAGGGGTGGTTCCGCCGTAACTGGACCAAGATGCTGGGCATGGCCATCGGCGGGGCCGTGGGCGTCGTCGTCACCAAGATTCCCGAAATCCTTAGGGATATGGCCGAAGATGATTTGACGAAGGTCCCGACCCTGGATGAATTCGCCGAGGAAGCCGTGGAGCCCGCGGTATTTGCCAATACCAAAAGCTTCGCGCTGAAATCGGTTCAGATGAATGGTGTTATCCAGATGGGACTGGATGTTTCGTTCAAGGATTAAATCCGACCGGACCGGGGCGTTCCGGCGGTCGGCCGTATCATTTTTCGAATATGTCGCCGGATAACGACTGTTCATGAATCACGGGTTTGGTCATATCGATATGACCGGGCCCGTGAGATAAACCGGGTCTCGGTTTTGAAGCCGGCCATTTGCCATTAACATGATCCAAAGTACTGTTGAAATGCAGGGGCGAAAAATCCAGCGCCCCTGCATTTCGATACGCGCCGGGCATTCGTCAATTGGGTCGTCCGAGGGTAACGGCCAACGTTGAAACCACCCCCATAAACCGAAACAGGAAGTCTGATTATGCCAAATACAGCAAGCACCAACAACTGGGATACGGTCTCCGCGATTAAATTCAAATCACTGAACGCGGCCATCAAAAACCTGCATTCGTCGCCTTCATCGTTCAGCGGCAACGTACAAAGTCCGTCCGGTGATCAGGCGGTGATCGCAGCGGATTTCGGTGATTGGCAACTTAGCGGCGGGTCCGGCGGGCTGGTTCATATGAAACTGCCGTTCTCATCCGCGACATCCGAGCCGCCCGGTGGGAGTAAAACCGATTTGGGAGATGGTTTTGCCGTCATTGAAGTCGATCTGACCTATATTCCGCAACCCGGAGAGACCGAGTCACGAGCATTGAAGATCGACGCCGAGCACGCCGTGACCAGTGCCGACGTTACCATGGCCGAGAACGACAACCGGAACTGGGGGCCTTACGTTTCCGAAGCCCTGACGACCTGGCTCAAGACCCATTTGCAGTCGTTCAACCACGTCTTTGCCGTGGTCAATCTCGGATTCCAGGAGGAGAACAAGACCTTTCGGTGGCTCAAGCCCACCAAAGTGGGATACGCCGTCGAGGTCGTCGGTGATAATGTCGATGATTATGTCTTTGCCGTGCTGGCCATGACCGAGAATCGACCGGGTTCCGGCTTGAGCGATCAGGTATCGCCTTTTGCCATACCAAGTGGAGCGGACGCCGGCTTCCTGATTTCAACGGAACGGTTCATGGAAAAAATGGTTCTGCCGGGCGTATACCCCATTTTTAAAGGTGCCGGGGAGGGCGATTTCGATATTACGGCCGACGGCACCCAGGTGACCAACGTCAAGGAACTCAATTTTGAAACCTTCGAAGTGCCGACCAACAAATCCGGTACTGAAACCAAACCCATCAGCGATGCCAAGGTAAGCCAGGGAAATTTCAGGCTTACCGCCTTTGACCGGCACATGCGTTTTGAATTCACGGATTTGACCTATACCTGGAAATCCGGGTTTATCGTCCACGTGAACTATACGGGCATCTCAACCCTTGAAATCGATTCCACCAACCACCTGCAAATGCCCGAGACATCCGACCCCACGGTGAATTTTACCGTGACCAAAACCGTTGAAGAGGAGTGGAAGGAGATCGGAATCACCATTGCCGTCGATATCGGGATCGCACTGGCGAGCGCTTTGATCGGCGGGGCCGCCGAAGCCATGGCCGCCAAGGAAGCCGCAGACACCGCGGTGACGCAAACCGTCAGGGAAGCGATCGGAGACGCCGGTGCCGATGCGTCCATCGACGGCGCCGTCAATATCCCGCTGTTGACCCAGGAAGAGAGGGAAGCCCTGCAAGGGGCGATGGTTCGCGACGCCCTCGAGGGGGCCGCCGAACAGTTGGCGAATCCAAGCGCCATGCAAAAGTTTTCCGGTTTTTTCATGAGAAACTGGAAGGTCGTCCTGGGCGGCATGATTGCCGAGGCCATTGGTACCGTGGCGACACAGATACCGAACATCCTCAACTCCTATGCGGAAAATGATCTGGCGAAGATGCCGACGTTGGATAAATTCGCCACCGAGGCGGTTTCCCCCATCCAATGGACCGACACCCCGAGCTTCAAATTGGACTCCATTGCGCTCAACGGCCCGGTGCAGATGGGCTTGAAGTATGATTAGGAACTTTTACCCGGCAGCGGGAATTTAACTCATCAACGCGAACAGACCTTGTGTCTGTTCGCCCGGAAAGGGCGTAAATCATGACAGGCCAAGTCGCCACTACAAATGGATGGGACACGGTTTACGGGGTTCCGATTTCGAATGTCAACAAGGTGATCGTTTCCTCCAAGTCGTCACCGGCGGATTTCACGCAACAGGATTCCGACCCCCTCGGCGGCGATTACACCATCGAGGGAGATTTTTCCGATTGGCAAATCGTAAAAGGGGGTGCGGGAACCCTTTTGCATATGAATACTCCGGTCACGCGGATGACGTTGAAATCAGCCGCCTCGCAAACCCCCGAGGCGTTCACCAACGGCACGATCGTGGTTGAGGTCAACCTGCAATACCTTCCCAGCCCGAAGCCCACGCCGTCGGGCCGGCTCCACGACCTGAAACTGAAATCGGCGGTGCGCATCATCTCCTCATCATTTTCGGAATCCAACTACGGCACCTACCGGGAGTTGGTCCAATCCGCGATATTGAAATGGTACAACGCCAATATCACCGCGTTTCAGCACACCTTTGTCACGGTGAACCTGAACCGCGCTGCGGATAAAGGCCAGTTCAAGTGGCTCCTGCCCACGGCGTGCAGCTACTCGTATGTGGATATCGAAAGCGAAGACGCGGGTGTATTGGGCATCCTGTGCATGACCGAGGGGCGGTCCGCGCCCGCCGATCAGCAGCTGTCGCCCAATGTGATTCCCCCGGGATCGAGCGCCGGATTTCTGATCAACGAAGCACGCTTCATGCAAGACCTGTTGCTTCCGGCCATGCCCCAGTCGTTCAAGGGGACCACGGCGAGCGACTACACGATCTCCCCGGATTACAAAACCATCACCCTCAACAACACGGACGTGGCGCTCCAGCTGCCCCAAAAGAGTGACTACACACCCTATCTGGAGTCCCTTTCCCTCAGCATCGACAGCGCCACCCAGCTGCAGATCGACACCAGGACCAAAGCCAATATCCTCGATCAGTTATGCGGCATGGGCCAGGCCAACAGCGCGCTCTACCCCGACCAACACTCGAGCTCCGGCAGTGTCGCGATCTGGTCGTGGTGTCATACCAACTCCAAATTCGAGATTGAACTGTGCACCTTGTCCAACGGCAACAAGTCGCTCAATTTCAACCAGGTCGGAACGCCGGTCAAGGATCACTGGACGACCCAGTCCGAAGGCATGGCGATTCTCAAGGATATTCTCGAAGCCGTCGCGGTGTTGGTGACCATTGTTTTGGGCGTTCTGACCGACGGCGCCGGCTTCATCATCGGCGCCATGATCATCGGCATTCTCACCAGTCTGGTCACGACCGCCCTGCCCCAATTGATTGCCACGCTCGGTACCGACGACGCACCAACGGTGGATCTGCTGGTATTGAATGCCACCGACCCGATTCAGTGGCCCTCGGGCACCCATTTCAATATCAACAAAGCGGCTTTGAACGGTTGCCTGCAGTTGGGGGGTAATCCGTCATGACGCGACTTGTAAGTCCGCTCGATGCGTGCCGGCGGCTGATCGGCGACGATATGGCCCGCATGCGGGCGCTGCTCGAAAAAACACTGGATGCGCAAAAGGAGTATTTAACCGACAACGAGTATGAGCTCTACCGCCGGGGTAAGAAGTTGAGGCCGCTGATGCTGCTGCTCAGTGCCCGGCTGGCCGGAGAATACGGCGGTGATCCCTTGCCGGAAAAGGTGATCAGCGCGGCGGTCTCGCTCGAAATGCTGCACGTGGCGACCCTGATCCATGACGATATCGTGGATAAGGCCCCATTGCGGCGCGGTTTGCGTTCGGTTCATGCCGAGCGCGGTACGGATATCGCCATTTTGATCGGTGACATGCAGTTTATTCAGGCCATTCGTTGCTTCGCCGACCAGGTCCAAACCCAGGAGGAGATCCGTCTGGTGCAGCTGGTTCTCGACGTTGGTTTTAAAATCTGTTGCGGTGAGCTTGATGAACTCCGGACCGATCCGACCTGGAGCACGGATGTTTTGCGAGAACGGTATCTTACGACGGTGGATCACAAAACTGCGGCGATGTTCGGGGCGGCCTGTGAATGCGGTGCCAGTTTGAGCGGAGCCGGCAACCGGGCGGTTTTTTACGTTAGTCAGTTCGGTCGCCGGTTTGGCCAGGCATTTCAGATGATGGACGATATCTTCGACTTTGTGACGGATGAGACCGTCTCCGGAAAAAAGGCCGGCACCGATCTGGTGCAGGGAAGGCTTTCCCTGCCCATCATCAACGTGCTCGACGAACTCGACCGAAATCATCCGGTGTGGCGCATATTGCTGGGCCAACCCCACACCGATGCCGACCTTGAAATCGCCATTGACGCGGTCGTCACGTCCGGCGGCTTTGTGGCGGTATATTCCAAGGCGCGTGAACTGATCTGTGAGAGTATCCGGTTCCTGGATAATTTTCCCAAGGGGCCTTACCGCGATGCGCTCGTCGCAATTGCGGAGTTCGTTGTCAATCGCGGTTTTGCAACATCAAATCCCAGGTTATGAACAGGTTACAACCGAAGGTTTATATACGGAGGTTCCAAACATGGCGGACAAATCGAAACAGATATGGCGGTCTTTGTGGCAAAAAGACGCCGTCTACTACTTGCCCAATGTCATACGGCGGGGTTTGACTCAAAGCGGAATCGCACCCCTGTTGTCCCTGGCCGTACCGAACATCGGCCCGGTCGTGCTCTTCGACCGGCAGCCCTGGGGCAAGGTGTCGCTTGACATGCGGAACAACTCCGCGAAGGATCTGTTTTTAATTGCCGATGGTGGGTTTACGCAAGGACCGGCAACCGGTGAAGTCACCGTGAAAATTTGTTTTGAGGAACTTTTGTTGACCGGTCAATATCTTGTTCTGGGTGATCCCGCCGGAGGATCTGCGGCGGATGTGGCGGCGGACGCACTGGGGCCGATTCAACCGATGGCCGAGACCGCCGAGCCTTCCCAGGCCCAGGCAAACATAGACCAGGCCAAGGTATATCGCGCGAAATTGCTCAAAAGCGACAACGGCAAACAGATGGTGGCGAGTTATTACGATCACAACCAGACCTATTCCGAGTTGTTTCAACTCAGTTCGGTCAAAGTGCAATGGACCAAGCATACCACCGATGACGAAGCGGGCACTCCACAAACCGCAAAATTCTATGCCGACCATACGTATACCGCCTCTAAAAACCCGGACGCCAATCTCAATGGAACGCCGGATGCCAAAGGGTACTCGCCCTATAACGCAAATGCCTACTGGCAGCAGACGTTGATTATGAACTCCTGTTACGGGGGGCAAAAACACTGGAACGAGCAGGGGCAGACCGAAAAGGCCAAACGGTATGGAGATGCCGGTGACGCGGCCGGCAAATTTGCAAATGCCACCAAACCCCATTCCGCGACCCCCCACACGGTCAATTCGGTGATGGACCTTGTTGAAACGAGTCAGCCACCGTCCCAGGCCGAGCTCGACGCATGTAGAGAGGTCCAAAAGCCGGACTGGCAAAGGGACCTGGAGACACATGCCGAAAGGGTCGGCGACCATGTATACCACGAGCTGAAGGCGAGGAGCAGCGGCGCGGACGCGGATTACGGCGCCGAATCCATGCTCATCCGAGGGACTTATACCGGCGCCTTGCCGGCATTCACCCTGACGGTTCACGGCACGGCCCGGGCCGACGGGAGCATGGTCTTTGACCGCATCGACGGCTCACTGCCGGATATGGCCGTCACCCTCAGCCCCGAGGCGGATGCCGCCCTCTGCCGGCAAGTCGACAAATCCCTGGGCGATGCGCCCTTCATCACCGATCTCATCAAGACAAGAGTTCTATCATCGTTATCCGGCGAAACGTTTCGCGCATACCTGGGCCGCGTTTTCAATGCCGCGCGCTCCCAATAACTCAATACGCTTGATTCATCCCCAAAGGAGACCAAACCGGTGTCTTTAGCCAATTACATCAATACACATATCCTTCCGGCAATGATAAGCGAGTTCAATCAACCGCCGCCGCCTCCAAACAGCGTGTATTTGCCGACGGCCATCCAGAACTCGACCCAATACGATCCGCAGCAGGATCCCTATACCGGGTATCTGGCCGGGAACTGGACGCTGGGCGACCTGCCGGGCTCACCCGGTAAAGAGGGCGCGAAAAACATCTGCACTTCGGTTCAACCCTATGGTGAGATATACATTCCGCCGTCGGGCCAATTGCCGTATATTGAGCTGACGGATGTTTATCTCAAGAATCTGTCCCAGGCCACGGTTGATTCCATCACGGCCGATGGGCCCGACAACGCTCTGTACTTTATTGGAAAGCTGTCCTGGGGGAAGTTGAGTGCCCATGGCATCAAAGGCCTGGAGATCAACGGAAAATTCAAGATAACGCAAAAATGCTGTCAATCCATGGACGACGAGACCTGCGAGGAAGGTACCACCAACACCCAAACCGGCACCGGTTCATTCGTGATGTCCATTCCATCGGCCCGCGGCGAGGGCAAATTGCCGATCGTCGACCTCTCCCAGAACGTCTTGAAGTTCGGTGTGGATTATCTGAAGTTCACGGCCGATACCTCGCAGATGCGTATTTCGGTATCGATCGACAACATCCCCCACGAGGAGGCCTGGAAAAAACACGCCGAAACCGCCTTGAACGACGAGTCCACGCTCAATACCGTCATCGGCAAGATCCAGGAGCAGGCAAGCAAGGATAAATCGCAAATCGCCGAGGCGCTGACCAACAGGATCGACGATTACATGAAATCAAAACATAAATACCCCTATGGGCCTTTGAAGTGAACCGAGTTCAACGGCTTGATTCATACGATCGCCACAGATGCTGAATGTAACGCGAACCCATCTCCCGAACCCTAAACCCACTTCGGAACGACCGGTCGTCCTGTTCGTGGGCCATGCCGACTCGGCCACCGGGTTTGCGCGCGTTATTCACGGCATCCTGAAGTATTTGCCCGATGCTTACGACCTGCACCATTACGGCATCAACCAGAAACACGGGCGATCCGACCTCGGCTGGACCCTTCACGGCAATTCCGATACCGCCAATTTCCATTCATCACGGCGCTTCAAGGAAATTGTGGACGGTATACGACCCAAAATCGTGGTTTTCGTCGACGAGCCGTGGGCGTTCTCCAAATACCGGCCCTCCATTCCCACCAGCCGGGATTATAAGGTCATATATTACGGGGCGATTGACACGGGTTATGTGATTCCGCCGGATTGCGTGCCCGATCTCGCGGAACTCGACTGTTTCGTGGCCTTTACCGAATTCGGACGCGCGACACTGGTAAACAGATTCCGGGAAGCGGGTTTTGGGCATACGCCGCGGATTGAACGGATTGCCCACGGCGTCGATACGACTCTCTTTTTCCCCATCGCGGGCGGGTCCGGCGACAGGGCCGTCGCCGAATCACGGTATCGGGCCCGGCGCGAGCTGTTCGGCCGGGCAAACAAGATGGAAGATGCCTTTATCGTGCTGAACGCAAATCGGAATCAGCCCCATAAGCGGATCGATATCAGCCGGAAGGGATTCGCCTTATTTGCAAAAGGCAAACCGGACACCGTTAAACTGTACCTGCATATGGAGGGCGGCCCTTCCGATTCCGGCGGGCCGTGTATTGATGATCGGATCCTGCCGACCCGAAAAGGCCCTGAACATCCGTCCGTACCCTGTGAACGGCTCAATTTAATCTACAATGCCTGCGACGTGGGTATCAATACATCGGAAGGTGAGGGATGGGGGCTGGTCAGTTTCGAGCATGCCGCGACAGGCGCTCCTCAGATTGTCCCGCGGCATAGTGCCTGCGAGGAGTTATGGCGCGACGCGGCCTGTTTGATTGAACCCGATCCCCACGCCATGACCAAAAGCTATGGGCTGGCCACGGGACGCGCCGTGACGGCCGAAGCCGTGGCTGAAGCGCTGGAAGTACTCTATACCAATCCCGATGAGCGACGGCGTCTTTCGCGGGCCGCCGTTAAAAATGCCACGCGACCGGACTACCAATGGCAAAATATCGCCCTCAAGTGGCATGCGCTGTTGCGGGATTTGCTGATTTAAATTCCGTGAACAAAGGTTGTGTCGTGCCTGCGCCTCTATTCGGAGCCTGGGGTATATTTTAGGACGGCCCGGGTTAAGCCGCCTCCTAAGCCAAAATACCCTGTAACTGAAAAACACCGATACCAGCGTGCAACCGGCATTGCGAGTTGAATGGCCGAACATGCGATCAAGCCCGTCGGAAGCTTGATCAGGATATTACTTAAGATTTAAGTGTTGTATTCACCAGCCCTGTTCAATTCCCGAACAGGGCTGGTTCTCTCCCCTTCCCCCTTGCCTGCGCAAGGCAGATACTCCAACCGAAGATTCTTTTGATATCCAGCCACTGGTTGTTTACGAAAGCAAGGACGAACCAACCTCAAAAACCTTCAATACATTGGGCCTGTAAACATAGTTAACCACACATATCCCCAGTCATTGACAAAAAGCAAGTTCCTATCTGTTGTTAATACGACACAATCGTCGGAGAGATTCGATATGGGTCGGTGATGTCGAAGAACCTTCCACGGAATACCGATGGCGGCAGGTTTTTTACCTGTGCAAAAATGATTCATTTGCCGATTTTCAAGGAAACAGGATGTGCTACACAGTAGTAACTCGGCCAAAGTACAATTACTAATTCAAATGTGACGTAGGAAGCCTCGGGGGGATCTTGCGCTTGCCGTGCAAAGGTTCCGGCGCCCCGTCGCCTGGCCGTTGAATATTAATTCCGGACTTTTTTACTCTTCTCGTTATTGTGCTGATGAATCCCCATCATCCGGAAACAAGGCAAACTCGTCGGAGACACGCAACCGACGGCAACACTCGCGAAACCCATGAACCAAACGCCATTTGCGGATAATTCCATCCGTGATTTTATGTACCATTTACTTTACCCCTAAGGAGGAGAGAATGAAGCGTATCGTTATGTTGGTGGCAATTGTGGCAATTTCCCTTGTTTCCACGGGCGCCTTCGCGGCGGACAGGGCGGCGATCCAGAAAAACGTCGACGGCGTCGTCAAGGAGCTCAACGCAGGCAAGAAAGCATCGGCATTTACCGCAACCGATTACTCTCCTTACGTTTTCATCATGGAGAAAAACGGGACACTGCTGGCCCACCCGTCGCTCACCGGGAAAGACCTCAAGTCGGTAGCTCTCCCCGTATACGAGGCGCTCGTCAAGGCAACCTCCGCCGGGGTCTGGGTAGACTACACGTGGAAAGGTAAAGAGAAGCACTCCTACGTGAAGGTCGCCAAAAACGGCCTGATCAGCGGCAGCGGCTATTAGCCCCCCCTTAAGCGCGCCCCCTCTCGCATCCGGCACAACAAGCCCCTCAACCTTCGACCCGTTTTTTACGGGACGGAGAATTCAGCCGGATCGATAGGAGATCGATTCAGGAAAGGGGCATCCCCGCCGGTCGGTGGATGCCCCTTTGCCACAAAGGGCCGCGGCCACCCGGTCGAAGTCCACAGGCCGCCAAAACAATTACCCAAAGCCGGTGCGATCGACGAACGCCTTGGGCTCTTTCCCCTTCCCGAGACCGTTGGCCATGGTAAAGGAGAGCAGTCCGTTCACCCGCTCCTCTCTTTTCCAGGCGGTGTCCGGTACCAGCTTGCCTTCATAGACGGCTATGAACAGCTCATATGTTCCGGAACCGTCTTCGGACGTGAAGGGGCCGGAGGGCGCGGGCAGGCCTGTCGTAAAACTCTTTCTGATGGGGGGGGAAAAAGAGGCGCGGGTGAGGATGTCGAAGCCGAACAGCATGGCCGCTTCCGGGGAAAAAGGTTCCCTGTACAGTACCGGGAAATAGCGTTTGCGCATGGGAGCGGGAATCCGGCCCTGTCCCGGAACGTTCTGGTGAATTTCATAGGACACAAACCCCCGCTCCCGGAGGCTCCGGGTAAATGCCTCCCGCTCCCCGTGAAAAACCCTGGGATAATAGGTCATGGCCTTTATGAAAGCGTACCTGGAGAAAACCTCCTCGGAAAAGACCCTGAACTGGTCCGCATCCACGATTTCCGAAGCGCGGAAGAGCGCCCGCATGCTGTGGGTCACGGCATCGCCCGCGTTGAGGCTTGTCAGGGCCGCGTCGCGAACCCTGCCTGCTTCGTAACGGAACGTCTTTTCCGCCCGGTCCCGGATGACCTTTTCCGCAACCGCCGGAAAGAGCGTCGACAGGATGATTCCGGTGAGGACAGTAAAGAGCAGGTTTTTTGAAAAATAACTCGGCATTCTTATTCCGTGAAACTCGGCTCCCCTACTGCCGGGGCTGTTATTGGAAAACTCCCCTGTAAAAATCATCCTTTTAGCCGGGATGCGGGTCCTCTTGCCCGGCCCTTCCCATCTCCCGCACCGTGCGGACGGATGCCGTTTAAAACTCTCCATGCCCTTTTGAAGAAGACTTTATTCAACCATGACGGCCTTCTGAAGCAGGTGAACGGGCAGTTCGATACCGGCTTTTTTCTGCAGGTACTCGTTGACGAGTATGTTCCACTTTCTGTTGGCGATGATTGGAATATGGGATGGTGCGGTCCCTGAAAGAATCCGGAGTGCCGCCTGGGCTGCGTATTCCCCCTGCTCTTCGGGCACCAGGGAAAAGGTCAGCATGACGTACGGGGCAATCCATGCGGTGGTGGCAGCCGACATTTTCCGCGTGTGCTTTGAGATCACGGCTCTTGCCCGCTCCGGGTCCCACTCTCTGATCCCAACGAAGTTGTTGAAATAAACGAAATCTTTTTCCTGAGCTTTGACGTACGCCCTTTCGAATTCCTCCATATCGTCGATTCGGGCGATGGAAACGTCAATCCCCCTCTTTCCATACTCCTTCTCTATGCGCTCACAGTTCTTATAATCCGATTTCCGGTCCGGAGTAAGGCAAACGGCTGATTTCGCGTGGGGAACGATCTCCCTGATCTGGTCGAGAAGTTCCAGAATGGGGGCAACTTCGATCATTCCCGTCGCGTTGGCATAGGGACACCCGTACTCCTCCACCGACCAGTTGATGCCGCAGAACACGAAGGGGAGGTCCGCATCCCTGTAGTAGGGCATGACCAGGTACCGGGACGCGTTGTCGTCGGATGCGATCACGATATCGGGTTTCCACGAGTCGATGAGCGCCTTAGCCTCCAGCGCCCTCTGTTTTCTGAAATCGGGATCGGTGTTTCTCTTGGTGTCCATGTTGAACCGGCGGATCTCGCAGCTTTCCCCCAGGACTCCGCGAATCCCCCGATCTATCCCGTCCTGCCACGGATAACCCACGTGGTATGATACAACATAGAGGCATCTTTTCCGGGAAGATCCTTCCCTGACACGTTCCGCCTTCAGGCGCAGGTCGGAAGGAAGCGCTATGCCCGCCTTTTCCAGAAGGGGGATGTTGGTATGGATATTCCACCTGCGGTTGGCGACGATGGGAAACTCCCCGGGCGATGCCCCTTCGAGGATACGCAAAGCCACCTGGGCGGCATACTCCCCCTGTTCACGGGCCACATTGGTCATGGCCAACATGACATGGGGGATCATCCAGTCGTAGAGTCCGATGCTGAGTGTACGGGAATTCTCGAGTAGAAACTTCCGGACCTTTGTGTCGTCCCACCCCTCTAACCCGTAGTTTGTCATGAAGATAATGAAATCGCTGTCCTGTGAACGGATATAAGCCTCTTTGAAGGAGGGCATGTCACGGACGACTTCGATTCTTACATCCACCCCGAGGGGCGCATAGAGATCCTTGTAGCGCCTGCACGCCGTGATGGAGGATGTATAGTCGGCCACCAGGCATACGGCGTTTTTCCCATCGGGAACGATCCGCTGAATCTGCCTGTTCAGCGCCTCGAAGGCGTTGACCTCTATCATGCCCGTTACGTTGGTGTAGGGGTAGCCGTATTTCTCACCCGACCAGTTGACGCCGCAGAAGACAAAGGGCAGGTCGGCATCCCTGTAATAGGGCATGATCAGGTATTTGGAAACGTTGTCATCGGATGCGATCACCACGTCGGGCTTCCAGGATTCGATGAGGGCCTTTGCTTCGAGGGCTTTCTGCCGGGCATGCGCGGGATCACGGTTCCTCTTGGTGTCCATATCGAACTGTTTGACCTCACAACGGCCGGAAAGAACCTCCCTTATTCCCGACTCGATTTCATCCTGCCACGGGTACCCCTTCCCATAGGAGGCCACAAACAGGCATTTTTTCAGGGGCTCCCCGGGTTCGCCCCCCTGGGAAACAATCTTCCCGGAATCCTCCGTAAAAAAGCTCAATCCGTTGAGAAGCAGAAAGGCGACCCCCAGTATGCAGGCGATCGCCACCATCAGTTTTGTCGCCGGAACTGGGCTGGAGACTCTCTTTTTACCGGGCATCGAAGCTCTCCTTTCGCTTCCGTTAACCTCAATGTGCCGGAATCCGCGTGCAGGGAAACAGGCGTCACCAGGCTATCGGCAGATCATTCCATATCGTGAT
>PPCM01000460.1_pt1 | contig 37837 bp, 37 predicted proteins | sample 1555541 | NCBI WGS metagenome assembly PPCM01 (sample SAMN05284479, study PRJNA326546) | Marine sediment metagenome, whole genome shotgun sequencing project. | isolation source: marine sediment | place: Germany: Wadden Sea | collected 2012-09-05
TTTACTTCTCTTACTAAATCAATTTCTTCTTTAATTGATCTTAGATTTGATTCGATATTGTTAGTTTTATGGTCTATTGACTTAAATCCCGCTTGAGCACTTGAAAGTGTTCCTACCAGACCTTCATTTAAAACCGCTGTTACTAAGTTATGGAAACTAATACCAATACCCATACCACCTTGAATAATTGGTGTTGTTACTAACTTTCCATTAATTGTAAACTTCTTCATTATTGCATACTCATTCCACCGTCAACACTAATTGCTTGACCGGTAATGTATTTTGCATCGTCACTAGCTAAGAAGGCTACAAGGTTAGCTACATCATCAACACTTCCAAGTGAACCTAATGGCACTTTATCTAAAATCGCATTAACTGCTTCTTCACTTAACTTATCAGTCATTGCTGTTTTAATGAAACCAGGACAGATTGCATTTACAGTGACATTTCTACTAGCAAACTCTCTAGCAGCTGACTTAGTCAAACCAATTAAACCTGCCTTACTAGCTGCATAGTTTGCTTGACCAATATTTCCAATTTTACCAATAACACTAGCCATGTTAATAATACGTCCACTTCTTTGTTTGAACATCGGACGATTAACGTGCTTAATCATGTTAAATGCACCTTTTAAGTTAACATTAATAACATTCTCAAAATCACTTTCTTTCATTCTCATAATTAATGTATCAATGGTAATACCGGCATTATTAACTAAGATATCAATTTTACCTAAGTCATTAATTGTAGTATCTACAAGATTCTTAGCACTCTCAAAGTTCGTAACATCTCCATCAATCGTGATAGCTTTTACTCCAAATGCTTCGGCTTGCTCTTTAACTAAGTTTGCTTCTTCTAGGGCATTTTCACCTAGGTAGTTGATTGCAACATCACAACCCAAAGAAGCCAATTTCAAGGCAATCTCTTTACCAATTCCTCTACTTGCCCCTGTAATTAGAGCAACTTTATTTTCTAACTTCATATTATTCTCCTAATTTAGTTAAGGTCTTTTCTAGAGATTTAATGTCTTCAACATTTAACACCTTAACTTTTACTCCCATGTTTTTCATAACCATTTTAACAAAACCACTTAAGGCTCTACCCGGTCCAATTTCAATGAAAGTATCTACTCCATCTTCAATCATCAAACGAATTGTTTGATCCCATTTAACAGAGTTCTTTACTTGATCTTTAAGTATTTGTCTAAATTCTTCTTTATCTGAAACATAGTCTGCTGTAGTGTTAGCAATTACCTTACTATCGTTATTTGTGATAGCAATATCAGCTAGATCTGAAGCTAAGTTAACCGATGCTGCTTCAAGCATTGATGTATGGAAAGGTCCACTTACATTTAATTCAATCGCTTTTTTTGCACCCATTTCTGTAGCTACTTCTACTGCTTTTTTAATAGCTTCTGTCTTACCACCAATTACAATTTGTCCAGGACAGTTGTAGTTTGCAATCTCACATACACCATACTCACTTACGGCTTCACAAACTTCTAAAACTTTTGAAGCTTCCATTCCAATAATTGCTGCCATGCTTCCTTTACCAGGTTCACAGGCTTCACTCATATACTTACCACGTTTATTTACTAACTTAATTGCATCTTCAAAGGTAATAACCTTTGCAGCAACAAGTGCTGAATACTCTCCTAGGGAAAGTCCCGCATATACATCTGCTTTTAACCCTTTTTCTCTTACCACTTCAAGTAAAGCGATAGATGTTGCTAAAATAGCAGGTTGTGTATACTCTGTTTGATTAATTAAATCATTCTCTTCAAAACATATTTTTTCTAAATCAAATCCTAATTCTTGGCTGGCCTTCTTAAAAATTAAAGCAGCACAATCAAATTGATTTGCTGCTTCTAAGCCCATGCCAACATACTGAGCACCCTGCCCAGAAAACATAAATGCTGTCTTTGACATGTTAATTCTCCTTATTTTGATTCAATATACTTAATGATATCGTTTACTGTTTTTAAAGTAGCAATATCTTCTTCAGGTACTTCAATATCATACTCATCTTCAAGTGCCATAACTAATTGCATTACTGCTAATGAGTCAGCTCCTAAATCTTCAATGATGTTTGCTTCTAAATTTACATCACTTTCCTCGCACCCTAATTCGTCTACTAATAATTCTGTTAACTTTTCTAACATGATTTTTCCTCCAAATTTTAATTTAATTTATTTTTATCAGTGATTAATATGTAAGACTTACTGCTCCCCACGTTAAACCACCACCGAAACCGACTAAAATCAATCGATCACCTTTACTAACTAATCCTTTTTTAACCATTTCATCTAAAGCTAGCGGAATACTTGCTGCTGATGTATTACCTACTCGATCTAGATTCATATAAAACTTGTTAATATCTGCTTTCAAACCCTTTGCAGTCGCTTCAAGTATTCTTGAGTTTGCCTGATGACAAACAATATACTTGTAATCATCTAATGTTGAATTATCTTTTTCAAGAATCTCCTTGACTGACTTCTTAACAATTCTTGTGGCAAACTTAAATACTGCTTGACCATTCATTGCTAACTTATCGGAAGCAAACTGTTCTAACTTCGCATATGGGTTTTCGTTTTGAACATTACCTAAAGTAAGTACTCGCTCACGATCCCCTTTTGAACCAGTATAGAAACTATCAAATCCATACTCATCACTCTCTTCTAAGATTACAGCACCAGCTCCATCTCCGAACAAGATGGCAGTTCCTCGATCTTCCCAATCTAGAGTTTTTGAGATATTTTCAGCTCCAATGACTAAAGCCTTTTTATACATCCCCGATTTAAGCATTGCCTGAGCGACATTCAAAGAATAAACAAAACCACTACAAGCTGCATTTAAATCAAACGACGTACAATCTTTTTCAATACCTAACTTATCTTGAATAAGACAAGCTACACTAGGCATGTTACCATCACCAGTAAAGGTACCAACAATTATTAAATCAATTTCATTAACATCAATTTTTGCATCTTCAATTGCTCTCAAAGCTGCTTGATATCCTAAGTCAGAGGTATCTAAGTTAGATATGTGACGTGATTTAATCCCAGTACGTTGGCTAATCCATTCATCTGATGTATCCATTATTTTTTCTAAATCTACATTCGTTACAACCTTATCTGGTAGATAAGAACCAATTCCCTTAATTGCTACTTTCATTTTCTGTCTCCTGAAGATTATTGAAGAATTTTCTTAACTTGTTCAATGATTCTAGTAGCACAATTTGTTCTTCTAACTTGTAATCTTCAGTGACTTTCTCAATCATATTACGATGAAACTCATTGTGAATTTCCATTATTGCTTGACCTTCCATAGTCAGACCTAGCAACGTCTTTCTTTTATCATCAACAATCTTATATTTCTTTACATATCCTTTTGATACTAACTTATTGATTGAAGTAGTTAAAGTACCTTGAGTAACACTCAGTCTTTGACTAACTTCCTTCATCGTAGTAACTTCGGATTTTTGCACTGCCTCTAAAACATGAACTTCATTCATCGTTAATGATACTCCACGTTCTGAAAGGTAATCTGCTTCTAACATTAAAATGTAATTGAATAAATCCACTAGTATCTCGTTTATAAGCTCCTTAGTCCTTGTCATTATATCTACCCATCTCTCTGTACTTCTTATATCTGTTGTCTAATAACTTTTTAGTTTTGTGTTTTTGTAACTCTTCGATATCGGTTGTAATTTTTCTTTTAATATAGTCATACACTATTGTGTCATCTGTTTTCAATCCGCCTACTGGTTCAGAAATAACACCATCAATAACTTCTAACTGGTATAAGTCTTTGGCTGTTACTTTCATCATTTCGGCTGCTTCTTTTTTAAGAGAAGCATCTTTCCATAAAATAGTGGCAAATCCTTCCGGACTTAAAATTGAGTAAATAGCATTTTCAAGCATGTAAACCTTATCTGCTACAGCTTGAGCTAATGCTCCTCCAGAACCACCTTCACCAATTACAATTGTAATAATTGGCACTTCTAACGTTGCCATCAACATTAAGTTTTTAGCAATCGCTTCACCTTGACCACGCTCTTCAGCTCCAATTCCCGGAAATGCACCAGGTGTATCTACGAAATGAATAACTGGTCTTTTAAACTTTGCTGCTTGTTTCATTAAGCGGTAAGCTTTTCTATAACCTTCAGGATTTGGCATCCCAAAGTTTCTTTTTATATTTTCTTCTGTTGAGCGTCCTTTTTGTTGAGCAATTACTGTAACTGGCATTTCACCAAGGAAAGCAATTCCTCCCACTATTGCATTATCATCACCGAAGTATCTATCACCATGTAACTCAATGAAATCTTCGAAAATGTGATTTATGTAATCAATACTAGTTGGTCTTTCAGGACTTCTAGCTAACTCAACACGATCCCATGCAGTTAGGGCCATTTAGTTCGCCTCCTTATGCATTTGCAATAATTTTGCAAGTGTCTCACGCATTTTATCGCGTTCTACAATCAAATCAATAAATCCCTTTTCAAGAAGAAACTCACTAGTTTGAAAGCCTTTAGGAAGTTCTTGCTTAATTGTTTGCTCAATTACTAACTTTCCTGCAAAACCTATATTTGCTCTAGGTTCAGCGATAATAATATCACCTAACATTGCAAAACTTGCAGTAACTCCACCATATGTGGGATTTGTTAGAACAGGAATGTATAAGTTCCCTGAGTCATTATGTCTTGCAAAAGCTGCAGAAGTCTTAGCCATCTGCATCAGTGACATAATTCCTTCTTGCATTCTCGCACCACCACTAGCTATAAAAGCTACTACTGGGTAATTATGTCTTGTTGCTCTTTCAACTGCTCTAGTAATCTTTTGACCAACTACACTTCCCATTGAACCCATCATAAAATGTGAGTCCATAACGATAACTACCGTTCTCACTCCACCAATTGACGCATATCCGGTAATTACAGCTTCATCTAGTTCACTTTGATTTCTTGCTGTTTCAATCTTTTTGTCATACCCATCAAAATCTAGGGGATTAACAAACTCCTCATAGGAACCGAACTCCACGAATCCATCATCGATAATCATGTTTAAACGGTCTTTGGCATGCATTCTAAAATACTCACCACATGAGCAGATAAAACTATTTACTTCTAAATCTTTGTAATAGCTTGAGTTACCACATTTCTTACATTTAACATATAAGTTGCTATTAATTCTTTTATTTCGATATTCTTGAGTTTGGTTTCTAGATTGATATTTCCTAAAATCAGCTTTAGTTTTACTTAAATAATCTTTAATCGCCATTATAATTTGTCCTCGTAATATTTCTTCATAAATCCTGTGTCAAAACTTCCGTCTTCAAACTCGTTATGATCTAATAATTCACACTGGAACTTTATGTTGGTTTTTATTCTTCCACCAATCACCATTTCACTTAGTGCTTGTTTCATTTTACTTATTGCTGACTCTCTAGTCTCACCGTGTACAATCAACTTTGCAATCATCGAATCATATGTCGGTGGAATTGAATATCCTTGATAAATAGCAGTATCAACGCGTACCCCATTACCTCCAGGTAAATTAAGGAAATCAATCTTTCCAGGGCTTGGCATAAATTTTCTATCTGGGTCTTCAGCATTAATACGACACTCAATTGAATGACCTTTAAACTCTATCTCTTCTTGAGTAAAGCTAAGCTTATGACCACAAGCAACTTTAATTTGCTCTTTGATTAAATCAATCCCGGTAACCATTTCCGTTACTGGATGTTCAACTTGAATTCTCGTATTCATCTCAATGAAATAGAAATTCAAATCCTTATCTAACAAGAACTCAATTGTTCCTGCATTCTCATATCCTACGTAAGCAGCCGCTCTTTTAGCTTCTGCTGACATTTTAAGTCTAACTTCATCTGTTAAAACCGGACAAGGTGATTCTTCAATCATCTTTTGGTTTCTTCTTTGTAGCGAACAATCACGTTCACCTAAAGTAACAATATTTCCATGTTCATCAGCAATAATTTGGATCTCTACGTGTTTTGGATTCTCTACATACTTTTCCATATACATCGTGTCGTCTCCAAAAGCATTCTTTGCTTCAAGTTTCGCTTGATTATAACCAGAAATCAATTGCTCTTCATCATAAGCGATACGCATACCGCGTCCACCACCACCAGCACTAGCTTTAACAATAACAGGGTAACCCATTTCACCGGCTAGTTGCTTAGTATGATTTAAATCTGTTAAAACTCCGTCAGAACCAGGCACTACAGTTACATCAGCCTCTATCATAAGTTTCCTAGCATTTGCCTTATCACCCATATCATCGATGATATTTGCTGCCGGACCAATAAACTTAACTCCTGCTTCTTGACACCTTCTTGAGAATTCACTATTTTCACTTAAGAAACCGAATCCCGGATGAATTGCTTCAGCTCCTGACTCAAGAGCTGCACTAAGTATGTTTGACATGTTCAAATAACTTTCAGATGACTTAGCTCCTCCAACACAGATTGCTTGATCTGCAAGCTGAACGTGCAAGGCATCTTGATCTGCTTTTGAATAAACTGCAATAGTTTGAATGTTTAACTCGTGAGCTGCTCTAATAATTCTTACAGCAATTTCTCCACGATTGGCAATTAGTAACTTCTTAAACATCTTTTAAAGTAAACAGTGGTTGATCATAACCGACCACTTCCTCGTTTTCTACTAAGATCTTAGTTACTCTACCATCAAACGGTGCACTTATTTCATTCATAACTTTCATCGCTTCAACAATACATAGTGTTTGTCCTTTTTTAACAATGTCGCCTTCTTCACAGAATGGCTTAACATCCGGACCAGATGCTCGGTAAAATGTCCCTACTAACGGAGCAAGTACTTCTTCTCCATCAGCTTCAATTTCAAATTCATGAGTTGAATCTACATTTATTTCTTCAAGGTTTGCTACAGCATTCACTTGAACTCTTTTCGCTTTAATCGACTTTAGTTGATTATTATCATACTCAACTTCTAGTTCGCCTAGTCCACTCTTATTAAAAAAGTCAACGAACTCTTTTATCTTTTTTAGTTCCATCAGTCTTCCTCCAAAATACTTTGATATTCAAACTAACTACACTATAAAGCAAATTACTTTGAATGTCAAACTATTTTTTAGAAACCCCTTTTCAAATCAATTTCGATGATATATAATATGAACCAATTACCAAAGCAAAGGGGATTTTTATGATTATCAAACCAAAAATCAGAATGAACATATGTACAACAGTGCATCCAAAGGGATGCGAGAAGGCAGTTTTGAATCAAATTGAAGCTGTTAAGGAAATGGGGAAATATCAAGGTCCGAAGAATGTTTTGATCATTGGGGGATCTAGTGGTTACGGATTGGCTTCAAGAGTAAGTTTAGCTTATGGTGCTGATGCCAACACGATTAATGTAAGCTTTGAAAGTGAACCAAAGGGAAAGCGTACAGGATCACCTGGATGGTGGAATAACCTTTATTTTAAAAGGCTTTCACAAGAAACTAACAACAAACATTTTGACTTTAATGGCGATGCTTTCAGTCATGAAATGAAGCAAACTGTTATCGATAAAATAAAAGAGGAATTTGGGAAAATTGACTTACTTGTCTATTCATTAGCAAGTGGAGTAAGAGTAAATCCTGATACTAAAGAAACAGTAAAGTCATCACTAAAAACTATTGGGGATGACTTTACAGGACAAACTATTGATATTGCTACTTTAACAACAAAAGATATTACTATTTCTAATGCAACACAGCAAGAAATTGATGACACTATCTACGTTATGGGTGGTGAGGATTGGAAGTTTTGGGTTGACGCTTTAGATACCAGCAACTGTTTAAACGAGGGATTTAAGACTGTTTCTTATACTTATGTCGGTGGAAAAACTACCGATGTTATCTACAGATTAGGTTCAATCGGACGAGCAAAAAGAGATTTAGAGGCTAAATGTGACGAGATGAATAAATTGTTAAAAAGTAAGTACAACGGACAATCTTTAATTTCATCAAGTAAAGCAGTAACAACTAAAGCTAGTGTTCATATACCAGCAATGGCGATATACATGTCATGTTTATACGAGACAATGATGAAGCATAATTGCCACGAATCAATCATTGAACACAAGCACCGTTTATTTAAAGATTGCATCTATGGAGATGTTGATTTATACGATGAAATGGGGAGAATTAGGGTTGATAAAGAAGAACTATCAGACCTAATTCAAAATGAAACAATCGACTTAATGTATAGCTTGAGTCTAGAAGAAATATTAAACCTAAAAGGTGGAAAACTTTTCTTAAAAGAATACTATCAACTAAATGGATTTGAAGTGGATGGTGTTGATTATGAAGAGGATATTGACCTTGACGAACTAAAAAAAGCCTAACGGCTTTTTTTATTCTTCATCAAAATTATTAGTGATTTGAATGCGATCATTGTATGGATCACGACTTTTATTCTTATAAAGGAATACTCCCACTGATAATGTTATCGCTGAGTAAAACGACAAGTGCATACCCAAATCTGGGCTACTTAACTTAGCTCCTGAGAATGAAAATGAGATAATCGCCATATAAATAAGATTGAAAATAATGTTTAATAACGTAATAATACGCATATTATTAGCATATTTCATCTCTTTTCTCTTCAATACTGTAAATACAGGATACACCCATATCAATAAGAATAAGTAACCATATTGTTGGAAACCAAACTTTTTACCAATTTCAAAGAAATTAATCCAAGGTAAGAAAATAGATAAAATCATCCCTGCAAGAGATATTAAAATCAACTTTCCCCCAAATGAAAATTCTTTCAACTTCATATTAACCCTCCTAGTTTTATTGTTACAAAGTGACTAAGTCCATTATAGTTAAATATTTTAATGGTTGTCAACTTGATTGCGGATAGATATTTTTTTATTGTGATTTTTGCTCTTTACTATAGATAAATAAACCCACAACTAATGCCATGCAAGAAAGTAATGCAATATATGAACCTGTTCCCGTAGCATCGATTTTTATACCAAACTCCGCTACTTTCTTTGATTGGATAAATAAATACAATAATACTGTATTTATCGAAGCTACAGCTATATTTACATTGATCTTTTGAATCAACTCTTCTTTTAATATCGCATATGCTGGGTAGGCAAATGCTAAACAAAATATATAACCATCTGACTTAAAGCCTGATACAGAAATGAAACTGAACTTAACCCATGGCATGAACAGAGATAAAACCATAACAGCCGCTGAAACCAATATTATTTTCTTCCCGTTTGATAATTTATTGAAATCCATTGTAACCCTCCTAAATTGAACTTGTATTAAACTTATTATACTCATTTAAAATGGTTTATGTCAATAATAGAAAAAAGAGGCAAAGCCTCTTATTCAACAGTAACACTTTTAGCAAGGTTCCTTGGTTTATCAATGTCTAAATCACGGTGTAATGCTGCGTAATATGCAAAATATTGAGTCGGTACAGTAGCAACTATCGGCGTTAGGTATTTATGAACTTCATCAAAGACTACTTGATCACTCTCGCCCGATAAGCCCTCCATTGATACAGTTATTACTTTAGCACCTCTTGCTTCTACTTCTTTTATATTACCACGCGTATTTAAGTTGGTATTTTCTTGTGTAATAATTGCAATAACTGGCGTCCCATCTTCAATAAGAGCAATGGTACCATGCTTTAACTCTCCTGCAGCGAAACCTTCTGAATGAATATATGAGATTTCCTTTAACTTCAAAGCTGCTTCAAGACCGACATATGAATCATTTCCACGACCTATATAAAAGGCATGAGCCTTACCTGTGAAGAACTCTCTTGCAAGATCTTCAAAAACACTCTTCATATCGCACATAGATTCGACCACATTAGCTACTTTACTCAACTCATACTGAATATCATAATCACAGTTTTCGCTCACTAGAGAGGCAATAATTGCGAACACAGTTAATTGTGCAACAAATGCCTTTGTAGATGCTACTGCAATCTCTGTACCTGCATGAAGTAATAAAGTATAATCAGCTTCTCTAGAAAGCGTAGAAGCATTAACATTTGTAATAGTTAACGTACGATGACCTAACTTCTTAAGTTTGACAAGGCAAGCTCTTAAGTCAGCAGTTTCACCAGATTGACTCACAAAGATAAACAATGGTTTACCTTGAATCAATGGCAAGTTATAAGCAAATTCACTTGCAATATGAACTTCTACAGGAATACCCGTCATTTCCTCAATCATCTTTTTAGAAACAAGCCCCGAATTATAAGAAGTACCTGCTGCAATAATATGTAATCTATCTGCATATTTTATCGCATTTAGAATCTCAGTATCAATCGTTAGTTTTCCATCCTCATGATACTTATTAATAATTCTTCTGATTACTGAAGGTTGTTCTTCAATTTCTTTAATCATATAGTGTGGATATGGACCCTTTTCAGTGTCACTTAAATCAATTTCAGCAGTATAACTTCCTCGATTTACAACTCTTCCACTAATCTTTTTAATTAAAACATCATCTCTTGTAATCACAACAAACTCCTTATCATGTATCTCAATGAATTCATTTGTTTCTTTGATCATTGCCATAGCATCCGAACCAACCATATTAAAGCCATCGCCAACACCAATTAATAAGGGAGATTTATTTTTAGCACAGTAAATTTTCTCACTATTTTCAGAATCGATGATTGCAATCGCATATGACCCCTCAAGTAAATCCATTACTACTCTAATAGCGTTACCAACCGTAGGTAACTGACTTGCAAATTTCTCAATTAATGCAACAATAATTTCTGTATCTGTATCACTAACTAGATTTACATCACCTAAGTATGTATCAGTTAATTCCATATAATTCTCAATTACACCATTGTGAACAATAGTAAAACGCTTCTCACTACTTTGATGAGGATGTGAGTTTACGCGATTAGGAACTCCATGAGTAGCCCATCTCGTGTGCCCCACTCCTTGAGTAGTCTCACTATTATCAACAATATCCCTTAAATTTTTAATGCGTCCGGCATCTTTAAAAACTTTTAATTTATTGTCAGTGATAAATGCAATCCCCGCACTATCATATCCTCGGTATTCTAATTTCTCTAGCCCATGCAAAATAATCTCTTTTGCATCTTTATTTCCAATGTATCCAACAATACCACACATAATTTGCCTCCACTTTCATATTTCATCTCTATAATACCATATAACCTTACGTTATATGCAAGACAAAAATAAAAGATACTTTCGCATCTTTTACTTTGTATAACCACACTCTTTAATTGAATCAATAATTGAGTCAACGTATTTTTCACACAACTCATCACTTTCAGCTTCAACCATAACACGAATTAGCGGTTCAGTACCACTAGGACGAACTAACACACGACCATTACCATCTAAGATGTTTGTTATTCGCATAATCTCTGCCATTATCAAAGGATGTGACAAAATTTGATCTTTACTTGTAACACTTACATTTTTTAGTAGTTGTGGATACTTATCAAGTCGATAAACAGCATCATCAAACAACTCTTCTTCTGTATTTAATACATTTAACAAGAAAATCGCTGTAAGAATTCCATCACCAGTAGAGTTATAATCAAGCAATATTATGTGCCCTGATTGCTCTCCTCCGATATTATAGCCATTTTCAAGCATTTCCTCTAAAACGTACCTGTCACCAACTTTAGTAAAGACAGTATTCAATTCTGAATATTCACACGCTTTATTAAATCCAAAATTACTCATTATTGTAGAAACTATTGTATTCTTCTTAAGAGTATTTCGCTTTCTTAGGTAGCGACCTAAGATATACATTATGTAATCTCCATCTAAGATCTTACCATTATCATTAACACAGATAATACGATCACCATCTCCATCAAAGCTAATACCAAAATCAGCAGAATGCTCTTTTACTTTATATTGTAAGTACTCAGGATAAGTAGATCCAACACCACTATTGATGTTAGTTCCATCATAATCAGATGCTTCAACTATTACATTTAACTGCGTATCTGCAAAAACATCTTCAATAACACTAGCTGTCGCTCCATAAGCACAGTCAATCACTACTCGATAGTCTTTAGATTCTTCTACAAACATTCCCCTTAAGAAGTTCGTATACATATCACGTCCATCTTGATAAGGTTTTACAGAACCAATATTTGCTCCAGTAGGTCGACAAACATAATCGTCTCCATCAATAAACTCCTCAATATGTTCTTGTTCTGAATCAAGTAGTTTGAAGCCATCTTCTTTAAAGATCTTAATTCCGTTATCACTAACCGGATTGTGAGAAGCCGTGATCATGATTCCATTATTACAATCAGTATGCTTAACTACATATGATACTGCCGGAGTCGGTATAACTCCTAAAAGCAGAACATCAGAACCGGCACTAGTAATACCAGCAACTAGAGAAGCTTCAATCATATCAGATGATATTCTTGAATCCTTTCCAATAATGATTTTCTTTCTACCCTCACTTGAGTCCCCAAGGTAGCGACCTATTTTAAAGGCCATTTCCGGTGTTATGAAGAGATTCGCTACTCCCCTAACACCATCTGTTCCAAAATATTTTCCCATATTAACCCCTATTCCTTTTCAAGAATTAAGGTTACTTTTTCTTTTTGTAACTCATAAGTAAGTCGTGAATCTTTTTTACTGATGATTAAATCAACTTGATGTTCACCAGCTTCAAATTCAGCTAAATCAACCTCTACAATAATATCTTCTCTTGTTATTTGACTTAAAATTGAAGATGATCCTTTAACTAATACATTAACAACAACATCCTCAGTTGTCGCTCCACTAACTTTCAATCCATTAGGAACATTGATTCCATTAATTGTAATGTTTTCAAGCAATACTTCTGTCTCATTACTAAATGAAGTAGTAATACTTACAGTTTCCTCGAGAATTTGATTAACTTCAGAAGGTCTTTCAATCGTAAACTTCTTAATAATATCATCTAAATTATCATTAACATCTAAGTCAGATAAATCAACTTCAATGTTGTATGTTGTCATTTCATCTAAAACATCCTGAGGTGCGTAAATTGTAAGGTTTGCCGGCTCAATCTTGAAGTCCTCAACTGCAAATCCATCAGGTAACTCACCAACTGTTGTTATAATAATAGGAACAACATTGAATGGTGCCTCAACTTGAATTGTCGCACTTACAGTTTTTGGGAATATCTCAACTTCAACTGGCATTCCTTTAGAATCATAAGCAATAATCTGATTATCTTCTAATACAACTTCACCAGTGTTTTTGATTTTCGATGCATCAATTAAGGCTTTAATACCTACAATCTTCTCAACTTGATAATCCGCTCCACGCACTGTAACCTCATCAACATCTAACTTGATATCTGTAAGTTCCAGCTTTGGATCTTTTTTATCTAGATTGATAACATCTTTAGATAAAGTTAATGAATCATTAACTTTCTTAAAGATTTGCAACGTTACCTTTTCAGGCTTTAACTCTACCCTTAAGTCGGTAACAAGGTTTCTATACCCTAATTCCACTTCATGGACACCAGGACCTAAACCATTTAAATCAATATAAACTTCATAATCTTTTAAGTTAACAGCTCTAAGTAAGTCAGCCATTGTACCTATTAAAAGCATATCAGCAGTTTCAGGTAATCCTTCAACTACATATAACTCATCTTGATTATTAACTTCAACAGGAACATTATAAATCATCTCTGGATTTCCTGTAATCTTATTTTGCTCAGGTACCTCTACTACAAAGATGTAAAGAGAAACAGCTAAACATAGCGCAATGATCTTTAAAGATCTAGTTGAATTAATACTCTTATCAATTACTAACCCAAATACACTGAAGATTCTTTTGATAAACGCATCAACTCTTTTAATTCTCAGATCAACACCATCAATAAAGTCTTTAGTAATTGACTTGAATTGACGACGATTTCTCTTCTTTATTTCTCTTCTTTTTTGAGACATTTCTTTTCTAATTTGACGATCCGACTTCTTCTTAGCAGCTTTCTTTTCTTTTACTGCTAGTTCTAAAGCCTTTTTCTTATCCTTTTCAGACCTTGCCTTTTTACTAGAATCCTTTTTTGTATTCTTAGTTTTCTTAGTAGAAGGTTTTTTAGTTGCTGATTTCTTAGAAGAAGATTTCTTAGTAGGTTTCTTAGTCTTATTTTCAGACTTTTTAGTATCTACTTTTTCTTCTTTAACCTCTTTTTTATTATTCTCAGTAGTTTTATTCTCTTGAGTATCAACTGCTTCATTGCTCACTTCAGAGAAAGCTTTCGCTACTTCTTCTTTGATTTCGTTCTTTTCTTGTGATTTTTTCTCTTTTGCCATTATTTACCCTCCTCCACTAACGTTTCTTGGAAAGACATTTTAACAACAAGTTCAATCTCAGAAATTGGAACATTATATTTTAGAATCCCTTTGTAGGCAATCGATACTGCTCCTGTTTCTTCTGAAACAACAATCGTAATCGAATCGCTTATTTCACTAATTCCCATTGCAGCACGATGACGCGTTCCCAAGTTGTACTTTGCGTAAGATTTATCTAGCAAACCAACAGGGTAATATGCACTCGCACAAACAATCTTCTTACCTTGAATAATCACAGCCCCATCATGTAATGCTGTCGAAGGGGTAAAAACTGTCGTTAATAAATCGGAACTCAACTCTGAATTGATCAGTTTTGCTCTCGTTATAAAACTTGCAAGTGAAACATTTCTTTCTAAAGTGATTAAAGCTCCAACTCGACGTTGGCTCATCTCACGACATGCAAGAGTAATTTCATTAACAATCATATCTAATTCATTAACAGTTAACTTAACATTAGATTTGAAAAAGAACTGGTTCTTCCCAATCTGTTCTAGTGCACTTCTTATCTCTGGTTGGAATATAACTATTAAAGCAAAAAAACCATAGGCAATTACACTATCAATTAAAAATCCGGTAGTACTTAATGTAAAATTCTCACTTATTAACTTAACAAAAATTATAATCAATAATCCTTTAATGATTAAAACCATTCTCGCATTATCTCTTGCTAATTTTAGAAGAAAGTAAATAAAAACCCAAACAATAGAGATATCAGCAATCATTCGCATAAAATCATAAACTGTATCCATTGTTATCGTTAATTCTCCAAACATGTTATTCCTCCTCTAAATCTTCTAAATCGAAAATTGTTAACATATCCTTTGTGTCATAATCAAGGTGTGCCATGTTTTCGTTAACAATTTGAGCTACACGAATTGATGCAGCAGCAGCAATTGCTCCTACAATATCATCCATGAAGGTATGACAGATACCATCTTTTTTTCCTAATGTGTTTAAATCATCAACTATTCCTGGTTTATTAACATCAATGTCTCCAAAATTAGTTTGACCAATCGCTCCGTATAATCCTGCTAAATTTATTCCAAATATTTCATCAACACCAAATACTCCTAGGTCTTGCATTAAAATATCTTGAATTGGTCCTTTAAACATGTTCTCTTCACATAATCTATCTATCTCAGCACCTAATTGAACCATGTGAAATGTATCTCTAAGGGAAAGAACTTTATATACACTTTCCAAGCAATCACTCATCTTAATATTATCTAACCATCTTGATTGCTGCTTAAAAGAAATCTTAGCAATACTCTCAACAGAGATTCCTCTTTCTTTTAACTTCTCAACATTCATTTTTGTCATTTCTTTTCTTGAAAACAAAGTTCTATTCATAGTAACACCCCTTACTTGTTCTTAATTGCAGCTTCAACAAATCCTTTAAAGATTGGACTTGGTTTTCCAGGTCTAGTTTTGAACTCAGGATGGAATTGCCCAGCAATAAAGAATTTATGCTCAGGAATTTCAATAATTTCAACTAAACCACTTTGTGGATTTACACCACTAAATACTAGACCAGCTTCTTCTAATATCTCTTTGTATTTATTATTAAACTCGTAACGGTGACGATGACGTTCACTAATTACGTCTTGCTTGTATAATTTTTTTGCTAAAGTATTATCTTTTAACTCACAATCAAATGCACCCAGGCGCATTGTTCCACCAAAATCAATTCCTAAGTATTGATCTGGTAAGTAATCGATAATTGCATCTTTAGTAGTATCATCCATTTCTGATGAATGAGCTCCTTCGATACCAACTACATTTCTAGCATACTCGACAGTTGCCAATTGCATACCTAAGCAAATTCCCAGGAATGGAACATTCTTTGTACGAGCATATTCAATAGCTCTCAACTTTCCTTCAACAGCTCTTGTACCAAATCCACCTGGTACTAAGATTCCATCAACACCTGATAACTCTGCTTCAAGATTTTCATCACATAAACGTTCTGCATCTATCCACTTTATTTTTACTTTTGTACCTAACTCCACTCCAGCATGAAGTAAAGCCTCTGATACTGATAAATAAGCATCTTCTAAAGAAACATACTTACCGACTAAACCGATGTTAACAACACCTTCTACACTATCAAGCTTATTAACAAAAGTTTCCCATTCAGTTAAATCCAACTTCTTAGGATCCAACCCAAATCTTTTTAATACTAACTCATCCATTCTCTGCTCTTGCAAAGCAGCAGGTACATGATAAATTGATTTAGCATCTAAGATCTCAATTACATTCTCTTTTTTAATATTACAGAATAAGGCTAATTTTTCCTTAGCGCCTTCACTTAACTCAACTTCACTTCTAACCCCGATGAAGTCAGGATTAATACCTTGTGAGTTCAATGTCTTAACACTATGTTGAGTTGGTTTTGTCTTAATTTCACCAGCGGCCTTTAAGTAAGGTACTAGCGTACAGTGAATATAGATTGTATTTTCAATCCCCACTTCACGTCTAACTTGTCTAATAGCTTCAATAAATGGAATAGACTCGATATCTCCTACAGTTCCACCTACTTCTGTGATTACGATGTCAGCATTCGACTCTTTTCCGGCATCATACACTTTTTGAATAATTTCATTTGTAATATGTGGAATAACTTGAACTGTACTTCCAAGATATTCTCCTTTTCTCTCTTTTGTTAGTACTGACGAATAAATTCTTCCGGTAGTAATATTTGAGGTCTTCAAAAGATTAACATCAATAAACCTTTCATAATGCCCCAAATCTAAATCTGTTTCTGCTCCGTCTTCTGTTACGTATACCTCACCATGCTGATAAGGACTCATCGTTCCTGGATCAATATTTATATATGGATCAAACTTTTGCATGAATACGTTATATCCACGCGATTTTAATAATCTACCGAGACTAGCTGCGGTAATCCCTTTCCCCAAACTTGATACTACACCACCGGTCACAAATATGTATTTCGCCATTTTTTTCTCCTCTTAAAACAATATAATAAAGACTTTCCCTAAGGAAAGCCCATCTACTTTTTAGTGCTCTATATTATTATATAAATTATGCCATGTAATATCAAGATATAACAATAAATTATATATTAAATTTAGATGAATCCATCAATATTTGAAGTGTAGAGTTTAAAGTACTCGCCCTTTAACTTCATCAGCTGATCGTGACTTCCGCTTTCAATGATTCCATCTTCACCCAAAACAACGATTTTATCACAGTTTTGAACAGTCGTAAGACGGTGAGCAACAATTAAACTTGTTCTTCCTAGACTTAAATTCTCAATTGATTTTTGAATAAGAGTTTCAGTTTTATTATCAAGTGCACTCGTAGCTTCATCCAAAACAAGAATTGGTGCATTTTTCAAAAATATTCTCGCAAGTGATATTCTTTGCTTTTGACCACCACTAAGCTTTATTCCTCTTTCACCAACTTCAGTCTCATAACTATCTTCCAACGAGTCAATAAACTCGTGAATTTCTGCTTTTTTTGCAGCTTCAATAACTTCATCAACAGAAGCATCAGGACGACCATATAAAATATTTTCTAAAATAGTTCCGAAGAAAATATGTGAATCTTGTTGAATATAAGCAATGTTTCTTCTTAGATCCTTCTTCTTCAAATCTTTAATATCAATTCCATCAAGGATAACTTTTCCAGATGTAACATCATAAAAACGTGGTAGCAACTTCGCCAGGGTTGATTTACCAACTCCGGTTTTACCAACTAACGCAACACTTTGTCCTGCTTCTATTTCAAGATTGAAATTAGTTAAGACATTCTCATTACCTTCGCCATAACTAAATTCGATGTCTTCAAACGTTATTTGACCATTAGTTTTTTCAATCGAAACATTCCCATCTCTTAAATCATTTTCGGTGTTCATCATTTTAAAGAATCTTTCAAAACCACTAAAACCTCTTTGGAACTGATCGAAGAAACCAACTAATCTCCTTACTGGTTGCATAAAGACATTTGTCAACATGATGAATGCTACTAACTCACCAACTGAAAATGTAGGGTCTTCAATCACTGTTAATCCACCAATAATAATAACTGTCAGTGTTAACATTTTCATCAGTAACTGCATCATCGAATGAAAAACACCCATTTCATAGTATGCTTCATGCCAACTTTCCTGATAGTCAGCATTCGATTTTGCAAACTTTTCTAACTCATAACCCTCATTGGTAAAGGCTTTAGTTAAACGAATCCCTGCTAATGAGTTTTCAATCGAACCATTTAACTCAGCATGAAATTGTCTAGTTTTTCTAAAAGCATTACGCATTCTTTTTCTTCTAAATAATGTAAATGTAATCATTACAATCACAATAGAGAAGACAATTAATGTTAGATATACTGATTTTTGAAGCATCAATATCAGCGAACCAAACAACATCAAGAATGAAATGAATAAGTCCTCTGGTCCATGATGAGCAAACTCACTAATATCACGTAAGTCTCCTACTAATCGACTCATTAAATAACCAACTTTGGTGTTAGAGTAGAACTCTGGACTCATTTTTTGAAAATGTTCAAACAAATCATTTCTCATATCGTGTTCGATACGAGTACCCATCACATGCCCCCAATAGCTCATTACAAATGTAGCGGCAATTCTTATCAAATAAATAGCAACAAAAATTATTCCCATTTGAATAATCATTCCACTATCCTTATTTGGTATATACTCATCAATAAACTTCTGACTATATGCTGGTAGTACCAAATCTAATGTTGCAACTAAAGCAGCTGCAAGCAAATCAACTATAAGTAAAAACTTGTGATTCTTATAATACGAAATAAACTTTTTTACCATAACATAACCTCCATAGATGATATTATATACTTTTGTAAAAAAAAATACTACTTTGTAGTATTATTTTTACTCAGGTAACATCGTTAACATAAAGACAGGGAATAATAATGCCATATAGAATCCCGAGAACAAAGTTATCAATATACTAAAGAAGATTGCAAAAACCATATACTTCATCGGAAAGTTTCTGGCTACTGGATAAGTAAACATCAGCACGTAAGCTACACTAATAACCATAGCTACTGTTTTATAAACTAAACGAACTTCATCTCCAGACATCATCAACTCATTATCAGGAATAATAAAACCAGTAATAGTAAAAGCTATAATTATTAAGGCAAAACAAATGAAGACATGGATGAAATATAAACCGACAGCATCTAATCCTGTTCTTTTTCTCCCCAAACCAAATACATAATCTAATATCTTGCTCATAAGGCACCTACTCTTTCGCTTTTTTTCCTGAGATATGAACTATCTCAATCTTAATAATTTCTGTAACTTTAAAACTTCCAGCTAACTGACTTGCAAAGTTTGCTATAAAACTTCCAACAAACTTCTTCGACAACTGGTATAGAATCTCTTTTCTAACTTTTTCATCTTCAACAATAGAAGCTCTTCCATAAACTATAACACTTCGGTATTTAGTTGAGTACTTACTTTTAATCACCTTTATGTCAGTAGCACATGTAAATGAGACTTTATTGTTAGCTTTTATATTGTCAATCTTGTGACCTTTTCTCGCACAGTGAAAATACAAGGCTTCACCATCAAAGTAATGATTTACTGCCACAGTATGCGGATAACCATTATCTACACTAATAGTTGAAAAATAACCTTCGCTACATTCACTAAGTACTTGATAGCTTTCTTCAAGTTCCATTGCCTTATCTTTTCTTCGCATTTCTCTAAACATTTGCATCACCCTAAGATAATAATATCAAATGAGATAGAAAAAGCCAACAAGTTAATAAGTAGTATAAAGTTCAATCAAAAATGTTTATCCGCACATGTACTTACTTCAAATATTATTTAATGTTTTTGATCATCTATATGCGGAGCCTTACACTCCAATAATTACATACTGAGTATTCTATAAATAGAAATGAACTCATATAAAAACTTGGAATTTGATCCAAGTTATCTATCTAAGAATTCCGAAGATTGCGACTGTGACTGCCACAATACTAATAATGATATTACTAACCATTACCCTAGAGTTTGAAATCCACTTATACTTGCTTAGTGTTACATTATAAACTGTCAAATAAGTATCATTAACTTGCGATAGTGATTGTAAAACAAATAAGGTTGAGTTTGAGTTTGCTAAATGATCAACCATTGAAAAAGCATTCACATATTCTTCAACATCATGTTCAATATTCCTTAATGAGTCCTTTAGTTCAAGTACTTTCTTAAGAACTTTATCAACTTTGCGCTTGCTATGATAACTACGTTCACCAAGTGAAATAATTTCCATAAATAACTCATCAAACTCATTATCAAGCAATCGTAAGTTCTTAAGTAAAGACCCAGTTAAACTATAACTGTGGATTTTCAACAGGAATGGTGAATATTTACCAAGCCCAACCTTTTTAGGGTCTTGAGAGTCTTCAGGAACATACCTGAGATTAGCCTCATAAACTTCTTCACCTATTAATAATTTGGCATCTTCAACACTTTTACCCTTTTCATACATAATCATCTCTCCTTTATCAATAATTAAGTAATTTAAAAGTTTGTAACTATAATAATCCAACTGTTTCTTAAAGTGTATCACTCGCACTTACACTAGTCAAACTGGGTCATATTTTATGTTATGGTTACTATATTGTCTGCCATAATAAAATTGTCTAATCAGTATGAGTTCTCATGCTTGATGATTTCTTTCAAGTAGTCACCAATGGCAATTGTTGAAGAATCTAAAGGGAAACTATACCCCTCACATCCTCCACGACACTTTTTATCAGCACCTACTTTTTTACGATCACATAGGTATCCAGCTTTAAGTTGGGCTCTTAAAGATTCTGGAAAATGTTCAAAGATTGCTTGATATTTACTCACGTGTTTTAACTTGATAACCAGACGCCAACCACGATTTAACGAAAGAGAAAAGCGAAGATAATTATCTTTCTTTCTTCCAAAGACAAAATGAGTACCTAACAAGCGATTTGCATAACTAAAGATCATCCTTTCACTTTCTAGGTAGTCCTTAAAATCACTTAACCATATTTTTATTTCTGAATCAAAACCACTAGTTGCCAACTCAAACTTCTGATTAAGATCCACCTCATATAAAAGAATTGAGTAATTGCAACGCATTAGGTTATAGTTATCAGTTCTAGTAGCTAGTTCATTCTCCGCTTTAGCTAGGGCAATCAACCCAATGAATAGATTAGAACCTCCTGAATAACTGACTCTAATTGATTTCACACCTTCCACACAAAGACGCTTATCTTCGAGATTTAGACCTTCAAAAACTAAACCCAACTCCTTCAAGAATAGCAATACAGTTCGCATTTGAGAATTAGAGATTTTCGTAGTAGAGTTCTTATTGAAAGACTGCTTAGTATTAAGTTGATCAAAGTCACTAAGTAAAAGACAACCTTCTTCTTGTTTACCGTTTTGGCCAAGATTCAGAAGCATACTACGTATATTGTTTAAGAATGGAAACTCAACCGTTAAGGTGATTTCATCATTATGCACATTCTTACCTTTTTTAATTTGACCACTCAATGATTCATCATCTTGAATCTTCTGGTAAAGCAACTTCATAAAGCTACTGAATGTTTGTACCCCTTTATTTATTAAATGATAATCTCCCAAAAAACCAAAATCTGGCAAAATATCTTTTGACTCAAATGAGTTAGGAATTTGCAGTTTTATAATTTGGACCATTTCTCCTAGTGTTCTCATATTAACCCCTTTCCAAAACATACTCTATTTCAAACCAACTCATAAACCCAAAGATACTAAGTTTATAAACTTTATTTTACAACCAATTACCCTTCAAATTGAACCCACAACTTAAATGTTAACTTATGTGTTGTTAGTACACAACACATAATCACAACATTTCAACAAATGCTATTTTTTGATGAGTTGAACTTTATTTGATTTATTTCACTCATCAATTTTAGTGTAAACAACTGTGAGTTAAGTTTAGTCTCCTCTTTAGATTTGATACCAATGTGCAAAACCGTTATAATTAAAGTAATACAATTTAAAAGGAGTGATTTAATGGAGTATCGTCAAGATTCTTTAGTAAGAGCTGATGAGCTAAAACTACAGATCAAAGAATATTTGGACGAACGAACTAAAATGACAAGTGGACGGGATTTAAAAGAGAGAATAAGGGTGCAAAAAGAAAAAATACTAAAAGTATTGAATGCTGATGAAACTGCATGGGATGACTATCATTGGCAAATAAGGGAAAGAATTTCTAATGTTGAAGTTCTAAGTAAAATAATTGATCTTACTGATAAAGAGATTAAAGACATTAAAATAATAGAAAAGAGATTTAGATGGGCTGTATCACCTTACTACCTAAGTTTGATCAACCCCGATGAAAAATTAGATCCAATAAAGTTATTATCAATCCCAAGTGGTGCCGAAGCCGCTTTAGAAGGTTATGATGATCCGATGAACGAGAAAGGAACAAATCCTGCTGGTTCAATTACAAGAAGATATCCTGATCGATTGATAATAAATGTAACCAATGTATGTGCTATGTATTGTAGACACTGCCAGCGAAGAAGAAATATTGGAGAAATAGATAACCACCAGAATGATTTAATCATTCAGGAATCTATCGATTATATTAGTAACAACCCTGAGATTAGGGATGTATTACTGACTGGAGGAGATCCTCTCTTACTAAGTGATAGTAAATTAGAGTCAATCCTTAAACGTTTAAGAGCAATTGACCATGTAGAAATCATAAGAATTGGTTCAAGAACTCCAGTTACTATGCCTCAAAGAATTACTAGTGAATTAACAGATATGTTAAAGAAATATCATCCTATATATTTGAATACTCATTTCAATCATCCCCATGAAGTAACAAATGAGTCGAAAATCGCATGCGAAAGACTAAGTGATGCCGGTGTTGTATTAGGTAATCAAGCTGTTCTTTTGAATGGGGTTAACAACGATAAGTACTGTATGAAGTTCTTAAATCAAGAACTCCTTAAAATAAGAGTTCGGCCTTATTATTTGTTCCAAGCCAAGCATGTTCAGGGAACTGAGCACTTTGTAACATCAATTGATGATGGTCTTGAAATTATGGAACACTTAAGAGGTTTCACCTCTGGATTAGCTATCCCCTATTATATTGTGAATGCACCCGATGGCTTTGGTAAAACACCAATACTTCCACAATATGTTGTGTCAAGAGGAAAAAACACTGTCAAAATAAGAACGTGGGAAGGAAAAGTTTTCGATGTGGAAAACCGCCCAACTAGGAACATAAATGAGTTTTTGAAAGAAAACTCTTAATAATTACTTACGAAAAAGCAGACGATAAGTCTGTTTTTTTCATCAAAAAAAGACATCGAATCAAATGATCCAATGTCTTTAAAAAATATTAGTTGCTTAATTTATGAACAAATAATCCACTTCTTAACTTAGGTTCAAACCAAGTAGACTTAGCTGGCATTGTTTTTCCATCGTCTGCAACATTCATAATGTCAGACATTTTTACAGGGAATAATGCGATAGCCAACTTGTAATCTCCACTATCTACAACTCGTTCTAATTCCTTAAGACCACGAATTCCACCAACAAAGTGAATTCTATCAGATTTTCTTGGATCTTCAATTCCTAAGATAGGTTGTAAAATATTATTTTGGCAGATTGCAGCATCTAAAGAATCTACAGGATGATTTACATCATAACCACTTTCCTTAGCTGTTAACTTGTACCACTTACTTTCAACATATAAACCAAACTCATGCTTTGCACCTGGTTTAAATGTATCTGTTTGCTCTTCAACATCAAAGTCTTTTGCTACTTCAGCAAGGAACTCATCAGTAGTTCTTCCATTTAAATCGCTTACAACACGGTTATAATCCATGATATATAAATGACTTTCAGGGAAAATTACACTCATGAAGAAGTTGAATTCCTCATCACCTGTATAGTTAGGGAACTGTTCACGTCGCTTTAATCCTACTTTTACACTTGATGCACTTCTGTGGTGACCATCAGCGATATATAAGTAATCAATTGAAGCAAAAGTATCTTGAATAACCTTATTTACTTCCATGTCAGTTATTACCCAAACAATGTGTGTAATTCCATCTTCACTTACGAAGTTATATTCAGGTTCATTTTTAGTTTGTTCTTCTAAAATATTACCTAAAACATCATTGTCGCGGTAAGTTAAGAAGATTGGTGCTGTGTTTGCATCACATGTATCAAAGTTGTTGATTCTATCTTGTTCTTTCTTTGGTAATGTGAACTCGTGCTTTTTGATAATATCATTTTGATAATCATCAATTGAAGTACATCCAACAAATCCTGTTTGACTTCTACCATCCATAATTTGACGATAAATATAATACATTGGAACTTCGTCTTGAGCCATATATCCTTTTTCTTCAAATAAATCTAAGTTTTCACGTGCTTTAGCATATACTGTTTCATCGTATTGACTAACTTCAGCAGGAATATCCATTTCACTTCTTACGATGTGTAAGAAACTTAAATCATTTCCCTTTGCCATCTCTTTTGCTTCTTCACGGTTCATTACATCATAAGGTAAACTAGCTACCTTATCTGCAACATCTTTATTAGGTCTTAATGCCTTAAATGGTCTAACTATAGCCATAAAATCCTCCTATAAATACTCTTCTATAACCGAAATTGTTTCTAAACCAATACGATCTTGAGCTTCACTTGTACTACCACCAATATGTGGAGTTAAAGAAATCTTTTCATGTGTAAATATTTTTTCATTTTTTGTTGGTTCTTCTTCGAACACGTCTAAAGCAGCTCCAGCAACTTTACCATTGTCTAAAGCTTCTAATAATGCTTCCTCACAAACAACACCACCACGAGCAGTATGAATTAAATATACTCCATCTTTCATTTTGTTGAATGCTTCTTTGTTTAACACAGCTCCCATTTCTTTATTAAATGGAATATGTAAACTAATATAATCAGCGCTTGCAAGTAGTTGATCAAAATCAACATAATTGCATTCTGGCATTAAATCACTTTTACCTGCCATATCGAAATAGTTAACAGTCATTCCTAAAGCTAATGCACGTTTTGCAACTTCTCTTGAAATTCGACCAAAACCTACTAGACCTAAAGTCTTTCCAGCAATTTCAGTTCCCTTATATTGCTTTTTATTCCACTCACCATTTCTCATAGTAACATTTGCCTTATGAATGTGACGAGCAAGAACAAACATGCTCCCTATAGCAAGTTCTGCTACAGATGCACTACTTGAGTTCGGAGTATTTCTAACTGCGAATCCCTTTGATTCAGCATAAACTACATCGATATTATCTACACCAACACCGGCACGGATAATTAATTTCAAGTTTGAATCGACAACTTGATCGATTAAAGTTTCACGAATTTTTGTAGCTGAACGTACAACAATACAATCAACTTCTCTTAAACGCTTAACTAAATCTTCACCTTGGTAATGATTAGTATCTACTTCAAATCCTTTTCCTTCTAAGATAGCCTTTGCACTAGCTGCAATTCCATCATTAGCTAAAATTATTTTTGCCATATTATAATCCCCAGATATCTTCAATTTCAGATAATAATGCTAATAAATCTTCAGTCTTACGATCAGCCATATGAGCAATACGGAAAGCCTTCTCTTTTAAGTCACCGTAACCATTACTAATTGTATAACCACGTGTAGCTAACTCTTTGTTTAAATCTGCAACACTATTACCTAAAGTATTCTTAATACAAGTTACAGTGTTTGAAGCATAATCTTCATTTGCAAATAACTCAAAGTGCTTCTTAGCCCACTCTCTTACAATATTTGCCTGTTCTTCATGCTTATTAAATCTATTCTCTAATCCTTCTTGATTATGGATTTTATCTAATTGATAAGCTAAAGCCCACATATGTGGTGTTGATGGTGTTGAAGGGTATTGATCTGCTTTTACAGCTTTATCATAAACTCCTACTAAATCAAAATACCATCCTCTAAACTCAACAGTTTTTGCACGGTCATAAGCTCTTTGGCTTACACTAGCTAATGCTAAACCTGGTGGTAATCCTAAACATTTTTGAGTAGAAGATACACAGAAATCAATATTGCATTTATCAATTTCGATTTTTGCTCCACCTAAACTACTTACAGTATCTACTAAGAATAATACATCAGGATACTTAGCTACAACTTGACCAATCTCATAAACTGGGTTCATGATTCCTGATGAAGTCTCATTATGAGTTACTGTTACTACATCATAATTTCCTGTTTTTAAAGCTTCTTCAACCATCTCTGGTGTTGTTGGTTGTCCTGCTTCACTCTTAAAGTGATCTGCAGCGATGTTATTAGCAACAGCCATTTTATACCATCTGTCACCAAATGCTCCAACACTAAACACAGCAGCGCGTTTTTTAGTTAAAGATCTGATTCCCATTTCCATTAATCCACTTCCTGAAGAAGTTGATAAAATAACTACATTATCAGTGAACATTAATTTCTTTAAACCATCAGTACATGACTTTTGTACTTCGCTGGCTGTTTTTGAACGATGTCCGATCTGAGTAGTTGCTAACTTATCTAGCACATCCTGGCTTACATCTACTGGACCAGGGATGAATAATTTTGGATACATAATTCTTCCTCCTATATTTGATTGTAATAAAGTTATTAATTCACGCTAATTATATCAAAGTTATATTAGATTTTACACCCTTTTAGAAATAATTAAGATACTTTTAATCTTAGTGAAAATCCATTATAATTAGATATAATAAAGGAATTGAAATCATGCAGATGATAACTAAAATTAATATAAGAACGGTGGAGTTATATTGAGTAAAATAAAGTTTTTCAGCAAGTTAATAATTCTTATGTCATCAATCTTAATTTATTCAATTATTAATGAATATAGTTATGTTGATACGGCTAAGTTTTCACATTCCAATATCAACTATGAGTACCCAAAGACTTTTAACACTTTGGTTGTTTTGGTTGAGTTCAATAACTCAAGCCTAGTTGGTGATGAGCACCAGTGGTACAATCACCTTTTTGAGACTGAAAACTCAATAACCAACTATTATCAAGAGAATAGCTATAACAAATTAAATGTAAGGGCTGCAACTGGTAGCGTTCATAAGGTCACTCTAGATTTAAAACATCCAAACTTTGATTCTGATAGTGAGCTTGAGGATATCGATTTATACTTTGAGGAGATTTTGAAATCTTTAGATGGTGAGATAGACTATCAAGTTTTCGACACTAATAACAATAGATATATTGAAAGTGATGAGTTAGCTGTAATTTTCGTTATGGCAGGACAAGAAGAAACTTTTTCTAACACTGAGTATGATACATCTGGTTCTTTTGTCGAGGCATCCTCTATAAAGTTAGATGGAGTAACATTGAGCACAGCTATTTTGATTGGGGAAATGAGTGTGGGCATTGATTCAGAGCACTTCACAACAATTGGTGTATTTTGTCATGAACTAGGTCATGCATTGGGCCTTCCTGATTTATATGATATTGATTACTCCTCTCAAGGTCTTGGGTATCATGAACTGATGGCATCAGGAACTGATAACTATAGTGGTAATCAAGAACTTGGTGAGTCACCTGCCCCTTTATCAGCTTGGAGTAAAGAATTTCTTGGGCTTATAGAACCGATAAAACTTTCAGAGGATGGTATCTATAGATTGCCCAAAAGAATAAATTCAGATATTGTGTATAAAATCGAAGACGGCGATTTATACTATTTAATCGAGTATGTAACTTTTGATGGTTATGGAGCCGGTCTTGCCAGTCATACAAGTTATGATGGAATGGCTGTTTGGCAAGTTAACACCAATGTTATAAACAACACTAACATGTATTATAACGAAATTAATAACGATGAAGATCAATACGGAGTAATGTTAATTGAGGCGAACGGTGATAACGACCTTTTAAACCCAGAGTTTGATTACTGGTACACTCTATATAACCACTATTTCAACGTTGATAAAACTAGTGAAATTGAGTTACCAAATGGTGATTACATTGAAATAATAACTCAAACTGATGAGTATTTAGAAATTGAGTTTATATTATCTGATTAGGAAATATTCAGATTATTTGATACTCCAAGGTGGTCAGTTGAGATTTTAAAAAAAGAAAATGTTAACAGACATGAAAAACCATGTTTGTTAACATTTTTTATTTTCCTTTAATTAAGTGAGATTATAGTAAATTAACCTCAAAACCACTTAGGAATCGATAATTAGTAATTATTTACTTCTTACAAACACAATAAATGAGACTATCATCAACAATACTCCTGCCCCAACAAATAACATTAAGGGATTAAATCCATAAACATATCCTAAAATCAATGGTCCCACGAAATTACCGGCAAACTCAAAAGACTTACGCACTCCTAAAATAGTTCCCTGATTACCTTCAAACTTCTTAGAAACAATCGATTGATGAATCGGTTCAAAGAAGGCTTTGAAAAATATAAAGAGTAGATAAAAACTGTAAAGACTGAGCATTAAGTTATCTTGGGTAAATGTAATAACCACAAATACCCCACTTAAAAAAGTAATGATAAAGAGTAAAGGTCGATCTTTTATTTTTGAAGTAATAACTGGAAGTACAAATACTGTTGTAAATATCGTTACTAGACCCGTCACACCAATAAATGCTCCTAAATCACTTGTTGAATAACCGTTATCACTTATATAAACATCTAAAAACTTCGTTACCCCTACAAAGCTAATCGTTATTATTGGTAGCGATAATAACAGGACTCTTAAATCCTTATCACTAAAGACTTCTCGAAGTTTGATGGTGTTATAAGCTTTCTTAAGTCCGTTTGAAGTTTTAGGTAAAATCACCAACAGAACTAACCCAAACACCACAGAGGCAATCGCCTGCAACTTAAAGGTGTTTATTACCCCTAAGCGGTAACTTTCTCCAATGAAGCCACTTAAATAGTAACCAATTGAGATACCTAGCATTGTTAACCCGCTGTAAATACTTAAACCTTTTGTTCTTTCTTCCCTTGTTGTGTAGTCAGTAATCAAGGCCGCAGACGCTACAATTATTCCATTACTAAAAATACCTGAGAGCAATCTTGCTGCTAGTAACTGTGGTCCTTGACTAAAAGAGACAAATAAATACTGCCCAACACCATAACCAATAAATCCAATAGCATAAACTACTTTTCTAGATTTTCTATCAGATATCTTCCCCCATATAGGACCCATGAAAAAGTGACCTAGACTCATAGCAGAGAAGAAGTATCCAAACCAATACTTATCAATACCTAATATTTCAATATACTTGGGAGTTACTGCATGTCCCATATTTAATATAATCCCATTTACTAGTGTTAAAAAGAAAATGAAATAAATAGTTTTATTTTTCATAATTCACCTCAAAAGGATTATACACTACCAGCACTGTAAAACGAACCAAATTGCTCTTCTTCTCAAAAAAAAAAAAAAAAAAAAAAAAAGATCTCGGTATATACCAAGATCTAAATCTAAACACTACTTTGTTGGTTTACCAAGTAATGCAAACATGTTTTTCTTATAATCCTCTACACCTGGTTGGTTGAAAGGATTTACATCTAGAAGAATTGAGCTCATTGCACATGACTTCATAAAGAAGTAAACCATGTACCCAAATACTTCTTCATTAATATCTGGCATATTTAAGATGATGTTTGGTACTCCACCATCAACGTGAGCTTGTAAAGTTCCTAGCATTGCCTTTTCATTTACTTCACTTACGTTTTTACCGACTAAATAATTTAAACCATCTAAGTTTCTTTCATCGGCTTTAATTTCAATATCAGCTGCAACACTTGTTAAGTTAAATACAGTTTCAATCATATGACGAGGACCATCTTGAATATACTGTCCTAATGAGTGTAAGTCTGTTGAGAAATTACAAGAAGCAATAAATAACCCTTGTCCATCTTTCCCTTCACTTTCCATATATAACTGTTTTTGCCATTCAAAGAACATTCTAAGTTTTGGCTCATAACCAGCTACAACTTCAATACTCTTGTCATTATTAAAGAAGATATCTCTAATTACTGCATATTGATAAGCAACGTTTTCTGATAGTTCCTTTGAAGTATCTGCAAATGCTTTCTTAGCACCTGTAAATACTTTTCTAATATCGATTCCCGCTACTGCCATAGGAATTAATCCTACCGGTGTTAATACCGAATAACGTCCACCAACATTCTTTGGAATTGAGTAAGTTTCATATCCCATAATACTGCTTAATCCACGCAAAGCACCATCAACAGGATCTGTAGAAGCAATGATTCTATCATTTGCATCTTCACCATACTTTTCTTCAAGCATTTCCTTAAAGATTCTAAATGCTAATGCTGGTTCTAGTGTAGTCCCTGACTTTGAAATCACATTAATACTGAAGTCTTTGTCTGCAAGGTAATCCTTTAGTTCAGAAACGTACTGACTAGAGATGTTTTGACCAGCGAAAATAACTTCAACTTCTTGTTTTCTAAAGTAACCATTAAGCATTTCAATTGCTGCAGCACCACCTAAATAAGATCCTCCAATTCCAATAACTAATAATACATCAGAGTTTTCTTTTATACGTTTTGCTGTTGCTTCTACTCTACTTAATAAATCTTCTTCTACTTGATTAGGAAGATCTAGCCAACCTGTCCAATCACTGTGAATTTCCTTGGCATGTAACTTCTTATTAATTTCTGATACTTTTTCTTGATAAGTAGGAATTAAATCAACATACTTCTTATCAACGTTATTTAAATCAATTTTAATCATATTTTTTCTACCCTTTCTAATACATCCTTTTTAAACTGCTCTAGTAATTCTAGTCCATTTGCTCTTGAAGTCCCTTTTACTTCAAAATAAACTTTAAGCTTTGGCTCAGTACCACTCGGTCTTAAAACAAACCAAGATCCATCTTCTAAAGTAAACTTCAAAACATTCGACTTCGGTAAACTAATCGTTTTTGTTTCTCCATCTTGCTCTATCAATGACATTAAATAATCTTCTTTTGAAACAACTTTTCTTGAGTTCACTACATCGATAGACTCATTTCTAAATGTTTCTAAGATTCTTTTAATTCGTTCTTCACCAGCTTTTCCTTCTAACTTGATGTTAACAGTTTCACTACTGTAGTATCCATATTTTCCATAGATTTGATCAAGTTTTTCTAAAAGACTGATATTTTGATTATTATAATAAGCTGCTGCTTCACAAATCATGATGATTGCTTGTAAAGAGTCTTTATCACGAACAAAGTCTTTCACAACATAACCATATGATTCTTCATAACCAAAAACAAACTCTTCTTCTTTTTCTTCGATTAAATATGCTTGTTCTCCGATAAACTTAAACCCTGTTAGAGTTTGCACAGAACTAACATTATAATCTAATCCAATTGTTCTACCTAAAGCGCTAGTAACAATTGTATCATAAATTATTCCCTTACTAGGTAAGGTATTCATTTCTTTTCTTGTACTTAAAATATAATCAATTAGGATTGCTCCAGTTTGGTTACCCGTCAATAGTACATAATCATCATCTTTCTTAACAGCAATCCCTAATCTATCTGCATCAGGGTCAGTAGCGATAATTAAATCTCCACCATTCTCAGAAGCAAACTCAATTGCCACTTTAAATGCTTCCTTATCCTCAGGATTTGGACTTTTAACTGTTGTAAAGTCTGGGTCTGGTACCATTTGTGACGAAACAACTTGGTAATCATAACCAAAGTCTTTTAACACCTTTTCACCAAGTACTGCACTAGTCCCATGTAGTGGTGTAAAGACTATTTTTAAGTTGCTTAAATCAAGATCTTTTCTTAATCTAATTTTCTCTAATTCTGCAAAATAAGCCTCATCAATTTCAGCACCTACATAAGTGATTAGTGAATCACAATCTTCACTAGTCTTATAAGTGAAAACATCTTCTACCTCACTTACATAATCAATCACCTTTGAACCCATTGCTGGTACATACTGACAACCTCTTGAATCATAGATCTTGTATCCATTATATTCACTAGGGTTATGTGATGCGGTAATTACTATACCACCCGCAGCATTTAAATGCCTAACAGCAAATGATAGCTCTGGGGTAGGCTTCAAGGTATCAAATAGATACGCTTTAATCCCCTCACTCGCAAGCACACAAGCACTGTGATATGCGAATTCCTTAGACATATGTCTGTTATCGTGAGCAATTACTACTCCCTTTGATAATGCATCTTCTTCGTGTAACTTTAGATACTTTGCAAAACCTAGATTAGCTTTTGTAATTGTATAGTAGTTCATACGGTTTATCCCCGGACCAACTACTCCACGCATTCCCGCTGTTCCAAATTGGATTTCCTTATAGAATGCATCTTCAATTTCAGTTTCACTCATGTTGTTTAATTGTTCTCTCAAAGTTTCTTCAAGTCCCTCAAATTGAAGCCATTTTTGATATTCTTTTAAATATGACATGATTTCCTCCTTATTACCTTTAAATTTTCGATTTAATAAATTCTAAAACATCACTTGCAAATTCTTCTCTATCTAAAGCAAAATCAATAACTGCCTTGATATATCCAAACTTATCCCCCGTATCATATAAATCACCCTCAAAATCATAAGCATAAACATCTTCATGTTCCATAAGTCTTATAATTGAATCAGTTAATTGAATTTCTCCACCCTTACCAGGTGTTTGATTTTCTAACAATTCAAATATTTTTGGGGTAATAACATATCTTCCTAAAGCTGCCATCTGTGATGGTGCTTCGTTCATACTTGGTTTTTCTACCATATCTGTCATTTGTACTAAGCGCGAAGTCACTTCCGTTTTAGGAGTGATGATTCCATACTTAGATACATCTTCTTTGGACACTGTCTTAGTTCCTATGATTGATGAGTTTGTTTGATAGTATTTATCGATTAGTTGCTTTGTAGACGGCTCACAACCTCTTGGTACTACTACATTATCTCCTAACAAGATTGCAAAAGGTTCATCCCCTACTAGATCTTTAGCACATAAAATTGCATGTCCTAATCCCTTAGCTTCATCTTGCCAAGCATAAGAAACTTTAACCATTTCCTTTGCCTGATTTATCAACTCAAGCAACTCAGTCTTCCCTTTCTCTTTTAAGAAATCTTCCAAAATCGGTGCAGAACCAAAGTGCGTTTTTATACTGTCTTTGCCTTCTCCAATTATTAAGATTACTTCCTCAATTCCCGAATCAACACATTCTTCTAATATGTACTGAAGAATCGGTTTGTCAATTATTGGCAACATTTCCTTCGGAATAGACTTTGTTGCTGGTAAAAACCTAGTACCTTTTCCGGCTGCAGGTATAACAGCCTTTCTTATTTTATTCATATTTCCCTCCATTTGATCTTAAATAATCATTCCTATTATACCCTATCTATCCTCAAAAAAAAAGGATAGGTCGAGTAATCAACCTACCTGAAGAAACTCATAAATAATCTAAACCCATAGTAACCTAACATCGAGAAAATAAATGAAAACATATTGTCACCTCCTTGTAAGTTATTATTAACTTAGAGGTGCTTATATCCTTCAATAAAATAAAAAAACTTTCACTTTGAAAGTTTGATTTTAAATGGTGGACCCTGCAGGACTCGAACCTGCGACTGCCCGGTTATGAGCCGGGAGCTCTAACCAGCTGAGCTAAGGGTCCAACTGATTGCTTTACTATGATAGCAAATTTAAAGCAATCTTTCAATAGTAAAAGTGAAAAATAATTGATGTCTAAAGATATATTTCACAAAAATCAGTTTGAATTACAAACTGATTTTAATGTTAAGTTATTATTGAATAATAAAGTCTGTATAATAACACTTAGTAAATTGAATTTCTTTAGGATTTGATAGTCTCTCATACATCCCTCTTTTTTCAATAGTAGCGTTTGTATCTTTTCCAATTAATGCTCCAAAACCACTTCTAATCCCGTAGTCATCCACTTGTGGCTTAATGCTTTCAAATAACTCATTTACATTCTCTAGAATTGAATCACATAACTCTAATGGTGCATCAGGATCTGTAAGTTCTCTTCTTGTCATTTCACGTGCAGCTGCGATTGTAGCTGATTTAATTAAATGTAAATTCTCGTTTACATATGTAATCTTATCATTATATTCGCTTCCTTTAGTTGATTCATTCACCTCAAAAACTAGTGAATAAGCAAATCTTAGATATATATCTTCGTAACCACTAACATTGGTAGTATTCCCTGGGAAATTATATACAACTTCAATTGCTTCATACTCAGGAGCACTTGCTTCCATAATCTGCGATACATAAAGCCCTCCAGCTCCAAGAGCAGCTAAAACAACTATCGCGATGATGAAAATCATTGCTTTTCCTTTAGAAACTTTTTTATCACTAGAAATACCTAAGTCAGTACTGTCATCTAGTATTTCTGCTGATCCAATATTATCTACTACCATATTAGAACCCTCCTATACGATATTTAATTAATACACTTACTCGTCTATTCTTACTCATATTCTCTTCAGTATCATTTGGTGCTAATGGTTCATTAGCTCCAAGTGCTTTAATTGAAATCATCTCTTCTTTGACACCATTATCCATTAAGAATGTTGCAACACTTAATGATCTTGCACTCGCCAAATGAAAGTATGTTGGATATTCAGGAATTAAATAACTTTTAGCTGTATGTCCTTCTATTACAACATCTCGATCAATCGTCTTTAAAACTTCACCAATTCTAACCAATACTTCCTTGAAACTTTCTCGCAAGATTGCAGAGTTTCCTCCAAAAATTGTCGTAGAGTTAATATCTACACGAACGTTTAAACCATCTGTTGTAATCGTAATTTCGTCATCTAAACCAAATTCTTCTTTAATTGCTTCAAACTCTTGAGTAATCTTATATTTTTCCTTATCTCTTTTCTCAGTAATTGAAGGCATTGGGAACTCTATAATTGAGTTAGATGCTCCGTCTACATTTTCAACTACCCCATTCGTCCCTGTCCCATTTAAAGCCGAACTAAGAGATAATGCAATCTTTCTAAATGTCTCTTCATTAACACTTGAAAAGGCGTATAAGAGTACAAAGAATGCAAATAGTAACGTTACAAGGTCAGCATAGGTTGTCATCCAACCTCCACCTTCACTACCAGATGATTCTTTTTTCTTTCTAGCCATTGTTATTTATTCTCCTCTTTAAACTTAAACATTTGGACAGGAGAAAGATAACTTAGTAATTTATCTTCAATATTACGTGGGTTTTCACCAGATTGAATTAGCAAAATTCCTTTAATGATAAACTCACGATATAATACTTCTTCTTCACTCATCGTAGTTACTTTTTTACCAATAGGATCTGTGATCCCATTTGCAAATAACGAACCATAGAAAGTTGTAATTAAGGCTGCAGCCATTCCGGTACCTAAAGCTGCTGAATCACTTAAGTCCGATAACATGATAATTAATCCAATTAAGGTACCAATCATCCCAAATGCTGGTAAGTAAGCAGTATACAAATCAAAAGTCTTTGCCACACTACCATGTCTTTCAGCCATCATATCTATTTTAAGTTCCATAGTTTGAATAATTGCTTCACTTTCTTCACCATCGGTAAGCATTTGTAGCCCTTCCGATAAAAAAGGATCATCGATATTTTCAATTTCCTCTTCAAGAATTAAGAAACCACTCTTACGAACTAATCCACCTAAGCGAACAAACTCTGATATCATACTCGAGTAATTGATGTTATTCTTTTTCAAGGCTTGGCTAACACCAATCTTTAAATTGGAAATGGCAGTACTTGACTGAGCAACTATTAAACTAGTTAATCCCCCTCCGGCAACAATTACAATTGATGGAATGTTTATGAACTGATTAAATGAACCACCAGACCCAATAATTCCATATATTACCATCCCAAAAACTCCCAATAATCCAACTAAGCTCAGCGCGTCACTAGGCTTCTTCATCATTAATCACCTCTACAAGTATTTTCATTATTTCTTGTCGATACTTCAAGATTTTTTGGCATACTTCTTCAGCAGTTTCCCTAACGACGATATTCTTATTATTAGTCATCACTAAAACAGTATTTGGTCTTTGAGTAATCTTCTCAATTAAATCAGGATTAATATAGATAATCTCTGAAGTAAGGGTTGTAACTCGTATCATAGACATACCTCTTCTCAAATCGTTTATGTATCTATCATTATTTATTATAATATAATCTCTAATGTGATTCCATTAATTTTTTTAATTAATATTTCTTTATTAAAAAAAGTGAAAATCATTCACTTTAATTACTTGATTAATCTTTTGATTTAATACTCCCAAACAGTCCTCTCTTCTTCTGGGGCTTTTCCTCAGTAGTCGACTCTAGAACCTCTGTTTTTGGTGGTACAATCTCTTGCCAAGGTTTATCATCAATAAACTCTTTACGATATAAAGACTTTTGTTCTGCTTCTGGTTCTTCTTCTACTTTTGGCTTTTTAAAAAGTGATTTCGAAGACTTTGTAGATTCAGTATCATTACTCATTGCTACTTGCGAACTCTTTGGAATATGAAGAGAACGATCATTGCTAATATGAGTAACTTGTTTTCCCTCTTCTTTTAGTCTATTATCAATCATTTCGTTGATTGCTTGGTCTTTTGTCGTTTTGCATGTTTTAAGTTTTCTAATCTTACCAACTTTAATTTGAGACATAAACTTCCCTCCTAAGATCTATACTCAAATTATAACATATTAAAAACTATTAATTAAGAGTAAATCTATGCCCTATCAATTCTTTTGAGGTAGTGGAATTTTCCTTTGAAATTACTTTTTAACTCGTCTTCAACGGATGAAGAGTAAAAAACTATTACTGATGTTGATGGTCCTCCACTTTTTAAAAGGTCAACTTCACAACTTTCAAAGTTTCCAAATTCTTCAAGTTCCCTAGCTACTCCTTTAGATCCAACCGGAATAATTCGATCTATGTATGGTGAGTCCATCAACTCTTTTACCTTAGCTATAGAAACTATTTTATCAGGATTTGCTAGAACTTCTGGTCCAACTAACGGCATCCCAATTAAGGCTACATTAGTAGCTTTTTCCTTTTCTTGATAGCACTTTTTTGCAATAGTTGTGACCGATACTGCTGATTGCACCATATCGAAATTACTCTCTGATGAACCATTAACATGAGCATCTATTTGTGCTTCTTCTAATGCTTTTTTAACTCCCTGACAGATCTCAACAAAATTTTCATCACCACAAAAGTTAGCAACATTGACTGAGAATGGTAAACTAGAGGCCGAGAAACACTCTAGAATAGTTGTTCTAGCCGCAAAGTAACCAATATCAGAGTAGTTTGCACTTACAATATCAGAGCTCTTTAAACCAACTGCACCGATATTATCAATGGCAACAACTAACTTTACATCATCAATT